>ERZ778503.473-NODE-473-length-33282-cov-5.995636_pt1 | contig 33282 bp, 30 predicted proteins | sample MGYA00510047_ERZ778503 | MGnify/ENA primary metagenome ERZ778503 (study PRJEB29527, sample SAMN07138965) | mouse gut metagenome | material: feces | host: mouse | place: China:Nanjing | collected 2016-01-25 ... | reverse complement strand
GACGCTGGAATGCCGTAACTTCAAGGGTTGCGGCATTTTTGTTCCTTCAGGGATTCCAACATAACCTCCTTTCATGGCTGTATTTTCGACCTGCCGCCTGTGAGGGAAGTCTTAAAAGGAATCGAACCCCCTGGCGGGAAAAACAAGGTCTGCTAATCATTCTGCTAATCTGTACTTTTATGTACTCCCGTTGCATCCCATGTTATCCTGTGTCGTCTCATGCACCGAGCATTTTTTTTGCAAGCTGCGTCATAATCTGGTCGCCGTACTGCTCGATGAATTTCTGAGTGAAAGCGTCCATCGCCTGCGGGGAAGATTCCAGCTGTTTCATCATGACGTCCGGGTTGGGCACGGAACCGCTTTCCTCTCCTTGGAGGCTGCGCTCCACGGGGCTTTCTATCAAAATCTATAGGAGATCCTATATAAAATCAAATATCAAAGACCACTAGATGTTGTGGTGGCTCTCAAGCATTAGAATACCAAAATCAAATGGCTCTCAAGCGATAAAACGGTGGCTCCGAAGCGTTAGAATATTCAGGCAAGGTCACAGACGTACATAAAGGCGTGGTCTATATCCGGCTGTCCAACGGCGTGAACGCTGTAGCCCACTCCTGCTACGATTACCGGACTCCCGGCAAGAAGGATGATGTGAGCTTTGCCGTCACCCGGATTGATGAAGAACGGGGCGTGGCTGTGGGGATCATTACCCGGATTATCCGGCAGAACTTATAATAAATTATAGAAAGACTACGAAACTTCTATACTAACTTAGGAATTTCGTAGTCTTTTATTAACTTCTATATTTCAATATTCAAAGCTTCTTTTGCAGAATTTCTGCATTGTTTGATATTATTTCCCCAATCTCAGTTAAAGGTATTCTATGCATTTGCGATAAATTATCTAAAATAATGTCCACTTCCCATGGCATATATGGTCTTCCAGCATGTTCAGTAAATGGTCCATCTGTTTCTGGAATAATCTTTGATAGTGGTATTTTTTTTACAATTTCTATTCCTTTTTTATTTAAAAACATTTTGGGATTGATGCTAAACCAACATCCCAATGAAATTGCCCACTCCACCTCGTTTAATGTACCTGTAAACCAATGTAAAATCGGCGTACTACTGTTTACTTCACTCTCAATAATCTGCAAGATTTTTTTTGAAGCATTTCTTGAATGTAAACTCATTACTTTACCACCCTGTTTCTCTGCGACCTTTATAACTTCCAGCAAAAAACTTTCTTGCATGGATAAAGAATTCCGATTACATGATGAACCATCCACTCCAATTTCCCCAAGATAAGAACATTTTGAAATATATGACATAAATAATTCTCTCTCTTGGATTCGTTCAGCTAATATTTCTGGATGCAAACCCAGACCAACTGAAATATTTCCTATTCCAGAAAATACTTGTGATGTCTTTACCCATGCTCTAGGACTAGTGGTAACAGCTAACACAAAATCACAGCGCTTTTCAACCTCCTTCATCAACGCAAGGGGATTTTTATATAGATCTAAATGACAGTGAAAATCAATCATAGCACACCTTGCTCCTTTAGTAACTCCTCTATCTCTAAAAGTCCTCGTAACACTACCCCCTCATATTTTTCGCGTTCCTCCGCATTTGCAAATGATAAGCTTCCCTTTATAACAGCACCTATACCATAGCGTTTTGTTTGTAAAATTGCCATTTCTGCTGCTGCCACATCCATAGATTTTGCATTTACCAAATTTTCAGTACAATATCCTTTGACAGTAATATCTTTAAATCCGGCCTCCAAAAAAGCAGCTCGCCGTACAAGGCATGGGATACAAGTTCCACAATGCCTCAGACCATGTCTCTGAAATTTTCCACAGCTTGTAGAATCAAACACTGTTTCTCGCAAAGCTTGTTGATTCAGGCAATCTTTTAGAACTTCTCCTTTTGTTTTATATTTATATGGCAATGTCAAATCAACCTTTATCCCAACATTATTCCAAATTTCTTGGAGAGATTTCATATAAACAGGATGAGTCGTCTTCGTACTTAAGCTACCTATACGGCTTGGATCTAAAGGAATGTTTAAACTAATAAATCCATTCTCAGGAACAATAATTTCTTTTCGTCCATTTTTTCCTGGAGTCATTCCACAAGTAGCCAACAAAGCAAACGCAAAAAACACAATTGATCTTGCTCTTGTTGAATTTTCTGATTCGCCTTTTTTTCGTATAAAACAACTCCATTGACATATTTTATTATTTCCAAATAGCTTTGCAAACTCTCTTTGATGTTTAGCATCTCCTCTTACAACTTGAGAAACAAATATTGGTTTTCTATTTGAAGACCATAAGTCAATAGCACCGACTAAGCTATCAACCCCTCCCGATAATAGGCATACGCAATCTCCTTCATATTCTTTTTGATTATATGATGGAATAATGTTTTCTGGCAATGGAAGTATATTGAGTGACCAAAAATCCCCTGTAAGAAATCTTAACATCCATTCTAACTTATCTTTTACAGCATTCCATTTTTCAGTCTCATAAAGATATGTAGTTAAATGTATCTCTCTCGTCCAACCATCTGGACTTTTTCTCCTAAGAACAGCCTTATCTGCTGATACAACGGATAAAGCTAATATGGCAAAATCTACTGCCTCCACAGTCGGTACAATTCCCGATTTTTTTAGTTCCTTAAAAAAAGTAGCACCAATATGTCCTATGTTTTCTTTTTTATATTCAGAACATGAGAACAGTTCAAAATACCAAACATCATCATTAAAAGTTGTTGGCATACAACAACGCGGATAACACACTACTTTATTCATACCTCTACCTCAAACACCTTAAAAGTATTTTTAATTGTTGACTGTAAAATTGACTGTAAATCTACTAATAATTTTTTTTCATTACGAAGCAAGTTTATCTGTGCTGATATTTCTGATTTTATGTATTCACGCATATCATTAAAACGAACCACCCTATCTGTTAATGGAATATCTTGCCTTTCAAATACTTGCCCTATGTCCAGTTGAATTCTATTAAATGTTTCGTCTCCTAAAAAAGAACCAGTCAATGTCCATATTTCATCATCAGACAAATTGCTAATATCGGCATCTGGCTGTTTTTCTATAAACTCACTTAATGCTGCGTTCCCGGAATCTCGACAAGAAGATTCGTCAATACTTCCACCATTAGGACAGACATTTTCAACAATTATATCAATAAGTTGGTATGCATTAGCCCCTTCCGCTTTTAATTTGGAGATTATCATACCAAGTGTACTGTTTGTACCTTCACGAAGTGAATATAAGGTATTAAACAAATTAGAGGCAACCTTTGTAGAAAGCCTTAATCTGTTAGCCACATTCCTAGCACCACCCATTCCTGATTTGGAATAGTTTCCTAATGCACGCCGCAAAGAATCTCTATTTCCTGATCTTACATAATCACTTAAATCACGCCTCGCATTTCTAAAGCGAGCCTTTGGAGCCAATATGATGTTTTCTTTTGATATATCATTAAGTTTGTCGACCGTTGGATGTGTTATATTAGGTAAATCCACATCATCTAACCAAGGGGGATCAAATGAAACCCCCGATCCTGGTCCTTTGCTTGAAGCAGATGTCCCCATATTAATTTCTCCTCTCTTGTACTACTATTGCATTTTTCACACTTTTTGGTGTTTCTGAATCTTCTTTCCATTGCTTTAACATTTCCATTGCCCATTCCTTATCTTTTAAAGGCGGTATAAATGAAGGTTTACGAGCTTTTGGAGAAATCTCTCCAAGCGCAGAAATCAATTTCCCACCAAGTTCCGGAAAAGCTTCTATAATATGTAGCGCAGCATATAATGTATTAAGTTCCCACTGATTACTTCTCCCCTGCCTAATAATACGATTTAAAACAACCTCGGATTCTTTATCGCCAATCTCCTTAATTTTTTCTATTAAATTAGTTATCATTGTTCCTGACTTAATTTGAATCAAAGCTGCCAATATTTCTTGAGCTTCTGGAGATAACTCATCGTATGCGGCAATTGAAAGAGACCTATCACGGCTCAAATAAAGTAGTGGCCTAATATCAATATCACTAAATCGTGGCGGTAATTTCAACCAGTTTTCTACGAATTCCGATTTCCACGTTACATCTGGCGGAACATATTCTTTTCCGTCTTCTAAATCTTTCTCTATTTCACATAAAAACTCCAGTATTCCATCTTGTGATTCTGCAGATTTTTTTAGTAAAAAATCAAAAGCTCCACCAGATGCACATCGTTCAAATAACAACATTTTAACAAGATAATTTGAGTCCAAAGTAATGCCGTTTAATTTTGCAACTTTTTCTCGAATTTCCAATGCATTTAAAAATCTTTTGATAAGTCGGGGATTTCCTTTAATGTTATCTGCTGTTACAAGTATACCTGCTAGCTGTTCAGCGGTATCAATGTTACTTTGCATAATTTTTAAGGAATCCTTATCAAATACGCCTTCAATTTTAGATTTCGATACTCCTCCTTGCCACGCATTTCCAAGTAATGCCCCCAGTTTCTTTCTTACCTCGCTTAATGTCTCCTCTGAAATTTTGCTTTTTTTAACCGCCAATTCTGCGAAAAGCAATACTATGTATACTTTAATTTCCGGAATACCAAGACGTGGTACTGTCAAAGGGATTTGAATAAGCTTATCAAAATAACTTGTTACAAGTCCGTCTGTTAACTCCACATTACTAAAGTGTGCTCTTACTCCGTTACGAATCATTTGCTCATCTGCAGCAATTATAAACGCTGTTCTAGGAACAAAAAGCAATAATCGCATTGCCTCAAGTGTAGAAATCGCTGTTGATGGTAAGCAACGATCTAAGTCATCAACCAACACTACTAGAGTAATATTCAGTTCTTTAAGTATATCTTCAAAATCTTTTCTAACCTGTTCAATCTGCTGTGGCATAGACTTTGAAGATTCCTCTTTTATTATACCCTCAAATTCCGGTAAGATTGTTTCAATTGCACTATTTATCGAATTGCTGTTTTCTTCAGCATTATCCCTATTTTTTAGGGAATTTGTTACTGATCCAATCAAAGACGCTATTGCACCAGCAGGGGCTGCTCCAGGAATAAAACCTACAGTCAAAGGTACAAGTAGTTTTGTAAGTTGCAGCCAGTTTATACGTTTTGCAAAATTCTTGGTCTTTTCTACTACAGTATCTTTGAGTGAGCTTCTCTTTTTTACTTCATCATTCAATTTATCAGCAACAACTTGCAGAAGAGCAGTTCTTGCATCATCATATCCTTGATATAACCATGCATTAAACTCCAAAAAAACGTAATTTTTCTCCTTTTCTGCTTTTTCACTATCATTCTTTTTTAAAGATTCTCCAATCATCTTGACCATTGATGATTTTCCTGCTCCCCAATTTCCTGATACTCCTATAGAAATGGGATTTCCGTTAGATTCAATAATCAGCTCTGCCACCGTATCAGCTACAACGGAAAAATGCAGATAATCTACAGTGGTTTCAATATCATTCCACATAACCATTTCCTCCTATCTATGTCTTTTGTGCATTTCATAAAATAAATGTTTTAATGCTCCTGTATCTTCCACAATGCCATTGGATGATTATTGATCCGTCTGATGACCTGTTCATCATCATAAAGCAGTTCCGGGTAATATTCCTTATCTCTGAATTTTCTCAAAAAATCCTGTTCATCTGCTGTAAGAACCATTAACCCCCGATAAAAATTCCTTTACACGGTTCTTTATTTTTTCCAGTTCTATAAACTCTCCCTTTTGAATGACAGGAAGGAGATCCGTCCTTATTTTTCGGATGCTGATCCGGTCGATCACACTCACATCATATCTTTCCGGAATCTCTTCCTGTGATATGGCCGTATAAAACACCACCGATTTTCTCAGCATCTCATATTCATCTTTAGAAAACAGCCCTATATCGATCATGTTATATGTATCGTTCCATATGGATCACATCCGATAGAACAGGCTTGTCTTCCAGCTCAAACAAATGGCGCCTCAGCGAATAATTTATTTCTACTTTGATATTATCCCTCATCCCTCCCAGATTTATATAAGTGAGCACAAAAGAATCCAGGCTATGGCGGCTCCTGCTTTGCGGATTCAGGCTATACCCCTGCGTCTGCATAAATTTTTTCAGGTCCTCTGAAATCTTCTGCCTTTGCTCCAGCATCTCCTCCCGGTTTCCTTCTGAACAATAATCCAGATCAATATCAACCGATAGCCTGGGAAGATGGAAGACTGTCAGGTTGATGGCTGTTCCCCCTTTCAATGCAAGGCAGCCTTTCATAATGGGATTACTGTTGATATAATCCAGGACTTCACTTAAACGCACTACTTTTTCCAGGGTATCCCGGATAAAATTCTGCTTATTTGCAATTTCTGACAATTCTGCCTTTGTATAATTAAACAAGCGGTTCTCCTCCTTCGTTCATCAGCTGTGTTATCCCCAATTAGTAGGAACAATACAGCTTTCTGGCGGGCGGCGGCACGTCAAGAAATATATATGGAGTTTTTAAAGAATCCCCCGGAGCGGGGAGCGGTCAGCCTGTGACCTGCTCCACTTCCGGTATGGGTTTGAGATTAAAATGAATTTCGATAGAAATGTGTCTTGTCTTATCGCTGTCTATGGTTTCATGGACAACGATTTCTTTAATCAGGCGGTTTAAGGTGGAAGTGTCCAGCTCTTTGCCACATTGTCAAGTGAAGAATTCATTCTTCTAACTTTTTAATACACGGAATCTTGTAGATGTTCTATAAATGTGCTAAACTGAACGCAGTAGCAAATCGGGATTGTTAGGAGGTTTGAAATGAGAAAGAAAGTTTTGCTGATTGGCGGCAGTGGTTTAGTAGGGCAATCAATTGTTTTAGGCTTGGATGATAACTACCAAATCATATCGACAGCGGGACATCACACTCCAGAAAATGGATATCGGTTGATGGTAGAAGACCCGAATAAATTAGTGGAAATCTTAGCTTACGAAAACCCGGAAATTGTAATCTCATCTATTCGTGGAAACTATCAGTCACAAATGAGTTTTCATAAAACATTAGCGGATTGGCTGGCCAAGGAAAAGAAACGCTTGCTGTATATATCTACAGGTAATGTATTTGATGGTAACTTATCCAAGCCTTGGACAGAATATGATTTGCCGGTGCCCGAGTCCGATTACGGTAACTTCAAATGGGATTGCGAGACTATGCTGGGAAAAATACTTGAAAACCAGCTAACAATTTTGCGGTTATCTTTCGTCTGGAGTGTTGACTGTCCAAGAGTTCAACAGTTGAAGTTGCACAGTCGCAATAAAGAGCCTTACCGCACCTACCCCAATTACAGGATAAATGTAACGCTTGCGAAACAAATAGGGAACTACGCAAAATATATTCTTGACAATAATCTGCATGGAATTTTTCATGTAGGAACCACAGATACCGTTAATTACTTCTCTTTTGAGAAGATGGTCTGTGAAGCGCTTAAAATAGACCCGCCACAATTCGTTGCAGAGACAGGGAGCGATGAAGCGTCCTTTGCAATACTTCCAACAAGAAAAGAAATTCCAAACAATCTGCAAATGACGGTTTCAGATGTGTTGTCAAGCATTAACATAGTTGGTCAAAATCGATAACTTCCAGTTTGTCATACTGAAAAATCGGAGCTTGAGGAGAAGATAAAAAATGATTTCTGCAATTTATGACAGGCGAAGCACAAGGAAATTTATAAATAAACCTATATCCCATAAAGATATTACAGATATTATCCAAAGCGGAATAAAAGCCCCTTCTTCTAAAAATAGGCAACCTTGGAAGTACATTGTGATACAGGGAAATGCCAAAGCAGAAATGTTTACCGATTTTCTCGAAATTTGATGTTGACAAATCTACAAAATTCCTATAAAATAATGGCAAGAAGAAGCGAGTTTCTTACCGTACAGCTTATTGCTCAAGCGGCTTACCCGTTTCTTTTTTTATGTTTACCAAATCATACAGGTACAGTTTTCCATCCTGGGCATGACGAATCAGTAAAACGGCCTGGAATACATTGAATCGTTCCAGCTCTTGATTTTCATTATAAACTGGAAGCGCAAATTTTGTATCATACCGATACCACCCATATTTTGCGTCAGAACCGTGTTTTTCTTTAAGATTTTCTTTGAACCGCTTTTTAGAAGCAATTTCTATCAGTTCTGGGAGTCCCTGTGTTGCATTCGCTTTTGCCTTTGCTAAAGCTCCTTTTAGCTTTTTGGTATAGTTTGACCCTGTAAACTCGTCCGGTAAATCAGAACCAATATAGATCATATCACTGGTTTCAATAATGCTGTAATATTCCCCAACAAATTGTTTCAGATATTTTTCCACTTCAGGCCATTCAATTTTTTGCCTGCCTTTAAAAGCAATATCATTTATGACAACAATTTTCCCACCATCCAGATCATCAATTATATTTATATTTCTTTCCATTATGTATCCTCCGTATATTTAAGTGTTTTAGTCATCGGACAACTTCTTGTATTCTGAATTTCAATGTAGTGCTTTTCTGCAGATAGTATAGCAGAAAAGCACTTGCTGCTCAATCAATTTGTATTGTAGCAGAGATATCTTTGCCCACTTATAAATACCCGTCTGGTCGTTCATACTGCAAATGTCCCTGTACCACTTTTGCATGATTCAGGATCTGTATAAAAGCCTTGTCCAGATTCTCCAACGCCTTTTTATATCCACTTTCGGTCAGAAACAGCCTCATTCTGTTACCTTTATCGCCTATGGACGCTTCACTTGACAGCACATCAAACACAATCATATGCGTCACTTCCGGGTCAAAGCGTTCCAGTGCCATGATGTCATGCCCCTCCAGTTTCCGGGCGCCGGACTTCTGCCTTGCCACAGCGATCATCTCCCCAACGGTCCTTGCTTTCCAGGGCAGGTGATAATTTCTCTGTATGTCACAGATCAGCTCCCTGCAGTCATTTTCCGAAAGTTCACGAAGTTTCTTTAACAGATTTTCTGCAGTGGCCCTTTTATCGTGGTCACGGGTATACTGGCAGAGCATAGCTATCTCCTGTATCGCATCATACCTGTGACAGCCCTCTAACTGGAACACTATCCTCTTTTCATCATCAGTTAATGTTATCATATATTTCCTCCAATCCGGCCTGATTGCCTGTAAATATCATATAGCTGCTTATTTCTGTTCCCCTGCATCCTTATCGTCCGGAAAGAACTTCTCCAGAATGTCGATACTGTCCTTGGACGTATACCCCCACAGGATAGAACTGAGTGCGTCAATCGCCTCCCGCCTCCTGCGGTAATAGGTGCGGAAACTGATATCCCGGATATGGGGGCGCAGTTTCTCTATGATCTCCTCCACATTTCGGAGCTGCTGCGGGGAGAGGAAGGAGTAATACAGCAGCCAGTAATAATTCTCCCCATTCTTGTGCTTGGTACGGAGCAGGTCGATGGAGGTATCCAGAAGTTTCAGCATCCGGTGGCTTCGCTCGATACATTTGGCGTGATGTTCAATGCTGCGGTCTGACAGGTCTATCCCGGCCACATAGACAGACTCCAGAAAATCCTCGATGGAACTCCCATACTCGATCTCAAACCGGCTCCGTACCTGCTGGACGGACAGCTCCAGGCTCCACACCACATCCCTGTATTTCTTCAGCAGCTTCCAGGTATCATGGTACAGCGGGTTATCGGCAATGTTCATTTCTTCCTGATCCTTTTTCATGCCCTGGCACCCCCTTCCCTGTCTTTTTCGGTGGGAGAGAGTGTCAGCTCAAAGGAGTAGACCGGCTTACCCTCCCCACAGGATACGGTCATCCCAAACCGTACAGCCCCTTTCTGTATGTGGGATATATACTCTTCCCTGCAGGCGTCAGATAAAGGATATAACTTATATATGGATTTCGGACACCGGAAACAGGAAATGCCCTGTGCATCCTTCACCCTCAAGATTTTCTTTTTAATAGAATTAGGAGGATTTCTTTATATAAATTTTGGAAAAAGGGAATGTCGTTTTTTCTTTTTATATGCTAAAATAATAAAATAAATAAGTTAAAAAAGCGCTTGCAACTACTGAATTGAGTCCGCCGAAGCGGAGAGGGGCATAAAAATGAACATGGAAGACAATATGCAGGAGCTAACGCCATTTATAAATGAAAACCTGCAGCTTAAGGCGTTGCCGGCAAAGTATAAAAAGAAGCTGCAGGCATATTATTATTTGGCTGGCAAAATAGAAACCGGCAGGCAGTATACAGAATTAGAAATTAATGATGTCTTAAACCAATGGGCGGTGTTTGGTGATTCTGCAACATTGCGGAGGGAACTGTACAATAAGCATCTTTTGAATAGAACCCCTGACGGCAGGTATTATTGGAAAGAGGAAAAAATTCCTTCCCTGCAGGAATTTCTTGCAAAATATATTTGATAATTAGCATCTCATTTCATTCCAAAATGACGTGGAGATAGCATAATAATAAAAAAATATTTTGTCTAAAAATGAAGGAGGCAGTTATGGTTGCAAAGGAGTTATTAGATTTGCTGGTAATATCCAGTCAAAGAACAAATTCGGCGAAGTATATCCCTTGGTGGGAGGGCAATCACGAAGAGGCAATATACCGCTATAATATTTTTGAAGAAAAAGAGGTGAAAGAAGCGGAAATCTGTCTGGCGGATTGTGGAAAAGAAACTTTGTTGACTGCGGGCGGCTACTATGGGCTTACTTTGTTTCATCTTTTAATCTGGCACAATTTTTATAGCGCAGTAGAAAAAATGTTGTGTGACGGAAGAATAGAAGAGGAAGTCAATATGCCTGACACAAAGGGAAACGGACTTACGCCTTTTTTGTTGGCATGTTTTCGTGGAAATCTGGCAATGGCTAAGCTTTTACTGGCACACGGCGCCGATGCTTCTGCCTGTGACAAGAGAGGTATGAATGCGTACCATTTTTTGGCATATCCTAAGTTTGAAGGATTGGCGGATAGTACTACTGCAAGAGAGAAGAGTGTGGAACAAAGAGCAGAAATTGCGCGTTTGCTTACGATTGATGTCAACCAAAAGGATGCGGAGGGCTTTACGCCTTTGGTACGTATCCTGTCCAATTCCTATAATTCTGATTATACATGGTCTTTGCCGGAGGTTTTTCTGGAGAAAGGCGCAGAGACGGATTATGTAGATGAAAACGGTAATACCCTTTTAATGATGGCGGCAAGAAATAATCACATGACAGCGGCGCTTGCGCTGATGAATAGGTGCAGGGAAATGGTTCATGTGGCAAACAAAAGCGGCATGACGCCGATGCAGAATGCCATTGATTTTTGTAATGACGTGCTCCGCGTCGCTTTGGCGGATCACGGGGCAGTTTCTGCCGATAAAAAGCGTATGGATATTGAAACATTAAGTGAAATAACAGAACATGCTTATTCCAGAATAGAGAGTGACAACAGGGATGGCGTGAGTCTCGCCTTGTATATGACAGAGAAGTTGGTGAAGCAGATAGATGTAGATGATGACGAGGAATTAAGCTGTCTGAAGGATGTGCTTCACAGGGCGTTACGCATTGATAGGAGCTATCACATATTGGATGCCTGTATGGATGCCGGATTTGATTTCACGGCGCCGATTCATCACTACGGCGAGATAAGCTGTCTGCGGGACGAGTGCCTGAGCGAAGGCGCGGGCGTGATGAAAAAGCTGCTGGCGCTTGGCGTAGACATGGAGGAAGCGGTAATAGGAGGACGGACTCCTGTCAACATCGTGGCATCTATGGATGGAGAAGAAGATGTATTTTTTGCAGAGGCTGCGGCGGTTTGTTCTAAAGAGTCTATGGAACAAATAGATAACAAGGGCAAAGCGGCAATACACTATGCGGCAGGGAAAGGGCATATAGCGATGCTAAAGGTTATGATAGAAAAAGGCGTGGATGTCAATCTTACGGAAGATGAGCCTGCGGAAGCAGGGATAACGTCTCTCCATGAAGCTTGCCGCCTCGGATGCGTAGATGCCGTCAGGCTGTTGATGGGTGCCGGCGCTGATGATACCATGCAGAATTTAGCCGGTGAAACGCCCGCTCATTTTGTACTTACAAAGAAAAAATACGGCAATGATGTGGATTCTGCGCAGAGGGCAGAGATTTTAAAAGAACTGAAAAATTTGGATATTGCAAGGGAGGACGGCAGAACGCCGCTTATGCTGTTGGCAGATCTCAGGGATACAAAGGAGCTTCTTTCTCTTTTGATAGACAGAGGCGTGGACGTCAACCATACGGATAATGAGGGACAGACTTTGATGATGCTGGATGCGGATAAGGACACCATAAAAGAACTGCTTCGTGCCGGAGCCGATATCCATGCGGCAGATAATGAGGGCAACACGGTTCTGTATTATGTCTTAAAGAACGGTGATGTGGAGACAGCGCGTTACCTGATTAAGAAGGGCGCCGACTACAACCATCTGAATAATCAGGGAGAAACGCCGGTACAGATAGCCGTGGAAGAAGGGTATGATACGGTGCTGGAGCTTATGACGGATATAAAGTAGTTAGGGTTAAAAACAAAAAGGGCGTAATCACATTTTATATAAATTAATCAACAAGCCGGGCGACATAGCATGATGAAATAAAAGGATTTTAGATTTTATGGAAAATATCTTAAGCCTCTTTACAAAGGAAACTGCAGAATGGTTTCAAAATACTTTGGGAGAGCCGACGCCGGTACAAAAAGAAGCATGGCAGGCGATTGCAGAGGGAGCGCATACGCTTGTGTCGGCACCTACGGGAACCGGCAAAACACTCTCCGCGTTTCTTGTATTTCTTGACCGGATGAAGCGTCAGGCAAAAGAGGGCGCTTTAAAACAGGAGCTTCAGCTTATTTATATTTCTCCTTTAAAATCGCTGGCGGCGGATATCAGGGAAAATCTAAAGCGCCTGTTAGAAGGAATCGGGGCGGATGAAGAAATCCTGATAGGTATTCGGACAGGGGACACTCTGCAGCGGGACAGGCAGAAAATGATAAAGAATCCGCCCCATATTCTTATCACGACGCCGGAGTCTTTGTATTTGATGCTCACAAGCAAAACGGGACAGAATGTTTTGGCGACGGCAAGAGCCGTTATTCTGGACGAGCTTCACGCTGTCATTGACACAAAAAGAGGGGCGCATTTGATGCTGTCTTTGGCGCGTCTGGATTATCTCTGTAAAAAACCGCTGCAGCGCATCGGTTTGTCTGCGACCATTGAGCCGCTTACGGTAGCAGCGGAGTATCTTGCGCCGGAGAAAGTAAGGATTGCAGCTCCCCCTATGAAGAAAAATGTGAAACTGGAGATACTCAGTCCTTATGCGGACGCATCCAAAGGCAGGAGAAAGGATCCTGTCTGGGAAGAGCTGGGTGCGCTTGTCTATCAGTACTGCCAGCAGAGCCGTAGTGTGATTGCTTTTGTGGAAGGCAGGCGATACGCGGAAAAATTGGCTTATTATGTCAATCTTCTTGGCGGTGAAGGATTTGCCCGCGTTCACCACGGAAGCTTATCAAAAGAACAGCGGATGGAAACAGAATTTGCTTTGCGTGACGGAAAACTTAGGCTTTTATGCGCCACTTCCTCCATGGAGCTGGGTATTGACGTAGGAGAAATTGATCAAGTGCTGCAAGTCGGCTGTCCGCGTACGGTTTCCGGCACCATGCAGCGGCTTGGAAGGGCGGGACATAATCCGGGCAGAGTCAGTGTGATGTATTTGTTTCCGAGAACGGCGGCGGAGTGTGTGTCCTGCGGTATGACAGCGGAGCTTGCCAGACGGGGAGGCGTGGAGCATTTGAATCCGCCCACGGAATGTCTGGATGTACTTGCGCAGCACTTGGTTTCTATGGCGGCGTTTCGAAGCTATGAGCTGGATGAGGTGATGCAAATCCTGCCGCGGGCGTGGTCTTTTCGCAATATCACAAGGGAAGAAGTAAAATCGGTTCTCGGTATGCTGGCGGGAGATTATGAACATGAACGGGATATTCCTGCGCGTCCCCGCATTTTATACGACAGGATACATGAAAAAGTGGAAGGCGATGGTTACAGCCGGATGCTGGCAGTATCGGCAGGCGGTACGATTCCCGACAAAGGGCTTTATACCGTCAGGACGGAGGATGGGGTAAAGCTGGGTGAAGTGGATGAGGAATTTGTCTATGAATCCCAGAAGGGCGATCGGTTTATTCTTGGCTCTTTTGCATGGCGGGTTGTAAACATCAGTAAAGATACCGTAACGGTAACGCAGGCACAGATGGAGGGCGCAAGGCTTCCCTTTTGGCATGGGGAGTTAAAAGGAAGGGATAAACGGACGGGGGAAGCCTTTGGACGTATGTTTCATTCCTTTCAGGATGCTTATGAAAAAGGGCGCCTTTCGGAAGCCTTAAAGGAACTGGGTCTGGATGAAGCGGCAGTATGCCTTGCTTCAGGTTATTTGGAAAGACAGATAAAAGCAACGGAAGGACTGCCGGATGATAAAACTATTTTGATAGAACATTTCAAGGACTCTTCGGGAAACAGTCAGCTTATGGTTCATTCCCTGTTTGGAAGAAAGATTAACGCGCCGTTGGCGCTTCTTGCGGTACAGGCAGTGAGGGATAGGCTTGGAATGGAAGTTGGCAGCGTGGAAGAGGAGGACGGTATTTTACTGTATTCTTATGGAAGTAATGTATTGCCGAAGGGCGTGCTGCAGATGATAAACCCTGACACGGCTGTCAGACAGTTGGAAATTATGCTTCCGGTGACACCCGTTTTTAACATGGCGTTTCGGTATAACAGCGGACGGGCGCTGATGATGGGAGTAAAAGGAAACGGCAGGCAGCCCTTGTGGATGCAGCGTCTCAAAAGCGCGGAGCTTTTAGAGCAGGTGGTGCGTGAAAAAGAGCATCCCTTAATTCGGGAAACCCGAAGGGAATGTATGCAGGAACTGTGGGATGCAGAAGGTGTAAAGTCACTTTTGTATGATATACAGGCGGGAATTGTAAAAGTGCGGGAGATATATACGGAAATACCCTCACCTATGTCACTTCCGTTACAGTGGGGGCAGGAGGCAGCAGTCATGTATGACTATTTCCCAACGCCCCGCGGTATTCATGGGGCGGTAGAGGAAGCGCTGAAGCAGGAAAAGGAATTGATTCTGCCGGAGGAAAAGGAGCTTGCCCAAATAGCAGAGAGGGAAAAACTTCCCCAAAACGAAGGGCAGCTTCATTCACTTTTGATGACGGAAGGCGATTTGGCGGCGGGAGAACTGGAGATTCCTGCACAATGGCTGGACGGCCTTGCCAGAGCGGACAGGATAATCTATTTAGAGCAGGGTTTATGGATTGCTGCCGAGCATAAGGAGGAGTATGCGCTTGCATTAGGAGACGAAACGGCGGAAAGGGCAGAAAAAGGAGAAAATGAGGAAAGCGGCGATAGCGAGGAGAGCAGCAGAGAAAAAAGCGGCAGCAGGGAGGCGCAGTTACACATTGTAAGGCGTATGCTCCGCTACAGGGGAGGCGCCGATGCTGCGCAGACAGCGGCGCGCTATGGATGGGAGACGCCTTTTGCGGAGCAGGTTTTAGAGGAGCTTTGCCAGAGAGAAGAAGCGGTAAAGCAGGAACAAAAATATTATCATGCTGTGTTGTACCGCCGTGCCAGAAGAAAAACATTGCAAAACCGCAGGGAGGAAATACAGACCTGCCCGCCGGAAAATTATGCGGCGCTTGTGCTTGACAAAATAGATTCCAACGCACCGGCGGCAGAAGGTTTGCAAAATACACTGCAGCAGTACGCCGGCGCGGTATTTCCCGCGTCATATTGGGAAAATATACTGCTTCCCAAAAGGGTAAAAAATTATCGGGAAACCTTGTTGGATGCTTATCTTGCAGAGGGAGAGCTGTTCTGGCATATGGAAGAAAAGAAAAACCTGCGGTTCGATTATCTGGAAGAGGTGGACTGGGATGCCGACGTGGAAGCTTGCGCGGAGGAATTGACAGAAAAAGAGAGGATTATTTACGAGGCACTTTTAAAGCGAGGCGCCAGTTTTCTGCAATCTTTAAATGGGCTGCTTTCCGGAGAATCCCCTTATGATACGCTGCTGTCGCTGTTGGAAAAGGGTTTGGTATGTGCGGACAGCTATGCGCCGGTACGGGGGCTGCTTGAGAAAGAAAAAACAAAAAAAGCGCCGGTACGGCAGCAGGTTAACCTGCGCGTCAAGGCGCTGCGGGCAGGAAGATGGGATGTGGTGCGGCCTGTGAAGGAGTTAACCATAGAAGAAAGAATAGAGCGCTGTTTTGACAGGAGTATAATTTTGTGCCGCGAAACAGCGGCGGATTGTAATCTTGTATGGCAGGAAGCGCTGTCAGTGCTGCGCATATGGGAATACACAGGACAGGCGCGAAGAGGATATTTTGTGGAGGGCATGTCCGGCGCACAGTTTATCAGGGGAAAAGATTATCCTGCCGTGACGCGGCGACTGCAAAATCCGGAAAAGAAAATTGTCTGGATAAATGCTGCGGATCCGGCGCAATGCTTCGGAAAAGTGCTGCCGCATAAGGAGGGAAGAAGTTTTTTAAATGTGGCGGGCAGCGCGGTGGCATGCTGCGGTGGTCTTCCCGTTATGGTGATGGAACGGCAGGGAAAGACGCTGCGTGTATTTGACGAAAATGCTGTGGAGGAATGTCTAAGACTCTTTGCGGAGGAATATAAAGGCGGAAAAGTTTTTCCCATGCAAAAACGAATTGTGGTGAAAGAATATCCTGACACGGCAAAGGAAGCTTTGACAAAAGCGGGCTTTCTCAGGGAAATGCAGGATTATGTTCTTTATAAATAAAAAATGCAGCAGAAAAGCCGGCTCCTTTGTGAAGCCGGCTTTTTACTACTTTCGTTATGCTATGTCAATACCGTTAACTCTTTTTCTTATCCGTTTTGGACGGGTGAACCAAAAAGATACTGATGAGCAAAGCCACGATATAGAGAACAATCGTCAGGTAAAGCACATTCTGATAGCCCACCGGATTGATCTTGTTACCGTGGGAATCCGTGATAAAGTCGCCGGTACGGTTTACAATCAGATTGGCAATCTGGTTGCCGGTCAATCCTGCAAATGCCCATGCGGACAAGGTAATTCCGTGGATGGCGCTGATACTGCCCATGCCGTAGTGGTCGGAAAGCAGAGTAGGTACATTGGAGAAGCCGCCGCCGTAGCCTGCGTTTACAACAAAGATTAAGCCCAGCACAAGAATAGTCAAAGGGATGTCACCCTGTCCGTCCTTGATGCCGCCTGTTATCATTACCAATCCCGTAAAAGCAATGGAAAGGATAAAAATCAGCTTGTAAATCGTATTTCTGTCCTTCATTTTGTCCGCCCATGCGGAGAAGCCAAGACGTCCGCCTGCGTTAAAGACTGCGGATACAGTGGAAATTACGCCGACCATTCCGGCAAGACCAATACATTTTACAATCATCTTTTCTTGAGAAATCAGCGCAAGCCCGCAGGTGATGTTGATGTAGAACATCAGCCAGATACCGATGTAGTTTGTAATCGGCCTGCTCTTGATAACGGACATGATACCCTGTCCTTTTTCCTTTTTCTGCGGTTCATGCCAGCCTTCCGGTTTCTTTAACAGCAGATGACCTGTAAACATCATGACAAAGTAGACAGCCGCCAGAATGAAAAACATTTTATAGATACCGCTCTTCCCCAGATTGTCAAGCAGAGCCTGCATAATGGGGCTTGCGATTGCCTTTGCCGCACCGAAGCCTGCAACGGCAAGACCGGTGGCAAGACCTTTTCTGTCCTCAAACCAAAGCATAAGTGTTTTGACCGGAGAGAGGTAACCGGTGCCAAGACCGATACCCATGATAAAGCCATAGCACACATAGATACCGATTAATGCCAGAGGGCTTTTTTGGTGCAGCCCGCCGTAGTATATGAAAAATCCGGTACCCGCCATACCCAGCGCAAAGCAGATAGCGGCGATGAGGGAGGACTTGTGAATGTCTTTTTCTACTACATTTCCTAAAAACGCCGCCGACATGCCTAAAAAGAAAATGGCAAAGCTGAATGCCCATTCGGTTGCACCCTTTGAAAAACCGATATATTCAGCAATTTCCTGACTGAAAATGGACCAGCAGTATACAGTACCTATGCTGCAATGAAGTAAAAGCGCCGGAATTGCGGCACATATCCATTTGTTTTGTTTTTTACTCATTTTTCTACTTCCTTTCATTTGTATAGAAATATAACCGTTGTCATTCTACTCCTTATTGATAAAAAATTCAAGCTCTTTCATGCTTCCGCGAAAGACATTTAGGTCGATACAAGGTTCGTCTCCGGTGTAACCGGAAAGTTTTCCTGTATCGGAGTACTGCCAGAAGGTCCAATTACTTCCAACATCCAGACTGGGGGTATAATATATGTTCCGAATCCATAAAGGATAATCGTCAAAAATGCCCTTGATGTATCGGTCATACACGGAGTAAGTGGTGTAAATAATAGGTTTTGTATGATAGTGGGCTTCTAATAGGGAAAGAAATTCCTGTAAAGCAGCCGTCACCGCGTCCTTATCCGGCGGATCGCTTTCTTTATTGCCATAATATTCAACGTCAACTACCGGCGGGAGCTTTCCAAGAAGCGAGCCGACGGTTTCTATATAAAGGGAAGCCTGTGTGGAGGGCGCGCTGTCAAAGCTGAAAAAATGGTATGCGCCCGCAAGAATGGAGGTCTTTGAAACGTTTTCCCAGTTTCGGGCAAAACAGTCGTCAACATAACCGCTGCCCTCCGTCGCTTTGATAAAAGCAAAGGAAATATTCTGCGATTCTATTACGTTCCAGTCGATATCGCCTTGATAATGGGAAACATCCACGCCCCTTACAGGATAGGGTTTAATAAAAAAGTTGTTGAGATGTATTCTTTTTGTCAAAACAAGAATAGCTGACAACCCTGTCAGAAACAACAGGGCAGTCAGCATAAGCAATATTATTTTTTTATGGGGTCTTTTTGCCTCTCTCATTGCTGGTTCTGCTCAAAAAGAGATGCCAAAACGGACGTGGAATTGGTAATTTCCGCTACGGACTTTTCGATGTCGTTGTAAATAACAGCGGATTGAGAAGATAAATCCTGCATACTTTTTGCTACTACGGCAAAGCCGACGCCGGCTTCCCCGCTTCTTGCTGCTTCGATGCTTGCATTTAAGGAAAGCATTTTCTGCTTGTTGGCAATTGCCTTTAAGTGGCTGGTATTGTTGTTGATTGTCTGAATAATCTGGGTGGAATGTTGAATCTCCTGCTTTAAAACATCCAGCCGGCTGGTATTGTTGTATTTAAAATATTCCAAATTCACAAGTTGGTTTACAATAACGCCCAAAAGATTGGCGGCAGCGCGGATTCTCGCTTCCGTGCTGACAGGAACCTGACGGAGCGCTTCGATGTACTGCTCAGGGTCAATGCCAAGCTCCTTTGCCGTTGCGCGAAAGGACTCTTCCTCCGGCGGATTAGGCAGCACCTGTCCGCCGATGATAGCTCCCATTTTTTCACCGTCTACAATAATATCCACTGAAAAATCCATCAGTCCTGCGTGGCAGAAGTATGTACCGCTGCATTCATTGTCGCATTTGACACAGCGGCGGTTGCCCTCTGAAGAGCCTCGGGTATATTTCATACAAAAATCGGTAAAATTACTGCCCTCCGTCAGATATTCCCCGTGTATCCCGACTGCGATAGCGGCAAGACCGGTTGCATCAGAAAAATTGTCCTGAATTTCCTGCAGCTTTGACAGGTCCATAAAGTCCTTTAATTCCATGAATTCCTCCATTCCGAATCAGCCTTGGCATCGGGTTGACTCATTTTTTTCTAAACATTATTATACTGCAATGCAATGAAATTTACAATTTCAGATAGCTAAAATCCAGATAATTCTTTACATTGTTCTTTGATATCTGCGGAAATATCATACAGGTATAAAATGTCTGCTTCCATCTTATAGCCGCTTTTGTATTCTATCAGCCCTGCACCCTCTTTCCAGACAAAAGATTCATAAAAGCCAGATTCCCCATTTTCCTGTATATCACGGCGGCTGTAAGTAATGGTATCTTCCATCTTCTGAATAGAGATATAGGAGCCGCTTTCTCCTTCTGTTGGCGTAAGGGACATATCTTCTGTTTGACAGACAATATCACTGTTTGCTATTATTTTTTCATCTGTGTCGAAAGTTTCTGTCAGCAGTTTATCGTTGTTGTAGAAGGTTAGCAGCGCCCCTTCATAAAATGAGTAAGAGTATATTCGGTATATCTTGTCGGTCGTCACATAAAAGTAAATATAAAGTCTCTCTTCTGTCAGATAACCTACGGGAGCAACCGTAAGTTTGTAGAGGCTGCCATTCTTATAGGAGTTTATCTTATCAATATGTAAGGAAATTTCACCTTCTGCCAACGTTTCTAAATCATAATACTGCGCTCTTGCAAATAAATTTGTTTGTTCGTCCTTGTAAAAATACGGATTATTTTGCGCTGCGCTTGTCTGTTCGCTGTCAGTAGAAGTAAAAGGCAGGGAATTTGCTGTATCAGGAACGGCAGGAGAGCTGCAGCCTGCGATGTAAAATAAATAGAAAAATAAAAGGAGTAAAATAAATTTCTTCATAAAAAGCCTCCTGTTCCTAAACCTATTTTGCGTAAAAAAGAACAGCGCCGCGTATATAAAGGGCGGTGCAATCCTCAGAAGTATAATAATAATCTGCGACCCGACAGCGGAGCAGCTTTTCCGTATTGCGTTTTGTTTCTTCCGTCCATGGAAAAGGAATGCATTCCATTTCATAGCCGGACTGTGCCACTGCTTCTGCAAGTATTTCATTTGGGGAATCTACCTTTGCGGTGATTTCCATCCAGTCGGCGATGCCAAAGCCGCTTTCTCCTTCATAGGCAGGATATTCGCCGCCTTCCAGCCACCAGTCTTCGTCAAAAGGATGATAATTTAGATAAAAACCGGCGTCATAATTGTATTCGGCAGTATCGTAATAGTCCAAATCCGAAAAAGCCACCACTTTTGAGGCAAAGGCTTCTTCGTAGATTTTCAGATGAGTTGCTTCTGCATACATATCGATATAGCCGGTTGCTTCTTCCGTTCGTGCCGCATAGACCAAAAACAGACCGTTTTGATAATCGTTTACGTAGGTTATCATAGGACCCCAGTGAAAGCGGTAGTCTTCCACAGAATCTATTACAACCTGTCCCTCCCGATAGCCCAGACGATACCGGATGCCGCCTTTCCATGAAGAGGCGCACTGATAGTCTAAAGTGGGCAGCAGTACCGTGCCGTCGGATGCCACAATCTCTGTAAAGCCGGCACGAAAGCTATGGTTTTCGGATAAGAGGAAATAGCTGCCGTCCTCCTTTTGAGAGAAAATATAAAAAGAACCTTCGTTGTCATAATAGTTCTGCAGGGTTTCTACATAAAAAAACAATTCCTTCCTGCCGTCTCCTGTAATATCATAAGCCGTATAGTGCTTTATATGGAGCGGGGCAAGATTTTCTAAGGAAGCATCCGCAGGCGCCGCTGCCAGTAACATGGCGCTTAACAGTGCTGCCAATACAAAATGATTCATAATATGTCAAAATCCTTTCTCATATACCGGAAAAATAGAAACTGCTGCAGGTATCGCATAAGAAAAGTATAGCATGCCTCCAGTATATAGTATACGCTTTTTTACGGAAAAATCGGGTTTTCAAAAATAGGACGGACTGTTATAATAAGTAGGAAAAAGAGCCTGTAAAGACAGGTATGGAGTGCGGATATGGAAAAACGGATAAAAAGCTACAGAAAATATATGGACAGTCTAATAGAAGGGCTGCAGCAGGGCGGAAAACCGCAGGATATAGATGGGGAGGCATTGAAACAAGAGCATTTGACACAAATTTCTTTTTTCTGTCATGAGAGACTGATACACTTGATTGTAACCGTTACCTTTGCGCTGTTGGAAATGTTGTCTCTTATGCTGTCGGTATTTTCCGGAGAAATTTGCACGATGCTTCTGACAGTGGTAATTTTGATACTGCTGATACCTTATATCCGCCATTACTATATTTTAGAAAATGAAGTACAGAAAATGTATGGGCAGTATGACAGGCTAAATGAACTGCTGGGCTGTTCTTACTGCTTTGGCGGAGACGGGAAATGAACAAGGATTTAACAGAAGGAAATATTAACAGAAGACTGCTGGGCTTTGCGCTTCCGCTGATGGCGGGGAATCTTTTACAGCAGTTTTATAATATTGCGGATACTTGGGTAGTGGGCAGGTTTTTGGGACCGAAAGCATTGGCGGCGGTGGGTTCTTCTTATACGCTTATGGTTTTTCTGACTTCCGTCTTTTCGGGTCTGTGTATGGGAAGCGGCGTTGCGTTTTCCATTTATTTTGGAAAGAAAGATTTTGAACGGCTGAAATCAGCAATTTTTCTTTCTTTTTCCTTTATTGGAGCGGTTACGCTGCTGTTAAATGGTGTGCTGTTTCCCGGGCTGAATGGGATTATCCGCCTTTTGCGGGTTCCTGATGACACCATACCTTTTATGAAAACATATCTTTTTATTATTTTTATGGGGCTGACGGCATCCTTTTTATACAATTATTTTGCCTGCCTGCTTCGTGCCGTCGGAAATTCGCTGGCGCCTCTTTTGTTTCTGGGTGTTTCCGTAGTGTTAAACATTGGGCTGGATTTTGTGTTTGTGCTGGTATTGAAGCGGGGTGTAGGAGGTGCGGCAATAGCGACAGTTATGTCACAATTTGTTGCGGCGGGAGGTATTTTGCTGTATACCCTTTTAAAATTCTCAGATATCCGTCCTAAAAAGAGACATATGCGCTGGAATGGAAGGATATTTGGCGAGCTGATAAGCCTTTCTTCACTCACTTGTATCCAGCAGTCGGTTATGAATCTTGGTATTCTGATGGTGCAGGGTTTGATTAACAGCTTTGGAAGCGTGGTGATGGCGGGTTATGCGGCAGCGGTTAAGATAGATTCCTTTGCTTATATGCCGGTGCAGGATTTTGGAAATGCTTTTTCTACTTTTATCGCACAGAATTATGGAGCCGGCAAGTCGGAGCGTATACGAAAAGGGATTCGCAGCGCATCTTTTGCCGTCGTCTGTTTTTGTGTGGCGGCGGGCGCGATAGTCTGTGTTTTGGCAGAGCCGCTTATGGAGATTTTTGTTGATGCGGCAGATACAAAAATCATTGCTGCCGGTGTGAACTATCTGCGTACGGTAGCTTCCTGCTATATCGGCATTGGATTCTTATTTCTGTTTTACGGATTTTATCGTGCGATTCACCGCCCGGGCTTTTCTGTGGTACTTACCGTATTTTCTTTGGGAACCCGCGTGATACTGGCATATCTTTTATCTGCAATTCCTCAGGTAGGCGTAAGCGGTATCTGGCTGGCAATTCCTATCGGCTGGTTTTTGGCAGATTTGGCGGGTATCATTGGCTTCGTCTTTTTCAGACGCAGGAACAGACTGTTTTGACGCGCGGGTATGACGAAGTTTTTGGTAATCTGCCTGGAGAGATACTTGATAGCGGTTGAATTCAAAAGCAAGGCGTGGTATGATGATGAATGTGGTTAATTGATTTTGAGACAGGTGCAGCCGGTTAGGAAAACGATAAATGAGTAAGATGCATTCGAGGCTTGATAAGGCGCTTGATTGGACTAACAAATATAAAAATGTAGTGTTTTTGGCGGTATGTATGGTGATACATTTAGCATACATGATAGTTTTTCGTGTGCTGGGTGTCTCTTTGCTGGCGTATCTCAATTTCTTTAGCAGTAGTTTTTATTTTTATTTCCTTTTTCTCAAAAAAGATACTTCTGAGACAGCCATGTTAGCCAGCTATTTTGAGATTTTATTGTTTTCCACGTTGAGCGAGCTGGCTTTGGGACGTGATTACGGATTTTATCTGTATATTATCGGTATGTCTGCGACAGTGTTTTATCTGGTTCCTTCCTATAAAAACAAGCGTTTTTTCTATCAGATTATCGGTATTGTGCTGACGCTTGTTTTAGAGGGAGTCGTTATTATGACCGATATTGGAATCCCTTATATGCAGGAAATTTTGGCGCCTTACCAGCCGGTTGTTTATCTGATAAATATTGCTATTACGGCGACGATTGTAATGGCGGCAGCGTTTTTCTATGCCAGAGAATTGGAAAAGGTATGGGAAACCCTGCGCTACAATATGAACCACGATGTATTGACGGGACTTTATAACCGGCGTTTTTTTGAGCAGCAGATTGAGCAGATTCGGGAGCAGGAAAAAAGTCCGTTTGTGATTACCATGCTGGATATAGATTTTTTTAAAAAGGTAAATGATACTTACGGACATGAGGCGGGGGATGAAGTGCTTGTGCAGGTATCTTCCTGCCTAAAGGAAGCTGCCGGAAAAGAAAATCTGGCTGTGCGGTGGGGCGGCGAAGAGTTTATTATCTATTTTTCCAACACGACTGCGGACCGGATATATCCGCAGATGGAAGAGCTGAGAAAACAGATAGAAGATATGGTAGTAGAGGTAGCGGGAAAAGAAATTCAGGTTACGATTACGAGCGGCGTTGCCATCGGTCTGCCGGACAGTAATTATGAAAAAGTAATTCACAACGCAGATGAAAAGCTCTATCTGGGAAAACGGCGGGGCCGGAATCAGGTTGTTGTGTAGATAAAAATGAAATCAGGAGGCAAAGGAAATGGGATTGTTTTCAAAAAAACCGAAAGAACTGGTATACGATGCTGCGGAATGCCAGAAAAACAAAGCCCGTATGCGGGAAATGTTTAATGAGGCGGTTGCGGATGGCGACAGCTATGAGATTCTCCGCGCGACTGAGACCAGCTCTAAGTTTGAACATGGTTTTGTATTTGACACCAATACCACAACTTATTACTATTACATTCTTGGTTACCGAAAAAGTGACGGCAATGTTGTAATGGTACAGATGAACCGCGATTTGAGCCAGCACAGCGAGGCGCTTTACATAGAGATGGACGCGGTTGTGAGAGTATCTTACTACCCTAAACTGGAGCAGGCATGTCTTATTTACAAGAAGGGCTACGGCTCCTACGGTGAGATTTTAAATATTTACGATACCGGAAGCAAAACCGTCGCCGGCATAGCGAATATTGTGCAGAAGGAAGAGAGAGAAGGCTTTCTTGATTTTCTGGAAGATTTGCGCAGCCGTCTGGAGCAGGCAGGTCATAAACAGGAAAAGTGGAAACGCTGATAGTATTCTGTCGAACCGTTGTTTTGACAGTTAGAAAACCCCGCAGTCTTTGTGTTTGTTGCAGAGGCTGCGGGGTTTTTGCGCAGATAAGAGTATAGAAATTTTTCAAATACATATGCTAATACTACAAGTTTATAAAAACTTTAGCACTCAACACTTGACAGTGCTAACAATGCGTGTTATATTACAGATATAACAAATAGAAAAGCCGCATGAGAGGCGGTCAAAGAAATGGAGGAATGATTTATGATGCTGCCTAGTATTTTTGGTAAAGATTTATTTAACGAGATGATGAACACGTCCTTCGAGGATGACTTTTTTGGAAATCACAGCCTGCCGTATGGCAATCATGCAAAGGGCTTTATGAAGACCGATATTAAAGAGGGTAAGGACGGATATGAGGTGCATATCGACCTTCCCGGTTTTAAGAAGGAAGACATCAATGCACAGCTTGAGAACGGGTACTTGACCGTAACTGCTTCCCAGAATACTGATAAGGAAGAGCAGGATGAGGAAGGCAGGTATATTCGCAGAGAACGTTATGTGGGCAACTGCTCCAGAAGTTTCTATGTGGGTGAAGGCGTGACACAGGAGGACATTCACGCAAAATATGAGAATGGAATCTTAAGTCTGACGGTCCCTAAAAAGGATGCAGAAAAAATAGAAGCGCGGAAGTATATCGCTATTGAGGGATAATCATTCATTATCATAAATAGTCTTGCAAAGAAGCAGGCGTCCAAAGTTATATCAGGGGGCGCCTGTTTCTTTGTTCATATAATAAAAGACTTGCAAAGCGCGGGTCCGCTGTCATGAACAATAAAAATTCACGGAGAATTCGATATAAAGATTGCAAGTCAGCCGGTTTCGTAATAAGATAAAAGAAGCAGGGCTGAGTAAAAAAGCGTATTCAGCTACAGATAAGCGGCAATACAAAGTTTGTGAAGTATACGCTGTATTGCTTACGCGCGCCGCAGCGCGCAGATAGGAATCCTTATGAAATTTAAAGACATGCCTTACGAGAGAGTCGACTTTAAGAAAGTTGAAAAAGAAATGCAGCAGCTTATGGCGGAGTTTGACGCTGCACAAAGCGGGGAGGAGCAGTTTGCAGTACATCAGAAATACTATGAGCTGACAGACCGTGTTTATACCATGATGACGATTGCAAACATTCGTCATGATGTGGACACAACGGATAGTTTCTATGATGCGGAGCAGACCTATTACGATGAGCAGGGACCGGTATTTACCAATCTGGTGGTTGCGTATCAGAGAAAAATGTACGAGTCGCCTTACCGTGCGTATTTAGAGGAGAAAATCGGACCGGTTGCCTTTAAAAATATGGAACTGAGTCTGAAATCCTTTGACGAAAAGCTGATTCCGCTGCAGCAGGAAGAAAATGCCTTGACGACGGAGTATGACAAATTGATTGCCGGCGCCAAGATAGACTGGGAGGGCGATACCTTAAACCTTTCCCTGATGCGCCCGTATTTAATCAGCGTGGACAGAAGCGTGCGTGCAAAGGCGTGGGACAAGGTGGCAGAGTTCTTCGAAGAAAATGAAGAAAAGCTGGACGAAATTTATGATAAGCTGGTAAAGAACAGAGATGCACAGGCAAAAGAAATGGGCTATCAGAACTATCTGGAGCTGGGTTACTATCGTATGCAGCGCAACTGCTACGGACAGGCAGATGTGGAGAGCTTCAGAAAGCAGATTAAAGAGGATTTTGTTCCTTTTGCAGAGAAGCTGCATGAGCGCAGAAGGCAGAGACTGGGCATTGACAAGCTTTCCTTCATCGATGAGGGGGTATACTTTGTGAATGGCAATCCGAAGCCTGTTGGCACGCCGGAGGAAATCATGCGCAACGGGCAGAAGATGTATGAAGAGCTTTCTCCCGAGACAAAGGAATTCTTTGACTTTATGATGGAAAATGAGCTCTTCGATGTTTTGGGACGCAAGACCAAGAAGGCGGGCGGTTATATGACATACCTGCCGGTTTATCATGCACCGTTCATTTTTGCAAACTTTAACGGTACGGACGGCGATATCAATGTAATTACCCACGAGTGCGGACATGCGTTCCAAGGCTATATTTCCGGCAAGGACCCCATTCGGGAGCACAGCGATATTACCATGGAAACGGCAGAGATTCATTCCATGTCCATGGAATTTTTTACGGAAAAGTGGATGGAGCTTTTCTTTGGCGAGCGGGCAGACGATTACCGCGCTATGCATTTAGAGGATGCGGCAGCGTTTATCCCCTATGGCTGTATGGTGGATGAGTTCCAGCATATAGTCTATGAAAATCCGCAGATGACGCCGGCAGAACGGAAAGCGGCCTGGCGGAAGCTGGAACAGGAATATAAGCCGCATTTGGATTATGGCAGTTGTAAGTTTTTTGCAGAGGGCGGTTATTGGCAGAGGCAGCTTCATATTTATGATTATCCGCTGTATTATATCGACTATTGCATTGCGCAGACCTGTGCTATGGAGTATAAGGTGATGATGGACGAAGACCCGAAAGCGGCGTGGGAGAGTTACTTAAAGCTCTGTACGCTTTCCGCCAGTGATTTCTTTACCAATCTGGTGGATATGGTTGGTCTTGAAAATCCTTTTAAAGAGGGCTGCATCAAGGAAATTGTAAAGAAGCTGGAAGAAAAGATAAAGTAAAAAAGAAAAAGGATATTAGGAAAACTTAAGAAAACTGCTGCGGTACACAAGAATAGTGCCGCAGCAGTTTTTGGCTGTTTACTCTTTTCTGGGCTGTCCGTAGTACAGAATACCCAACGCCCCCGGACCGGCGTGAGTGCCGATGCTGGGGCTGATATCATTGATAATGATGTCTTGAAACTGCGTCTGTTCCTTTACCAGCTCTGCAACGACCTGTGCATCCTCTAGGCAGTTGCCATGCACGATGCCTACGGGCAGGGAATAATCGGTATTTTCTTCCAAGGTTGCTTTCATTTTCTCTACCAGCGCGTGCAGGGATTTTTTTCTGCCGCGCACAGTGCCCGCGGTGGAAAGGGTTCCGGCAGCACTGATATAAAGCAGAGGCTTCAAGTTCAGGGCGCTTCCTACGATAGCCGAGGTTTTGCTGATTCTGCCGCCCCTCTGCAAATGGAACAAATCGTCCACGGTAAATTGTACGTTAATGTGATGTTTAAATTCTTCTATGGATTCTACTACTTCCTCATAGGAATTGCCTTTGTCTTTTAATGCATTGGCGCGGATTACCATAAGAGATTCGGCAAGTGATACATTTAGGGAATCGATTACGGTAATTTTCGCATCGGTGTATTCTTCCAAAAGTTCTTTGGCAACCATACATACATTGTTATAGCTTCCGCTGAGGGCGGAGGAAAAGGCAATGTGTATAATATCATACTCTTTGTCCAAAAGGGCACGGAATTTTTCTTCGATTACGGCGGGGTTGTTTGCTTGAGAACTGGGAAGCTCGCCATTTTTCATACGTTCATAAAACTCTGCGGGCGGCATATGAAGCTCGTCGCCGTAAACAGTATCTCCAAAGGAATAATACTGAGGAATAACGGTAGTATTCAATTTTTCAATGTATTCCTGTGGAAGGTCGGAATCAGAATCGGTCGTAATACAATACTTTCTCATAGTGTTCCTCCATATCAAAGATTCATTTTGCCTGACGAAAGAATTACCACGCGCGAAGCGCGGCAGACGCACAACGGCTGGATTCTTGTGTGTATTATAGCATAGAAATGATAAATAGAAAATATAAATTTGCACATTGACAGAGTGGTTTACTCATGATAAACTAAAGGCACAAAAGGTTTATTGCAAATAAACCAAGAAGCGCGCATAAAACCCAATGGGGAGAGGTAATTGCGAAAGCAAAAAAGGAGAGGGATATGAAAGAGATAAAATTAGCAGAGGTAGAATTACAGTTTGCAGAATTGATTTGGGAGTCGGAGCCGATTTCTTCCGGAGAATTGGTGAAGCTCTGTGAAAAAGAGTTGAACTGGAAAAAGTCGACTACCTATACGGTGCTGCGCAAGCTCTGCCAGCGGAAGGTTTTGCAAAATGAGGACTCCATGGTGACAGCGCTGGTGAAAAGGGACGAGTATTTTGCGATTCAGAGCGAGCAGTTTGTAAAAAATACCTTTCAAGGCTCCCTGCCGGGCTTTCTGTCTGCCTTTATGAGCCGCCACAAGCTGAACGAAAAGCAGATTTCGGAGATTGAAGAGATGATAGAAGCATACAGAAAGGGGAAGAGGGACGTATGATAAAAGAGATTTTACAGTGGTTGTTTATCTTGCAGCTGCAAGTCAGTATTATGGCAGCGGTAATCTTTGTGCTGCGCATGGTGCTTAAAAAAGCGCCTCGGATATATTCTTATTTGTTATGGCTTTTTCTCTTTGTCCGCCTGCTTTGTCCTATAACGCTGGAAAGTCCTGTCAGCATGATACCGGCGGGAGAACAGCTTATGGAAGCGGGAGCAGAAACCTTGCAGAATTTTCCGCTGCCTGTGGGAGGAGAAGCAGAGAATGCACAAATTTTTGCAAATGGAAATAAGCCGCAAAATCCGGATTTAGGAGAAAAGCAGCCTGCCGGTGTAGACTATCAGATTTTGTCTGAGCATATTGCGCCCAAGCCGGAGCAAAATGTGCAGACAAAGCGGAATATCGGAACGATACTGCCTATGGCAGCAGTTATTATTTGGGTAGGCGGGGCAGCCGCGCTTATGCTTTATAATCTGATAACCTTAAAACGGTTAAAGCGCAGTTTGGCTTCGGCAAAGAAACAGGAGGGCGGGTATTTTATTAGCACGGCGATTGAAACGCCTTTTGTGCTTGGCATTTTTTCGCCTAAGATTTATTTGCCGGAGGGTATTTGCGGCAATGAACTATCCTATATTCTGGCGCATGAAAAGACGCATCTGCTTAGAAAGGATTATCTGATTAAGCCGCTCTGCCTGTTTTTAACCTGCCTTTACTGGTTTAATCCCTTTGTCTGGGCAGCCTTCTTTCTCATGGGAAAGGATATGGAAATGTCCTGCGACGAGCATGTTTTAAACAGGCTCGGGGAAGATATTAAGGCGGACTATTCCGAATCCCTGCTGCAGTTTGCTTCAGGACGTAAGTACATTGCAGTACCCCTTGCTTTTGGGGAAAATGGAGTGAAGGAAAGAGTTCGCAATGTGCTCCGTTTTAAAAAAGCAAAGCTGTGGATTTCTGCAGCGGCAATTTTACTCTGTATTGCGGCGGGCGTTCTGCTTTTGACAACCAGACAAGGCAGAGAACCGGATTTGCGCGTGTCAGGACAGGAAGATACAAATAAGCCTGACGGAGCAAACACGCCTGCAGGCGCAGGAGAGCTTGATGAAACCGAAAAAGAGCCGGCATCATTTTTGCCGGAGGAAATGATAGAGGCGCCCGTGCCCACGGCAAAGGTGGAGGGTGATTTGTATACCGCCGTAAGCAGATGGGCTTCAGAGTATGCAGATGGAGAAGCGGATATTCCCTACGCGCCGGATGTATTTTATCTGGCAAAGCCTTCGGAGCAAGTGTTAATTTATTATGAAAAATGGAGCAACGCCCCTGAGATTACCATTTTGATAGAAGTGCTCTCTTATACGGAGACAGAGGACGGCTATCAGCTTAAGAGGGACGGTTTTCAGCTTTGCGATTCTATCGCCTCAAAGGAAGCGTTTGAAAAAGTGTACTGTCCGCTCGGCGAGCAGAACCCTTATCTTTTTACAGGAACCTTTGTGGAAATCATTGTGGAGAGAATGGCACTTCACGACGGAAGTGTAAGCGACTTTCAACTTCCTTTGACAGCGGCAGCGCGGGCGCTTCACTTGGGAGAAGGACAGGGAGAAATCAGTTTTGTAAATGAAGAGGAAACGATTGCGGTCTGCCGTTATACGTTTCATGAGGATGGCTCTGTGGTAGAGATACCGCTTCATATGGGAGAGTTTTCTTATCCTGTCTGGACGGTGGGTGATGTAGGGAACAGTGAGGATTTTGCGAGACAGGAGAGAATTGCTTCCGTAGAATATGGAGGCGAAAGTTACTGCTTTTATCCTACCGGTTTTTATAAGGTGCTGCCGGACGGTTCCTTAAAATGTCTGTATGCAGGATATGTCAGTATAAGCGCCTATGAAACGGCGGTTGTCTCCAACGGATCGGCATACTTTAAAATTGACTTGCTGCATACGCCGTACTCCTTGGATTACATGGAAAATGCCGTGATAGAAGTGAATCTGGCAACCGAAGAGTGGCGGCTTGTCTATGCAGATGAAGATTGTCTGGGAGAGGCGGTACATCTGCGGGAAAATGGAATGGATTCGGTGCAGCTTCAGGCGGCGGAGGAATACGTAAGAACGCTTGCCGTACAGAAAGCACAGGAAGAAAAGAGAGAATCTGTGTCCCTGCGGCAGCCTATTACCGGTATACTATACGATATTCCTTTGTCAGAGCAGGATGATTATGGCTGTAAAGCCTCCTTTGACTTGAATTTGGACGGTAATATGGATGAGATAAAGCTGGCTGCAATAAACAGCGGGGAGGGACAGTATCTGCTGATGATAAATGACAGTGCCGCCCAATTTTATGCGGATAATTTATTTTATGACAGGCTTCAGGTAATCAGCTTTGACGGGAAGGAACAACTTTTGCTTCTTTATGACGATGGACCCAGCGGAGCTCCTAAGACAACAGCCTATCGTTACCGCGGCGGTCTCATCAGGGAAATGGGCTCCATTCCCTGTGAAATGGGAAGCTGCACTATCAGCGAGGAGGGCGAAATAAGGGGTTCCTATCGGTTTGATGTGATACAGTCAGAGTGGGCGGCGGTAACGTGGGTATACACGGAGGAAGGCTTTGTCATAAAAGAACAGCCCTATTATGACTATTTTTATGATACGGATTTGACGTTGTTGGTGAATCTGCCTGTTCACAGTGAAATGTCGCTGGAATCAGAGAAGACGGTACTTGCGCCCCAAAAGGTAAGGCTTCTTCATACAGATATGGAGCATTGGTTTTATGTGGAAGGTGAAAACGGAGAAGGCGGCTGGTTTTATGTAGAAGAAAGGTTTGGCATGGTGCCGGAGGCGGAGGTCAATGTATCTGCGGTTTTTGAGGGATTAAGCTATGCAGGTTAATATTTGGCGGAAATACTTTGCTTTTTCGGTGTGAAAATAGTAAGATAAGAGCATAAACACAAAGGCAAGGAGTCGGGTTTTAAATGCTGACAGAACAACGGTTTGAGGAAATATTAAAACTGCTTTCGGAAAAAGGAACCATTACCGTGCAGGAATTAAAAGAAAAGCTTTCCGCATCGGAGTCCACAATCCGCAGGGACTTGACGGTGCTGCATGACAATGGAAAGCTGACAAAAGTATTCGGGGGCGCTGTGGCAATTCATTCCCATATGCACACAAAGGACATTCAGGTGTCGGCACGGGAAAATGTCAACCGCGAGGAAAAAATCCGCATTGCACGTTATGCGGCTTCCCTGATTGCGGCAGAAGATTTTGTGTATCTGGATGCAGGTACTACGACGGGTTTTATGATTGATTATATAGAAGAAAAGCAGGCTGTCTATGTGACAAACGGCGTTAGTCATGCCAAAAAGCTTGCCGCAATGGGATTTCGGGTGATTCTGATAGGAGGAGAGCTGAAAGCGTCTACGGAGGCAGTCATAGGAAGCACGGCTGTAGCCATGCTGCAAAAGTATCATTTTACCATCGGTTTCTGGGGAGCCAACGGTATTAGCAGAAAGAGCGGATTTACCACGCCGGATAATGATGAGGCCATGGTAAAGCAAGTTTCCATGGAACATACGGACAAAAAATATATGCTTTGCGACCACGATAAGTTTAATCAGGTGAGCACGGTATCCTTTGCGGCGTTTGGCGATGCCGTCATTGTGACGGATAAGGTGGAAGGAAGCGAATTTAAGGAAATGAAAAGTATAATTGTAGTGGAAGAATGAAATTTGTGTTTTTGAAAGCAATAAAAGAAAGAAGAAACAGGCATACTTTGAAAAGAGTGTGCCT
>ERZ778503.470-NODE-470-length-33339-cov-5.399531_pt1 | contig 33339 bp, 41 predicted proteins | sample MGYA00510047_ERZ778503 | MGnify/ENA primary metagenome ERZ778503 (study PRJEB29527, sample SAMN07138965) | mouse gut metagenome | material: feces | host: mouse | place: China:Nanjing | collected 2016-01-25 ... | reverse complement strand
AAAATCGCAACCGAGATAAAAAGGAGTCCGGGCTTTCAGATTCAGAATCTCAACCTCTGTTCCTGAAATATCGGTAAAGGTGCATATTCCTCCTGAAACATTCATATGCACAGAAGATGCATCGGAAATCCGCACAGGAATATCAGTCCATTCTCCGGATGCTCCGCGAAAAACAGGACTGACAATATATTCACCGTCAGGAATATATCCAGGCAGAAACACCTGGTATCCCCGCAGGAACCCGCCCGGATTCATGTCACGGATTTCCGGACCTTCGGCATAAAACGGTGTGGCCAACGGCATGGAAGACTTTATTTTCATCCCAAGTGTACCGGAAACGGCATCTATTGAAAAATTACCGACAGATCCTGAAACTGTAACAGCAGAACCGGCATCGGTCTGCCGCGGCCCCACAGCAAAATCTCCGTCGAAAAGTATATTCTCATAAACGACTGTTTCACTTCCGGCCGGTCGGCTGACATTAGCTATGATACTTTGATCATAACTGAATCCTGACATAGAGCCGCCTATACCCTGCTCTTCAGGATCAAGGGCTGTCAGGAGAAAATATCCGTCGCTCATTCCGCCCCAGCCCCAGTTGAAGTGGAAATATCCGTCGGAACTATAACCGTCGCACACAAAAGAATGTCCGCCCTCGTTGCTCTGACCGGAATACTGCACAGGGCCGAATTCGACAAGTTGGTCATATATCAAATCCTCCCAGTCATATAAACCGTAATAGTCGCGCGAAAGATAGCGTATTCCCTTATCATAGTCAAAGTATTTAACCATGGCGACCGGAACATCAAGAACTTGAGCGCCACTCTCGATTGATGTGTACTGCATGTCGACTGCAACACCGCAGGCAAACATAAGTTCAGCCACAGCGGAACTCTGTGCCGGAGTAGCCACCTGAAGCGCATAGTCATCGAGCATCTCGTTCCACTCGAAATAACTGTCGGCAAAGTTCATCGACACCTCAGTTCCGTCGGTAAGCATGTAACTGTTCGCTCCATGCCCTTGCTGCGGCCAACGATGATAGCGCATAACCTGAGCAAGAGCCGTGGCGACACATCCTGTGACAGCTCGTGCCCCGTCTACATCTGGACACATATTATTATATGGGGTATCCTGATTCCATCGTGTAGACACAAGCGGTTCTATCGCAGGACGCACACGCCGCGAAACGGCAGATGCGACGTATGACCGTCCTTCTGATGCGGCCGCTTCAATTTCGCGTGCATACGTTTTAAGCCAGTAACGCATGGCAGGCGGCACAGAAGAACCGTCAACACATGCAGTGGCCGAATATCCCAACAGCGGACACACGGCATCATCGGCGCTCACAACAAGAAAGCCCCGGCCATCGCGGCATGCGAACACATAACATCCCGCTTCGGCTCTTCCCGGCATATCTTCTGTCATGACAAGCGACAACGATGGCGCTGAAGGAAGCCTGGCAGGAGCTTTATGCCTGCCGTTGTAAACACGGTTCAGAGCCTCTATTGGCGAAAGAGAACCGGCATGAGCAAGCGGAGCCGCCGCAAAAGCAAAAAGTGAAATAAAGCAGATAATCCGCAATGATATCTTATTCATAGCCTCTGTAAGGAATTGAAGTGAACCTTAGCTGTCAGGATTAGTATTAATTATACTCTCCTAACAAACTCAAACGCAATTTTGCTCAAAAGGCTATAAATAAAATCAGAGCAAGAGTACTATACGGTAAACGGCGAATGCAATAAGCCACGCCACCGCAGTATTATACACAATACTGAACAATGAGTACCACCATGTTCCCGTTTCCCGTGCGATAGCCGCGACAGTGGCCAGACACGGGCAATAAAGCAAAATGAATATCATGAAGGACAAAGCCACCGCAGGTGTGAAGCCCTGACGTCCGGCAGTGGACGACGACAGGCGCGCGCCAAGGCGTTCCGAATCGTCCGCTCCATCGCCCGTGTAGAGCACTCCGAGAGTGGACACCACAATCTCTTTTGCAGGAACACCGGCCAATGCCGCCACAGAGGCACGCCAGTTGAAGCCAAGAGGTTTCATGACCGGATTTATGAATTTGCCCATCATCTCCAGATAAGAATCGCGCGACGGGTCGATAATATCATCGTCCATATTCTCTGCGACCGTAACTTCATAAGACTGCTGACGGTGCATGGGGAAATAATTCAAAGCCCAGACGACTATGCTGGCGAACAGTATGATACCACCCATCTTCCTTATATATTCCTTACCTTTCTCCCATGTATGACGCAACGATGCCCTTAGTGTCGGCAACCGGTAAGGCGGTAGCTCCATGACAAATGGCGTTTCATCCTTTTTGAAAAGGAAACGTCTAAGCAAACGTGCCGTCAGCATAGCCACAAGTATTCCGAGAATATAAAGCCCCATAAAGATCAGAGCGGCATGCGTCGGGAAAAACGTTCCGACAAGCAACACATAGACCGGCAGTCGCGCCGAACACGACATGAAAGGATTTATCAATATGGTGATTATACGGCTGGAACGGCTTTCGATCGCCCTTGACGCCATAATTGCAGGCACATTGCATCCGAAACCCATTATTAGCGGTATGAAAGACTTCCCATGCAAGCCTATGCGATGCATGACCTTGTCCATTATGAACGCGGCCCGGGCCATGTAACCGGAATCTTCCATGAACGAGATGCAAAAATACAATATCAGTATATTTGGCAGGAATACTATAACTCCGCCTACTCCTCCTACTATCCCGTCGGCGACAAGATCTTTGAGCGGACCCGGCGACATGACCAGATTCAGCGTACGGCTTATCCACGCAACTGCATTTTCAATCCATGAAACAGGATACTGTCCCAGAACAAAAGTCAGCCAGAAAATGAAGAACATTATGGCGAAAAATACCGGAAAACCAACCAGCTTATTTGTTGCCACAGCATCAAGGAAACGCGTGGCACGCTTTCCGTCGACTTTACCCGGTGTGAATGTTTCGGCCAATGCTCCGGCTATAAAACCATATTTTTCAGCAGCCACTATTGAATTTATGTCTTCGTCGTGCAGACTCTCGATACGACCGCGCAAACTGTCACGCAGGATCAGCAGACGGTTTGACTGCAAAGAAAGCGGAGCGCCATCATCGGACATCGTGTCAGGACGCGGGACAACCGCTATATTCGACGGCAGACTATCCTCAATCTCACGATCTCCCTCAAGCAGGCGTATAGCCATATAGCGTGGCGAAAATCCTTTGTCGACGGCAGGTTCGGCCTTAAGCACATCGACAAGGCGACGCACTGCATTCTCGATATCGGCTCCAAGATTGACATGAACATGACGCACAACCGGATCGCGACGCTCGAAAACCGATATTATAGTATCAAGAAGATTGTCGCGTCCCTCACCCGTACGCGCCACGAGCGGCACCATAGGCACACCTATCATTGCTCCGAGAGCCTCGTAATCGAGTTTTCCGCCGGTAGACCGTAACTCGTCGTACATATTCAGAGCAATCGCCATAGGTGTGTCCATGTCGATAAGCTCAGTCGTAAGATAGAGATTACGCTCGAGATTCGAAGAATCCACTACATTTATGACCACATCAGGAGTGAAATCACGCAGGTAACGACGGACATAAAGCTCCTCGGGTGAATATGCGGTCAGCGAATAAGTGCCCGGAAGGTCTACGATATTGAAAGTATAGCCACCGTATCTGAGGGTTGAACGTCTGGCATCGACAGTCACACCGCTATAGTTCCCGACATGTTCATTAGTGTGACAGAGAGAATTGAACAGAGATGTCTTTCCACAATTCGGGTTTCCTATCAGCACCGCATTTATTGTATGGCCATGGGTATCGACCTTGCGTCTTACTTCTTCGGTATTATGCTTAGGTTGTGCTGCCGCGGAAAAACGGTTTTCATCATCCTCTTCTGTATGATCAATGCTGCGTACGACCTCGATAAGATCGGCTTCCGAACGCCGGAGCGACACATCGTAGCCCATCACAAGATACTGGACCGGATCGCGGAGAGGGGCAGCCTGAAGAACTTCCACTTCCTGTCCGCGGACAAATCCCATCTCTATGACACGCTTACGGAAAGCTCCATGGCCAAGCACTTTGACCACAATACCACGTTCCCCGGTCTTAAGTTGTGACAGTTTAATCATCGAAGCGCAGATTTTTTCGCGATGCAAAATTGCGAAAAAATCTGCGCACGACGAAATTTTACAGATGTTTTATTTGAAATAATTCTAAATAATCTTTTTTAAGACAGCCTACATGTATTGTTAAGGAAATTTTCCATCTCGGCATCGGCACAGACCACACACCTCCGCAACTCAAGACCATATTTTTCAAGGTCATCAATACTACGTCTGGCTACACCGCTGTCCATAGCCGCTTTGGCAACAGCCGGAGCCACAGCCTGGAGCAGACGTCGGTCGAATGGCTTGGGAAGTATGTAATCCCGTCCGAATTCCAGCTCCTCATCAGGATAAAGACGTTTAAGATCAGCGGAAGGCTCGCGACGAGCTAGTGCTGCGATAGCATGGGCGGCCGCAAGCTTCATATCTTCATTTATGGTGCCGGCACGCGAATCGAGAGCGCCACGGAATATATAAGGAAATCCCAAAACATTATTTATCTGGTTCGGATAGTCGGAACGCCCTGTTGCATAAACCAGATCTGAACGTGTGGACAATGCAAGTTCCCGGGCTATTTCGGGATTAGGATTTGCCAAAGCAAAGACAATGGGACGATCCGCCATCGATGCAAGCATCTCGGCATTCACCACATCGGCAACAGAAAGACCAAGAAAAGCATCGGCACCACGCATGGCATCGGAGAGTGAAGTCACATCGGTACGTGTCGTAGCAAACTCACGTTTGGCCTCGCCGAGCTTCGGCCTGTCAGTACGTATTACACCGCGACTGTCGCACATGACTATGTTTTCTTTTTTTACTCCGAGGCATACCAGCAGGCGCGTACAAGCCATGGCCGCCGCCCCCGCACCATTCACAACAAGCCGTATTTCGCCAATCTGCTTTTGCTGCACGACAAGAGCATTGATCATGGCCGCAGCTACAATAACAGCTGTACCATGCTGGTCGTCATGCATCACCGGGATATCACATGCCTCCACAAGATTTTTCTCGATCTCGAAGCATTCAGGAGCCTTGATATCCTCAAGATTGATGCCTCCGAATGTAGGAGCTATGGCACGCACAATATCGACAAAGCGTGCCGGATCGGTTTCATCCACTTCTATATCATAAGCATCTATGCCGGCGAATACTTTGAACAGAAGAGCCTTGCCTTCCATAACCGGTTTGGCCGCATGCGCGCCTATGTTGCCAAGGCCAAGAACAGCCGTACCGTTGCTTACAACAGCGACCGTATTGCCACGGTTGGTGTAAAGATACTGATTGTCGGCATCATCGGCAATTTCAAGGCACGGATATGCCACACCCGGCGAATACGCCAAAGATAAATCATGCGGAGTTCCGAAAGGCTTCGTCGGAACTATTTCAATCTTTCCCGCCTGGGGAAAACGGTGATATCCGAGGGCTTCGGTCTTTAATGTGTTGTCTTTTCTGTCCATAAGATTATGTTTAGTTTAAAAACGTCCGTAAGCAATGAAGTGTTTGATGGAATTTTGTACCTTTGTTCTATGAAACGTTCAAACGGTATAAAAATTGTAGTTGCCTCAATTTTAATTTCAGCGACAGCATATATATATATTAGTAAAGAAATCCTTACGCCGTTTCCCTCCGAATATGCCGATGTATATATTCCGGCCGGCAGCAGCAGCGATGCCATAGGAGATTCTTTGCGCGGCAGACTCGGCAATCGTTTCGGTGCAGCCGTGACGCGTTTATGGAAACTTCAGAAAGGAAACGCCAGAAGAGCACGCGGACACTACCGTGTTCTTAAAGGCGAAAGCGCCCTGTCCCTTAGCCGTCGCATCTGCAACGGACGTCAGGATCCGATACGATTTACATTCAACAATCTGCGAACAATCGACGAACTTGCCGACCGGGCCGCATCCCGTTTCGATTTCACCGCCGCAGACTTCATGACCGCCTGCGACAGCATTCTGACAAATCGCGGTTTCAAAAACCGCACCACCTATCCTGCCGCTTTTCTACCCGACACGTACGAATTCTATTGGACAACACCGGCTGAAAAAGTAGTCGAGCGCCTTGCAACCACTTCAGAGCATTTCTGGTCCACGGACCGACGCTCCGACAAAGCGTCTGCTCTCGGCCTATCGCCGACAGAGGTGAGCACGCTGGCTTCAATTGTCGAGGAAGAAAGCGCATCGCGCGACGAACATCCAATGATAGCAAGATTGTATCTGAACCGCCTGTCCAAAGGAATGCCGCTGCAAGCCGACCCTACTGTAAAATTCGCCAACGGTGATTTCGCGGCACGAAGAATCACAAAACGTATGCTTGAAAAAGATTCGCCTTACAATACATACCGCAATAACGGACTTCCTCCGGGTCCAATCAGAATTGCCGACAAACGCACAATCGATGCAGTCCTGAACGCCCCATCAGGCAAGCAACTCTACATGTGCGCGAAAGCCGATTTCTCAGGACGTCATGACTTCACCGACAGCTACGACCGCCACCTCAGCAACGCCGCAGCCTATAGACGTGCGCTCGACCGACGCGGAATAAAAAAATAATCCATTACGAACATACAACAGCATGAACGAAACCATCAAACGACACGCAAGAGTCGATGTGGCCGATGTCCTCCGAGGCTTTGCGGTGCTCGCGATCATACTGCTCCACTCCATAGAACATTTCAACTTCTATTCATTCCCGGACACATCAACACAAAGCCGGTGGCTGAATTTTGCCGACAAAGCTATCTGGGACGGCCTTTTCTTTGCATTCGGCGGAAAAGCCTACGCTATTTTCGCATTGCTTTTCGGATTCAGCTTTTTCATACAGCATGACAACCAGAGAATGCAAGGCAAGGATTTCCGCCTCAGGTTCTGCTGGCGCCTTCTGCTGCTTTTCATAATAGGCAACATCAACGCATGCTTTTTCACAGGCGAAATTCTGGTGATGTATTCACTGATCGGATTCATCCTCGTACTGACATGCCGACTTCCACGCAAATGGATAATCACGCTCAGCGCTATATGTCTGCTGCAACCGGTTTGTATATATCAGATTATACGCGCCCTTGTGTCGCCCGATTACGAGATAGCACACATCAATTCCGCTCCTCTTTGGGCTGCCACCTTCGCCGTGCAGTCGGCAGGTTCGTTCTGGGAAACAGTCAGGGTAAACCTTTGGGAAGGCCAGCTTGCATCTCTCGCATGGGCATGGGAACACGGACGCTTGCTACAGACGGCAGGACTTTTCATGGCCGGCATGCTGATAGGACGCGAAGGCTGGTTTCTTCGTCCGCAACTGCACAAATGGGGATGGGTGCTCGCCATTTCCACTGTATGTTTCTTCCCGCTTCACGGACTCAACGCAATGACAAGCGAATATATTTCGAACCCCAATATAAGTACACCGCTACTGATCCTGTTGTCTTCTCTCTCAGATCTGTGTTTCATGCTTATGCTGACATCCGGAATCCTTTTCGGATATTACTGCAGCAGGCGCCTAAACCGTATATTTTCATGGCTTATACCCTATGGACGTCTTAGCATGACAAACTATGTGACACAAGGCATAATAGGCTCTGCCCTGTTTTATCACTGGGGACTTTTTCTCCAGCTCGGCATCAGCGCAAGCGAACTCGTCGGCATCGCAATCTTTGCCGTACAGTACGCATTCTGCCGTATATGGGCAGGCCGTTACAAACACGGACCTCTCGAATATATCTGGAAACGTGCCACATGGATTTAAACACGTTCAAAAAAAATTTGCTATCTTTGCGCAGACAAGTATAAACAGCTAAAATATATCCATATAATCCAATTATGGCAACAAAACCATTCCACTATCAACCGATGTTTCCTCTCGGTCCCGACACCACCGAGTACTACCACCTGACATCAGACTATGTAAAAGTTGAAAACTGGGGCGGCCACGAATTTCTGGTCGTAGACCCGCAGGCACTCACCGTACTGACCCGCCAGGCCACCCACGACAATGCTTTCATGCTGCGTCGCGAACACAATGCTATGGTAGCCAAAATCCTCTCCGATCCCGAAGCCAGCGAAAACGACAAATTCGTAGCCCTCACGATGCTGCGCAATGCAGAAGTGGCAGCCAAAGGAGCGTTGCCATTCTGTCAGGATACAGGCACAGCCATCTGTCATGCAGAAAAAGGACAAAACGTTTACACCGGATGCAACGACGAAGAACGTATATCCGAAGGTGTATATCTGACCTACACTACCGACAATCTGCGTTACAGCCAGAATGCGCCGCTGAACATGTACGACGAAGTGAATACAGGCTGCAATCTTCCGGCACAGATCGACATCCACGCTACCGAAGGCGACGAATATCATTTCCTATTCGTTGCAAAAGGCGGCGGTTCGGCTAACAAGACATATCTTTATCAGGAAACGAAAGCCTTGATCAACCCCAAGACTTTGCTGCCTTTCCTTATCGAAAAGATGCGCACCCTCGGCACTGCTGCCTGCCCACCCTATCACATCGCATTCGTTATCGGCGGCACATCGGCTGAAAAGAATCTTGAAGTAGTTAAGAAAGCATCCGTAAAATATCTTGATTCACTGCCAACCGAAGGCAATGAATACGGCCACGCTTTCCGCGATATAGAACTTGAGGCTCAGCTCAAGAAAGCATCCGAAGAACTCGGACTCGGCGCACAATTCGGAGGGAAATACTATGCCCACGATATCCGCGTAATCCGCCTGCCTCGCCACGGCGCATCATGCCCCGTAGGAATGGGTGTCAGCTGTTCTGCCGACCGAAACATCAAAGCAAAAATCAATCGTGAAGGCCTTTGGATTGAAAAACTCGACGCCAATCCCGGCGAACTTATCCCCGAAGAAATGCGCAAAGCCGGCGAAGGAAAAGTGGTTGAAATAGACCTCAACCGTCCTATGGCCGAAGTACTCGCCGAACTGTCAAAATATCCTGTATCGACACGCCTGTCGCTAAGAGGCACAATCATCGTCGGTCGAGATATCGCACATGCGAAAATCAAAGAACGCCTCGATCGTGGCGAGCCTATGCCCGACTACCTCAAAGAACATCCCATCTATTATGCCGGACCGGCAAAAACTCCCGCCGGAATGCCCTCCGGCTCTTTCGGTCCGACGACAGCCGGACGCATGGATTCGTACGTCGACCAATTTCAGGATGCCGGAGGCTCTATGATAATGATTGCAAAAGGCAACCGTTCAAAAGCTGTAACAGATGCCTGCCACAAGCACGGCGGTTTCTACCTCGGTTCGATAGGAGGTCCGGCGGCTGTTCTCGCCCAGAATTCAATCAAGAAGGTGGAACTGCTCGAATATCCGGAACTCGGCATGGAGGCGATCTGGAAAATCGAAGTAGAAGATTTCCCTGCTTTCATACTTGTGGACGACAAAGGCAACGACTTCTTCACCGAGATTAATGAAAAATGTAAAATCTGCGGTCTGAATAAGCAATAAGCTGAAGTTTATAAAAAACAAGAGGCCGGGGCTAATCGCACCCGTTGCCTCTTGTTTTTTATTTACACAATAAACTTTTGCCATTGCTGTGCGTCATATCTATATGTAAATATCCTAAAATGAACGTCCCATGAAGGAACCTCGGAATCTCAAACTGTTTATATTTCTCGCTTTGCTGATGACTCTCTTCTCCGCAAAAGGCGCGGACGGATTTAAACAACCGGACTTCGCCTATCCTAAAACAGCCATGGCCGACGCCGGCAAACTGCTTGCCGATGCCGACAAAATCGCCGACCCGCAGCTCGCTGGAATCACCCGCTTGCGCGCACTACTGATTATGACCGCTGCCGATTCACGTATCGATCCCGACAGCCTGAAAGCATGGCCGGCAAAAATCGACAGTGTGGCACAAAACGAACCCGACTCTACAGCCCGCGGATTGATGAAACTATATGAAGCCGTCATTCTCAAAAAAATATATCAGAACCGACGCTATGCCTACGACCGTGTCGACGCACCGCTCTACCCACTGCCGGCAGACATAAGCGCATGGAATGGAGAACAGTTCAAGAGCCGTATAGACGAACTGATTATTGATTGTTCCCGCCTTACATCGAACGCCAAAAACCCCGTATCTGAATACTCGGCTGTCATAGAGTGCGATCCACTGACATCGCGCTATCTACCGACAATAGCCGACGCAGCTGCTGAAATATCGTGCAAAACCGTAAAATATATAGGAACAGAGAATCTGTGCGACACAATTATAAAAAGCCGTCTTGCCGCATCGAAAACACCTTCCGACAGCTTCTTCTATTGGCTCGCCCAAAAGACCCTAAACGAAAACCTTAATCCGGTTTCTGAATTGCGCAAGCTTTATAACAACTTCAGCACTTACGAGAATGCCCGGCTACTGCTGTATTATTACCTTGAAGAAACAGAATCAGATATATACAACAACTATGAAAATGATAAAACAAAGGATATCGCACGTCGCAGAGCCGATATATCATGTATAAGGAAATCATTGGCCGCATTCCCCGACTGGTGGGGAAATGCAACATTGACAAATCGGCTTAACGAGCTGACACAACCGCGTGTAAGCATCTCTTTACCACGAGTGACAGCACCCGGCCATTCTGCCGACATGTACCTGACCTACTCTTTCGCATCCTCTGTAGGATACCGCATATACTCTATTCCGGCGGGTGAAACCGACTTGTCAGTTAAAAATATCACCACCGACATGTCACTTGTCGACGAAGTAAAACTTTCCGCAACACCGACTGCGATCGAACATGAATTGAAACTTCAACTGACCCTCCCCAAAATCGGACGCTATGCCATCGTTCCGATGCTCAACGGTAAGCCAGAATCAGAAGGGTACGCCGATGAAATCATTGCAAGTCCATTTATGCCTGTAGTTTTCGGCAGATGCGAGGACACATATATAGCGACAGTCGACTATATAAGCGGACGTCCAACTTCGGGCGTCGATATAAGTCTGGTGCCATACAACAAACGTCGCAACAAAACTATCAGACTCGGACGGACTGACGCAAACGGACTCTTAAACTACAGAACCGATAAAAACTCCGACCGTTATGGACATTATTCCTTTTCATACAAAGGATATAATCTCGGACAGGCTTTTTATCTGCCCGTAAGCCGTTTCTATGAAAACAACGATAAAGAATTCCTCAAAGCCGACATATTCACCGACCGCCCGATCTATCACCAGGGCGACAGCATAGCGGTAGCCGTCGTGGTCAGCCGCCACAAAGACAAACTGCATTCCGTATCTGCCAACAGTGACATAATCATCTCCCTGTTCGACGCCAACTGGCAGAAAGCAGACAGTTGCATTGTCCGGACCGATGCTTTCGGCCGTGCCACATGCGATTTCGTAATCCCAAAAGGACGACTTACCGGCTATTACAACCTGACAGCGGCAACAATCGGCAAACCCGACAGCAACATAGGCAACCAACAGGTAATGGTAAGCGACTTCCGTCTTCCCACATTCGAAGTCGAGATGACATCAACAGAACGTAATGTTCCCGTCGAAGGAGCCATACGTCTGAAAGGACGCGCCATCACCTATTCCGGTATGCCTGTAGGTGGAGCCAAAGTGGAGGCCACTATAAACGGAGCACACCGCTGGCGGTGGTTCAACCCTGTCCAAAAGCTTGGTGAAATAAATACTGTTACAGCTCCTGACGGTACATTCACCATAGACGTACCGGCTGATATGCTGAAAGAAAAAAATTACAGAAGCGACACTCCGTACAGCGATTTCATAGCTTCAGTAAACGTAACGGCTGTAACTGCCGAAACGGCATCAGCTTCAAAAAATTTCACAACCGGCAAACCGTATATTCTTGACATGGAGTATATGGAAAACAACATCGACACATCCTCTCCTGCCGTATTCACGCCTTTGGCATACGATGCCGATGGTCGGAAAGTAGAAATCGCACTGACATGGAAGCTGCTCGACAAACGCAACAAAACTATTGCTTCAGGCAATACCATATCAGGGAAACGTACAGAAGCCGACTGGAAAAAAATCCCGGGCGGCAACTATACAATCGAACTGAGCACCGTAGATACCGCCCTGGCGAATTCATCACGTCATGGCATAAGCCTCTACAACATAGCCGACAACAGTATGCCCGAAGATGAAACGCTCTTCCTGCCTGTCAACCACTACAAGACCGACGACAACGGACGGATTACCGCGACTTTTGGCGTAGCTGCTGAAAAGGCATGGGTATATACAGCATTCTGCACGGGAGAAAAAATACATTATATAAAAGTGAATGAACGAAAACACGGATTCCATTCATTCGACGTAGAACTCCCGGCAGGAGAGAATTCCGGCCGGATTCATTTCGTAACATACATTGACGGCAAAGCATGCTCTCGCGACATAATAATAATCCGTCCTGACAAGCGTGCAATCAGCATTGAAGCAGAAAGCTTCCGTGACCGCCTCGTTCCGGGGAGCGGTGAAACATGGCGCTTCCGCATCAGCGACAGCGAAGGTAATCCGCTGGAGTCGGCAGCGATGATAGCCACACTCTACAACCATGCGCTGTCTTCACTCCAATCCTTGTTATGGCCCGGCTCATTAGCCACATATACCCGAAACGCTTCGCTTTCCGTCCACCCCGCTGCCAAAGGACAGCAATACTGCTATTTCGAATTTCCTGTCAAAGGGGAAAAATTTCGTACACTGTCCGCTCCGAGCTTCCTGTTCTCAAACGATTTCGGTCATAGACTAATGATTCGTGGCCGATACTATGGCGCCAGTATGAAATCTGCGGCGACCGGCAGTATGAATGATATGGCGGAAATGGAAACAGCAGAAGACTCGGATGAAGCCATACCTGAACTGGCTGAAACGATCACAGTGGCCGACAATGCCGAATCAGGCGAAAGCAAGGAAATATCTATTCAAGATGTAATGTCCGACAAAGAACGCGTACAATCGGCCGACAACTTCGTCTATCGCGACGGCGAAACGCTTCAGGCTTTCTGGAGGCCCCGACTTGTGGCCGATGCCGACGGTATTGTCAATATCGTATTCAATGTTCCTAATGCCAACGGCGCATGGATGTTCAACGCATTCGCATGGACACCCGATCTTCATTCAGAATCATACAAAGCGACTTGTGTATCATCCAAACCGGTCATGGTGCAGCCGAACCTGCCGCGCTTCCTCCGTCAGGGCGACAAAGCGGTCGTTCCCGCAACAGTGTTCAATAATTCCGACGACAAGACCACTGTAACCACAACAGTAGAAATTTTCGACTGTGCCACTATGGCAGTTTTATCCACAGCTGTCAGCACCGACACCATCGAAGCCAAAGCATCGGCTATCGTCGGCATAAGCGTCAACGCGCCTGCCGATGTCGCCGCCATAGGATATCGTGTACGCTCGGCAGCAGGTAACTTTGCCGACGGTGAACAGGACATAATACCCGTCCTCGCCTCTTCCGCAACTGTGATAGAAAGCACTGAATTCTATCTTAATCCAAAAGAAAACAAGGATTTCGAGCTGACAATTTCTGAAAAAGGCAACAAGAGTGTGACACTGCAATACTGTCAGAATCCCATCTGGAATGTCGTGCGCGCGATGCGTGGTATAAAAAGACTTAATACCGACATGTCACCCGCAGCAGCCTCCTCGCTTTTCAGCATATTGGCCTCGCAACGTATAATTGCCGATAATCCTGCTATCGAAGAGGTCATAGCCCAATGGAAGAAAACTCCTGAAAGCGAAGCACTGACATCAATGCTCAGCCGCAATGCCTCCCTCAAAAGCCTGATGCTCGAACAGACACCATGGTTACAGACCGCACAAGAGCAAAGCCGCCGCATGGAGATGCTGTCGCAGCTATTCGACAGTGACGCCGTAGCCGAAGGCATCACCGCTAACATCGCCTCTCTGAAAAAAGCTCAGAACGACGACGGTGGATTCCGTTGGGGTCCATGGAGTCGTGAATCATCATTGTGGGCAAGCGAAACCGTCCTGATAACGCTTGGCATAGCAAATTCCCTGAACATGCTTCCCGAGGACAACAAAGAGCTTCATGAGATAATCCGTTCAGCCGTAGCCTACATCGACAGCACTTTATCTGACTCGAAACTCAATACCGACACCGACCGGAATCTGGCTCTTGTCCATGCTCTTCTACCCGAATGCAAGCCCACTGCCGGTGCCAAAGCTATAATCGACCGCACTGCGGCACAAATAGCGTCTGGTTGGAAGAATGATCCGACCGTCGGCAAAGCCTACGATATTCTGATACTGAAAGCCGTTGGAAAAAGCGATGTCGCTTCCGACATCCTTGCCTCGCTGCGCCAGTTCGGTGTCGTACGCCCGGGGATGGGTCTTTGCTTCCCATCGGTCGACGACATACGCGGATATGCAACAATCATCCAGGCCTTTTCTGTAATGGGCGCCGAAACCGACGAACTCGACGCCATGCGCCAATGGATATGCGTACGTTCACAGGCAACCGATGATCTCGGCGCTTTCAACCCCGACTATGTCATAGCCGCGACAATGCTGACAGGCACATGCTGGACCGATGTTCCTGCCTCAAACCACGTCACTGTCGACGGAAAGCCAATCGAGATCGACAGCACAGACAGCGCTTCCGGATATTTCACCCAGGCAATCGACGTCAAAGGAAAGAATGCCACCATAAGCGTACGTCCCAACGGTGTGACACCATCCTACGGTTCTGTAGTCACGATCTCCACAATACCCGCCGCCGACGTCAAAGCACGGCCCGGAAAGGACGTATCAATAGAGAAAAGATACCTCGTCAAGGACAACGACGGTAATCTGCGCTCCGCCGACAACTTCACTCTCGGACAAAAAATAACCGTACAACTTACAATTAAGGTGAAACGCGATCTCGAATACGTTGCAATTACCGACGAACGCGCCGCCGCCCTCGAACCTGTGGAACAACTACCAGGAAACATATTCGAAAACGGCCTGTATTTCTATCGCGAGAACGGCGATGCCGCCACCAATATCTTCATAGGCTACCTGCCACGCGGCACATACCACCTCAGCTACGATATGACAGCCAACAACTCCGGAACATTCGTTTCAGGAATAGCCACACTGCAAAGCCAGTATGCGCCCGAAATAACAGCTCACAGCGCAGGTTCCACATTGACGGTAGCCGGACGCTGAACCATTTTCCATAAGGAAACGTTATCACTTTTGGCACATCGGAATTGACAAAATGTCAGTCGATGTGCCAAAAGTATTTTTTGGAACGGTATTTGCATACATATAAGCAAAACGACATCAACACAAACTTAAAAATAAAGCATACAGTTATGAAACTCAAACCATTAGCAGACCGCGTACTCATCCGGCCCGCAGCAGCCGAAGAAGTCACTCTCGGAGGTATCATCATCCCCGACTCAGCAAAAGAAAAACCGCTCAAAGGCGAGGTAATAGCAGTCGGCAACGGAACCAAGGATGAAGAGATGGTCCTGAAAGCCGGCGACGAAGTGCTCTACGGCAAATACGCAGGGACAGAAATCGAGTTCGAAGGCGATAAAGTCCTTATCATGCGCCAGAATGAAATCCTCGCTGTCATCGAAAAGTAATTTATAACTGATAGAAAATACACATAACATCATGGCTAAAGAAATCAAATTCAATATTCAGGCTCGCGAAGAACTGAAAAAAGGTGTCGACGCTCTGGCCGATGCCGTAAAGGTAACCCTTGGGCCAAAAGGCCGCAACGTAATAATCAGCAAGCAGTTCGGTGCGCCCCACATCACCAAGGACGGTGTGACAGTAGCACGCGAAGTAGAACTTGAAGACGCATTCCAGAACATGGGCGCACAGCTCGTCAAGGAAGTAGCATCCAAAACAGGTGACGATGCCGGCGACGGCACAACAACCGCTACTGTTCTCGCTCAGGCAATCATCGCCGTAGGTCTGAAGAATGTAACAGCCGGTGCCAATCCCATGGATCTGAAACGCGGTATAGACAAAGCCGTAGCCGCAGTAGTCGGAGGCATCAAGGAAATGTCGGAGGAAGTAGGCGACGACTTCAAGAAAATCGAGGACGTAGCCCGTGTTTCCGCCAACAACGATGAAACCATAGGCCGTCTTATCGCCGAAGCCATGGAAAAGGTGAAAAAAGAAGGCGTGATTACCGTAGATGAAGCCAAAGGCACTGAAACAAACATCGAGGTAGTCGAAGGCATGCAGTTCGACCGCGGCTACATCTCGCCCTACTTCGTTACAGACACAGAAAAGATGCAGTGCGTCATGGACCGTCCCCTGCTTCTTATCTACGACAAGAAGATCTCAAACCTCAAGGACATACTTCCTATTCTCGAGCAGACAGCCCAGAGCGGACAGCCGTTGCTGATAATCGCCGAAGACGTTGACCAGGACGCATTGGCCGCACTCGTTGTCAACCGTCTGCGCGGCTCCCTGAAAATCTGTGCCGTCAAGGCTCCCGGATTCGGCGACAGACGTAAAGAGATGCTCGAAGACATCGCTATCCTTACAGGAGGTACTGTCATCTCCGAAGAAAAAGGCATGCAGCTGGTCAACGCCACCATGCAGGATCTCGGACATGCAAACACTGTCACTGTCACCAAGGACAACACGACCATCGTAAACCGCGACAGCGACAAGGCCAAAATCGCCGCACGCGTAGGCCAGATCAAATCGCAGATTGCAGCCACTACCAGCGACTACGACCGCGAAAAACTTCAGGAACGTCTTGCCAAACTCGCAGGCGGTGTGGCCGTGCTCCACGTCGGCGCCCCCAGCGAAGTTGAGATGAAAGAAAAGAAAGACCGCGTCGACGACGCACTGAGCGCTACCCGCGCAGCTGTCGCCGAAGGCATAGTCCCCGGCGGAGGCGTAGCATATATCCGTTGCCTCAGCCGTCTTGACGGACTCAAAGGCGCCAACGACGACGAACAGACCGGTATCGAAATCGTACGTCGTGCAATCGAAGAGCCTCTTCGTCAGATTGCCGCCAACGCAGGCGTCGAAGGTGCCGTAGTGGTTCAGAAAGTCAGCGAAGGCAAGGGCGATTTCGGTTACAACGCACGCACAGATACTTACGAGAACCTTCTTGCAGCCGGTGTGATCGACCCGGCCAAGGTGACCCGTGTGGCTCTTGAAAATGCAGCATCAATCGCAGGCATGTTCCTGACCACAGAATGCGTCATAGCCGACAAGAAAGAAGAAAATCCGGCACCCATGCCTGCACCGGGCATGGGAGGAATGGGCGGAATGATGTAAGCCACCCATGATTTAACTAAATAACCTCTACTTTTGGAGGTAAAACATCTAAATTCAATAACTTAGCACCGGAATCACCTCTACTTTTAGGGGTGATTTCGTTGCCTATAAATTACCCATTTTAATGAGATTTTCGTTTACAAATTCCCCTTTTATTGCCCGCTTTTCATGAACCTCAGAGTAACCATATTGGCAGACAAGAAAAGAGCCGACGGCTCTCACAAAATCCGCATTGCTGTTGCGCACAATGGCAAGACGAGGTACATTGTGACACGCTTTGTCATTCCTTCAGAAAAGAATCTAAAAAACGGAAATGTGGTGAATCTTTCAAACGCCACATATATCAACCAGCAAATCCGCACCATTCAAAACAAGATATACTCCATATATGATAGTCTTGAGGATAAGGATGCCTATTCCTGCTCCCAGCTTATCAAGGTCATCAAGCACAAGATGAACCGAGGGGTCATTAGGACTGTCGAGGAAATCAATGGAGAGATGCTGCGTATCAAACAGCATACATGGTCCAAAGGAACAATTCGATTACATGAGGATGGATTGAAGCGATTCATCGAATACGCCGGTAAAGACTTCATTTTATCTATGCTTGATTCAGCGATGGTTTTCGGATTCAGAAAAGACTTACAGGAAAAGGGGCTATCTGAAACGACCATCGGCATTAGGATTGGAGTGCTGAGACGATTGACATATTTTGCAATTACCCACGGTTACGCAAAATTTGACATTCCTCCATTCTATGACTATCGGGAGCCTATTCCTATCGCAAGAGACCTTGCACTAACGATTGACCAGATCAGAGAAATTCGTGACATGGAAATCACGCACAAATGGAAAGCGTGCGCCAGGGATATATTCATGCTATCGTTCTACCTATGCGGGATGAATCTTGGAGACATTCTCGTACAGGACTTCAGAAAGCCGACGGTTAAATTCATTCGTCTCAAAACTAAGAGCCGACGGAATCCAAACGAACAAACCGAGTTCACAATACAGCCGGAAGCCAAAGCGATTATCGACAAATACATGACTCCTGACGGACACCTCGCATTCTATGGCCGGGTAACAAAGAAGTCTATCCAGCATATCACCGATGACTATATCCGGGAAATCAGACAAGACTTAAATATCGACAAGATGGTTTTTTATTCGGCACGAAAGTCATTTGCTCAACTTGCAAATGAGATGCTGATCAAGGATACTGTCATTGAATACTGCATTGGCGATGCTCCATCGAATCCGAGGAAAGCGCTGAATTTCTATATCAGAATAACAAAGCGGATAGCCGACAAAGCCATCCGCAAAGTATTTGATGCCGTAGCATCTGATAAACCTATGGAAAAAATCATAGAAGAGGCAGACTTCTAATCTACTTCACAAACCTAAACTCATATACATACACATAGGGATTATTATCCCACACCGATTTATTGCAAAGTTCATTTATCAAGCTTGCGTAGGCTTTCCGGGGAGAATCGCCGAGAGAGACGTCTTTCCTTACGGAGGTGCCATACCCTCCACTTGGCATTTTGATGAGCCCCTCCCTCTTGGCATCTTCAGATGTAATCTGCTGAAGGCGCTCAACCCTTACAGCGGTGATGATGATTGAGTGGGGCATGAACTCCGATGACACATACATCTTATTTCTCCAACCAGGGAGTGATGAAATAGGGACATACTTGAAGCTCTTTTTGTCGTGGCTTTTCGCCCGTTGAATTAAATCCGGAGCCAATTTAAGAGTTTCGTATGACTGAGCGATTGCCACCTCCTCGCCGACTATGTACTTGGATAAGCCATTGCGCAGCAAAAACTCTCCAATCCTCATAGTTGGAGTGGGCAGAGATGAAAGATAGGCTTCATATGCTTTGAGGTGGGAAGCCGGGACTACATATCGAGCCTGGGTCTTGCGACCTGACATCACAGCTTCAGTGAGCATGTGAGGATCATCATTGAACATTATCAGTTTCATCTTTTTCTATGGGTCTAAACATTCTTATACCATTGATATTTAAACAGTGCGTAATCAGACCGTCAGCTTCCATCTCCTCGATTGTTTCAGAGATGTCTTTGCGTATCTGTGCATAAATATCATTCTCAGTAGCAATGTATGGGAATACTTGCCTCTCAACGCGGTCATTTACATATTTTCGGATTATCTCATAGAGATATGGCTGGAGCATTATCATTGGAGCAATGTTTTAAGGTAGCAGTTTATATTCGTTGAAAAGTCGACCGAGTTCTTCCAACTTTTCTCCTATCTCCTTGGCTTTCTCAAACTCATCGCCATGCTTTCTCGAGAGAGGATTGCCGGAGCTTCCGCAGCCATTTATTCTTTTCTGAGGATATTCATATTGGAAATACTGCCCCTCCTCAATGAGGAAATTACCGAAATGATAGTACAGTGCGTCATGAGCAGCCTTGAAGCCGGCAATGAAGCAATCGACATTGATATTGTTGAGGATTCTTCCAGCTTGACCTCTCGCCCATCGAAGAGCCATAAGTTCAAGTTCTTCGGAATTGATGCGTCGAGGGTTCATTTCGATTTTGCTTTAATCAATTTACGAACTTGGCTTGGTGTCATACCTTTTCTTATATAAGGAGCGAGACCTCTCCCGAGCTTTTTGTAGAGAGAACACCAATCCTCTCTTACGAGGTCGGGCTTATACATTCCTGGAGCTGCGGATTCTCCACTATCAAGGAGTTTGAACGTCCGGCCATTGATGGACAGACCTCCGTAATACTTGGCTATGGATAGTTGGCACTTTGACCAATATCCATACTCGATGATGGCAGGAGCATAGCCGGTGCCATCACTTATGGATGCCATACCGCATCCACTTTTGGGGATTGTTACTTTCGTGTTCATTTCTTTTGTCTTTTCATTCTCTCTATTTTTACCATAGCTTTCACATCGTTGGCTTTGCAACTGAACACCTGCATTAGCATTTCAGCCTTGGCTTTATCAAGACATTTCCTACAATATGGATGTTCCGGAATATCTAGATCGATGATGGGCCAAAAGGCTACTGCCTGCTTACCACATACGACACATTTGCATTCGCTTGCTTTCATTGATCAACTTCTTTCATCAGTTCGGGGTTGTCGTGGATGTTGCCAATTACTTCGCCTTGAATGATTGTGTTATCCAAGAAGTCAGTAAAACCGTCTTTAACATTTTCTGCTAACCAACCATAGGCGGCAAAACTATCATAGTCGTGGTCTTGTTGAACAATCCACTCACGATAGCCGAATTTGGCTATGACGGTATGACCTCCAGGAGTGAGAATTATATCACCTTCGTAAATCTCATTGCAATTCTTATCAAGAAGACCGATGAACTGACCTACCGTGGAAGGGTCAACCTTAACAGATATGATGCCATTATCTTCTTTTTTGACACATAGCCAAGCATTGTCTCCGTCAATCATGATTCCTCCAAAGTACCATTTGGCAGGAAAGAATTTACTTTTGAATACGTCTCTGCCTCTAAACTTGATTTGTCTCATACCTTATAATTCTAATAACAGTTCTTCGCTCACTGCGTCGGCGTGGATACCTTTATGGATTTCGATATTCCGACCAACCATGACACCCTCTTTAGCGATATTCGTGTCAATCTTCGGGGTCGTGCTTCGTGCCGTACCAATTTTTGTTCCTTTCAGAAAATTGTCAATATCAACCTTGACAGACATCACCAATGCTGTTATATCGGTCGTAGATGATAGTTCTTCTTTAGACGCGACCAACTTTTCATTCAATCCTACCACACAGCCAATCAAGAACGATTTCATGTAGGAGGTTAACGTCTTGGGATAGATGCCATGCTTGAAGATGGAATCGTGCTTATACTGAGGATATTTGAGATTGCCGATGGAGATGAACTGATGCGATAAGAAAGAGATAAGGTACAAGACCACCTCGACATTGCACTTTCTACCTACAATCTGAAATTTCGAGCGTTTCATTCTCCCGTTGCATTGAATGCTGATAATCAAATCTCGACACATATTGTGTTCACATACTACTGAAACCAAATCTGAATACCAGACACCAGCATACCTTTCAGCTTTGTATGACAGTTCTTCGGACACAATCGGGTTGTCGATTTTCTCTTGCTCCGGGATGTCTTGCTCAGTAAGGTTGTATTCCAACAGCAACCTTGTTATTGCGGCAGCTGCTGCATTGGCTTCACCCTCATTGCCGAGTGCATGAGCTGATTCCTTCAGATTCATCAGCTTGCGAAGCTTTTCAAGAATCTTATCCTCTTTCATATCGTTATTACTCGTTTAAGTCATAAATTTGGGTTTTGGTATCTCCCATTTCGCGTAGCTTCGCAAGAAATTCTTCACGGGTGTCATTATAAGGCACAAAGCGCCTGATTACCTCTGAGAATGGTTGCATGAAGCGTTTAATCGTATCTTCGGCTTCAATCTCAGCCGCTTCGCGTGTCCTGCCATACCGTTCCATCTGCACATTGACGATATACTCTTCTTTCGTCATGTTCCAATGCGTAACGGTATCAACGATAGTGCTGAACCGGCAAAGTAAGCCATTCGGTTGCCTTGCTATGAATGCGCCCATATTATCAATTTCTTAGGGATGATTTATTCATTCTAAAAATCATTGTCGGTCTTACGCTCATAGATGAGGTCGTAAGCAACTTCTCCGATGGCAACATCAACAGGTATAAGCATATCCTTGAAATTTTGAACATTAGCAATGTCCTCAAGGACATCACGGAGTTGTTTCCGGCACCTCTCTAATGCGGAATGGAGGTCATCAGCACACTGCTTATTAAACGCTATGCTTTCTTGATCGTGACCATCTTTCTCCATACTGAAGATAAGGTGCTGGTAATCGTTTTCTACATCGGCTACCATTTGAGCCGAGCGACGAATCTCATTTAGCGTGAGATTGATGAGTTCGATTGATTTCATATCTATTGGATTGTTGACTGAGATACTCTATCACTTATTAAGTGAATTGCAGCCTCGATACCATTTGACAAGGCGTGCTCGTATGTCTTATAAAATTCATGATCTTTTGGAGTGTCGCGCAGTCCTACATTGTCTGAGATAGAGAACTTCCACCGTCTGCATTTGTCAATAGGTACCAGCATGTAGTCCACAAGCACTATAACGTGCATTTTATCTCTAAGCCATTTCTGAGCTTCCCACAAGGTAGGTTTGGGAATACGTTCTATGTCAGCGACTTCACACATCTGACATTCTACATCATCCCATTCTTCATGTCTTGTCCCTGGAACCTCAATGATATAGTTGAAACTGCATTCTTCATCGAAGCCGAGTTCTTGGAGTGATCTGCTAATTTCATAGGAACAATATTCCGCTCTTGTCATCATATCAATTCTTTTTTAAGAATACATCCACCCGTGGTGGATTTAACCTTTTCGTAACCTAATCGCAGGTACCATTCAAGTACCCATTCCGGAGTGGTCTTTTTCTCCCATTCAAGGAATACAGCCTTATATCCGTCTCGCTTAGCGCAAAACTCAGCTTGGTCAAGCAGTATTTCTGCATGTTTCTTACCTCTATATAAAGGGCAAACATATAATCCATAGATGAATGCAGAACCGCCATACCACTGTTCTTTATTGCACAGCTCCAGCTGAACGGCACAATATTCATTAACTATAAGATATTTCGTGTAGTCGTACCAGACTTGACGTTGTATAATCATTTGTCTTCGCTCGTTAGCATTTTGTATTCCTCTTTGCTCAAATCCTTTAGGCAGAGAATTGTGGCCTGAAGCATGTTATCCTCCTTTGCAATCATTTCGGCAATTTCAGTAAGATTTCGGTCTTTTACCGTTAGTATGCAATGCCCGTATTTCGTGCTTCCACATCCGATTATCCCCATGTAGCTTGCGAAATAGTATTTAGTCATCCCTCGCCCTCCTTTCCTGTTTTAGAACCAAAAAGCTCTTTGCCGAATATGGACTCCAACACCCGGCGACAGCTAATCAATTCAATGAAGTCGAGTTCTCCGAATGTCTCGCCGGCATAGAAAGCTTTCACCTTTTCAAGTTCTTTATCGGTAAGGCGGTCAGCAAGGGGAAGCGATTTGAGATGATTGACGCCGGCATCAAAACGGCCCTTGAAATGGAATCTACTTGCCTTGCGGATCCCATCCAAGCAGATGTTTTTCGTCCGTTCGTAATGGTCATCATACGCCTTTTGTTTAGCATCTTCTATATTTTTATTCCTTGTTTCCATTATTCAGATTCAATTTTTCAAAATAAAACACTATTGGTTTATCAATACGTTTTATCAGTCCATAAGCAAGAGACATCCGACCTTGAAAGCTCTTACATAGGCTGTCGCATTGATGCGTTATCTGCTGACGAAAATCTTCCACATCGAATGTCCCTTTACGGAAATTACATGAACGACATGCCGGAAGCATATTGTCGATAGTATCAGCGCCGCGTTGCCATCCACCTTGCTTAATCTGCCAATCCGGGAATCCGCGCAACATAGGTATGACATGGTCAACCTGCATATCCTTGTATGCAATCTCCTTACCGCAGTAGGCACAATGCCCTCTGCACTTATCATAGACTTGCTGACGTATCTTTTTGGGTGGAGTGATAGGCAGTTCAAGACCACATGCCTCCGGATTAATTCTTATAAGCCATATACAGTCGGAGGCACAAATATCCTTGCCGTCGAAGAATGGCTTCTTCAACATTGGACGAAGGTCGTCTTCGGAACAAAACCGATCCAACAGCGATTGATATAATTCTTTACTTACACTCATCTTCGTTTTCACATAATTCGATTAAACACATTCTATTCACCAGGGTCTCAGCATACGTTTCTTGCTGTTTCTCAAACTTCTTGCTGACAGGCTTGTCTCCGACAAAAGCCATCACAAGTGTATCGAGCCTGCGAAGTTGCGTGGGAATGATGTCGCCAATCTTATGACCGACAATTTTCTCTACCTTGTCGGTCTGGATTTGTGCATATCTGAAGATTGATTTCAATACTATATGGCACTGATAGATTGCCTTGAGATATGTGACATATTCATTGTCGAGATCGGGATATTCGGACTTGATGTCGAATCCGATATTGGCGAGGTAGAGATTGAACACATCATTCACCCCGTCCTCGAAGATATACATATTGTTTTCCTCCGATTCCTGATGTGCTTGGTCTATGTACGGTGCCCGGAGATAGTCGTAATCTTTCTTGAGTTCTTTTACGGACCGGCATAGCTTCTTCACCTCTTGTATCCGCAGATACGCCGCCATATTGAGAATGGAATCAGCATAATCCCATGCTAAAGTAGCTATCACAAACGGAACGTAGGCGAACCTCATCATTGTTTCAGAATCGAGAATTTCTGACAGCTTGAGTTCCCGCTCCCTTTCTCTCTCGTTCTGTGACTCAATTATCTTTGCTTGACGGGCTTCGACTTGCTTTCTGACTTCTTTGGGAAGATGCTTCTTGAAGTCATCGAACAATTCAGAAGACATTGGGGCAGGCTGATATGATGTTACGAGCGGTATCATTGGAGGATTTCGTATGCTAACACCATTGTCTGCTCACTGATCAGAGTCCCGAACGGATTTCGATATTCCGGGCGATGGTCAACCATGGTGATTATAACCCTGCCGTCTATTTCATGCCAGAATGTATTGCGACTGTCACAGTTCTTAGGCTTATCGAAGTAGAACCAGGATTCATTGTCGAACTTTATGGCATTGCTTTGTGTATGAACGACCTTTCTTGGAGATGCTTCGCCTGCATTGTCGAGCAACTGCTTTGCAAGATTATCGGTCATTTTTATGGCTCCCGGATAAACGGGTGCGCCAAGTTTGATTGACGCCCCGTTTATCAGCAGCCGAAAAAACTCTTTCTTAGTTATCGACTGCATATCGGTTACTCCTTATCTGTTGAGGGAATGAAGCAGAAATCGGCATAGATGTCGATGAACTGTTGGGCGGCATACGCCGCCAGCTTTTCGCTTTTGAAGGCGAGCCGAGAGCCGTGATAGGTGCTCGAGTTCGAAGAAGCGTCATACGCGACCGAGCAAACGAGCCCGCCGTACGAGTACGCATTGCTGCCCGACCGACCGACGCACCGGCTCTTTTCTTCGTCAGAGAGTCTTTCGTAGTCTTCTTTGCTGATGAGGTCATACCATCCGTACCAGCGGCGCTCTCCCTCAACGAACTGAGGTTCCCAACCCTCGTTGAGTGCTGCGGTGATAATACGGAGCTGGAGGTATGCTATGAGGTCCTTACCTATCTCCAACAGATATCCGTGTTTGACGGAACGGTATTCCTTGCAGAGGGGATGGTCTTCGCCGAGTTCGCTGTAGGCGTCATCAAACGTCTTGACACGCTCCTCGATGGGAAGAATTGTTGAGAACTGATCTCCAAGGGCTTCTTTCAGAGCCTCGCGAGCTTCTTTGTTGCCACCATGATAGATGGCTGCAACCTGAGTTGCTTCAAATCCGATTTCAATCATCTTTTTCGGTTTTAATTATGTTACTAAATCTTATTTGCGGGTATCCTATTTGGATATACAAAGGTAGCTAAATATTATCATTTATGCAAATTTTGAGGTGATTATTTACGATTACAACCGCAAAAAAATTGCATCATTGATAAGGGTCAGTAGCACCAACCATATCCATCACGAAGGGCGAGATCACAATATTCAGAGCTTATTCCGTCAATCTCTTCAATCAGCTCTTGAATCTGATCATGATACCACTCGTTGAAATTCATTCTATTGTGATCCTCCCATGTGCGGAATATGTCGTAATTGTCGGACGCATAGACCTGGCGGAATACATTCTCCATCGAAAACAGCAGTAGGATGAGCTTGCGCTCTATCTTTGCTTCCCGAGCGGCAAGGACATCCATCTGAGGATGTTGCTCATCGAACCATCCGTTGAGAACCTTGACATTGCGAATCTGATAGCCCCATTCATCGGGGTATCCATCATTCCAAACCTTAACCAGTTTGCCGTAGTTTGTCTTTTCAATTATCATGGCTGTCTGTCTTTGTAAATAATACTTCGCAGTCCACTACCTCACAGGGTAATCCGAAAGCCGGATAATGGGAGAAGTATGCTTGCGGGACTGCATTTTCATCTTCAACGATTGGAGACACTATCTGAATGTGACATCCCATCTTTTCATATGATTTTAAGAAATCATCGACCTTGGCTATATCATCAACATCAATCCCGGAGGGGTCTCCGTTGATGATATAGCGCAAAGCCCATGTCGGTATGCGTTCAACGACCTTTTCCATCAAAACAGAAGGCAGATTTTTGGAAAGTCTATATCGTAGTATTCAAGCATCTCCGAGAGACGGTCTGCAATGAACTTCCACCAATTATTGATGAACAGATTCGCCTGACGGTCTGCATAAATCGTGGGGAGATGGTCAGTCGTGATGTCCTTGCTGATGTAACCGAAGTCCTGCCCGGCAAGGAATATGTCGTAGCTTGTGTAAGCGACCGAGCAAGATGAGGGAAGCCCCTTGAGGTATTCGGCGACACGTACAATCACGTTTGGCCACTGACTTTTCTTCCAATCATCGCTGTATTCTACGGAGAAACATTCAACGAAATTTTGGAGCTTTTCTTCTGCGGTGGCTTCCTCAAAGCCATCCGGGTTCATGCTTTCGAGGATGTATTCATACACATTCTCGTACTTCTTTTGGTACCCCATTTGCTTAGTTCTTATTAACGTAGTTTTGAATAGTGCGTATCTCTGCCGGATAGTCTTGACCGGCGCAGTATGAGTATCTGCCATCGGAAAACATCAGACGCTGAAGCATCCATGGTTTGGCGTAGCGGAGATTCCTTATCTGACGCTCCGAGGGACGACACCAAACTACATGAGCCATGCCATTCCAAAACTCATCCTCGGCATCCTGGGATATTTTGAAATCGTACCACCATCCGTCTTTGAAATACGCTCTCTTGTTTGCCATGCCCTCTGCTGTAAGGTGATTATACAGGAGCTGGGCGGTCATCCCTTTGAGGGTCTTATATGGTCTTGGTCTTGTTCTTTTCATCTTATTTGCATTACTTGATATTCGCGGTTACAAAAGCCTTAACCTTTTCATCATTGATGATGTGTCCCGGGGCGAGGTCTGAACATTGAGCATAGGCGTGTTCCAAGATGCAGTCGCCATTATTCGGGACTAATTCTGCATCTCCCCATACAGGATATAACTGAACCCTGTCATCTTCTCGGGAGGAGTAGCTGCTTGAATAGCCGCTGTCTCCGAAGTCCTCTATCCAATCTGATAGAGCCTGCTTGACGGATTCTTCGGCTTCCTCAAGTCTGGTTTTCAAATCATTTTCGTCAATCATCTTATTTCGTTTTTCGATTATTTCTTAATTTCAAGGACATTCAAGCCACATCGATCAGCGACATACACTTTTTTGTCCCATCGAGGGTTGCTGTATGACATCCCTCTGAATATTCTTGCTATCCACCTCGGTTCGGCATTAAGGATGTTGCCGAGTTCCTGACATGTTTCGTTGAAGAACTGACCTATCTCTTTCTGGACTTCCAATCCAAAATAGACAAGGAGGGATGCGATAGCGTTATACCTCGGAGAATCAAGCGTGCAACAACTTGGAGACATGAGGAATGTGAGATGTGTCTCCCATCGGTTCATAGAGCGCTCTTGGTTGATATCGTCTGATATATCATCAAGCCAATATTGCTCATCTTCGGAAAGGTTGAACATCTTAACCATTCTCTTTATGTCGTTTGTTTTCACTGTCTTTTTCATATCCTATGAGGTGTTTTTAGATATTCAAAGTTAACAATAATAATCTGAATGGCAATGCGTTAAAACATTTATTTTCAGTTGCTTGCGCAGTTTTTTTACCAATCGAGAGAATCGACAACTCTGAACTCTGTAGTAGATGGTTATAAATCCGTTTCCGTTCATAGCGTAGTTAATTGTTCAAATCATCTTGGGGCGCAGGTAATAATCGCTAACACCATACAACATCAAATCGCCACAAACATCTCGTACAACTTCAAGTTCTGCTATTCGATAGTGTTCGTGGCGATCTTCGCTAATATCTATGACTTTTCGAGCCAATGGCATTGTAATCTTGGCAATCTCGGATTCAAGAGCAGCAATTGCTTCATCATGGTCTAAGAATTCAGTTTGCTTGGAGCCATCACTCAACACCATGTCATCACGAGACCATTTGAGGATGAAAGGTTTTTTCATCGCTTAGGATATTCAACTGGTTCAGAGAACTCCTTGCCGTCTATTACACAATATACAACCCCATTCTCAACCCTCCATTTCCAATCCTGGCCGGCATCGGAAGGATAGATTTTGCCATTGTGCTTATCAAAGATGCAATAGAGGGCGTTTGCCTCAGCGTGTCTACGCTCACTTTCCACCTTTATGGTTTTCAACTTTTCTTGAAGCTGTTTCTTCCGTTGATGGAGGTTTGCCTTGGCATTAGCTACTGAGCCGTAACCAAATGGATTGTCGTCGCCATCGGAATGATATCGCTTGTAGTAGGCGAGACGAGTGTTGATACACTTGATCGCCTCTTTTATCTCATATTCTGCCATACTCAAAATTGCTTGAAGAATGTGTTAATCTTGTTGGCGGTCTCGAGAGCGTGCTCGAGAGCTTCGTGAACGGAATCAAACCGCTTCTTCTCTATTGAGATACGGGCAGCTTGAGTACATGCACACCAGCACCCAAGTGTTACGCATACATATCCATGTCGATCAACGACAACAGAGATGGACTCGATGGCTTCACATGAGCCAAAATACAGATATATGCAATCTTCCCGTAAGCGATGTTTGACAACATACTTGGGAGAGATCGCAAATCTGTCATACACCTCCTTGAGGTCTTTGATATTCTTTTCAAAGATAGCGTCCGTTTCTTCTATTCTTCTCATCTTTTCGTTGTTTAATGGGTTGTTTTTTGGATATTCAAATTTAGCTAAAATAATTGAGTTGACAAAATATTAAGTCGTTTATTTTCAACTACTTATATATATATGGCGTTATCTTTGGTGCAAATTAGGATATAAGAAACGTGGCTATCCATCACGGACAACCACGTCATATTGAAAAAAGATGTGAAAATGTCAAAAACTAAACAGGTTGACGGAAACGCCTAAGCCGATGTATGGCTGAAATCCTTTCGGCGTCATTCCGTAGCCCGCCTGCACTCCTACACTAAAACGCTTCGGCTTGGACTTGACAGTTCGTGTATTCGTTATATACTCTGTCCGACGGAATACGAAGATGCTGTCAAGGTTTGCATTAAAGCCGCTGATGTATGCGCGGTATGTGCTGTCCTCATAAACCTTCTGGGTTATCGGAACGAGGACATCTACGCTATCGGGAGGGTGGTCACTACCCTCATTAACCTCAATGCGGTTGGCATTGGGATGAACATAGCCGGTGTCGATGGGAACATCTGCTTTGCTCTTAGATGAGGGAGCGACCGGAAAGCGAGCTGCGATGCTTGGTAATTCTTTCTTTTCGATAACATCGGGCGTGATCGAGGGGATGGTGTCATTGACAACAGCAACCACGGGAGGTTGAGTTTCATCAACACCGGGCCACATGCAATACAGCCCAATGGCTAAACCGGCTATCAAGCCGATTAGTAGGTATAAGAATTGCTTCATTTCATTTGGAGGCGCTTAACGTAGGTTTCAACGCCTCTGACATGCAAATCGACAATGGCATTGTGACCTTCGGGTGACAGAAGAAAATCAACATCTGACTGATTGTCCTGGAACATAGATTCGGTCAATACGGCAGGACATTGGGTCTTCTTCAGAATGTAGAAATTTGCCTCGTAATCAGGGTCTCCGTCAGAATAGTCGGTACGGATGGGACGCTGTTTGCTGTCATACGCACCGAGGGCTTTTTTGACGGGGAACTGAGTGATGTAATCGGCAAGATAAATCTGTGCGGCATTGTACAGATCAGTTGCAAGGATGTCGGCATTGGTCTGCCCCGGGGATGTATATGCACACCATCCACCTGCGCTTTTCCACTTGCCGTCACCGCCAGCCGCATTACAATGAACCGACACAAGCAAAACATTTGCTTTGCCGTACTGCTTGCATATGGCGTTGACACGTCTTGCACGTTCAGCAAGAGGAACATCAGTTTCCTCGGGTACAAGGATGCGGGCATCATAGCCCATAGCCTTGCGTCGAGCAACTATATCCCTCACAAGTTCGCGTGCTTTACGATACTCTCGCAAACTTTTGTCGGGAGAGCATTTACCGGCAGTATCAGAGCCGTGTCCGGCTTCATAGAGTTCTACTACCATAGCTCACTTTGACCCTCCGCTTTTTTTTCGGTTTCTTAGGACTACATTTTCCCATAATTGTATTTTTTTGAAAGTTAAACATATCAATCTTCGACTGCTTTATCAGCAGTCGTAGGTGTAGCTTTTTCGTTTTCCGGTTCTTCAAGCAGATCCTCTTTGCCGACCAGCTTGAAGAAATTCCATCGCTTTTTCACGCCCTTATACTCCAAGTAGTTGTTGACACATGAATTGAGCTCGATACCATAGATGATGAAAAGCATTGCCATACTTACTACTGGAAGCCCGATGGTAATACCAAATGTCCGGCTGCACACCTCGGCGAGTGTGACCCAGCAGAGATAATCAACCATTTTGTTGAATGTCCGACGCCACATGCGAGAAGGGCGGATTTCTTCTTTTCGTTTCTTGGCGGCAAGTATGCCAAATCGGAGGTCAACCAATACGAGGACCATACCGAGAAGCAGCCAAGGAGCGAGGTGTGAATAGAACTCGCTCAGAACCATTCCTACGGCAGCCATCGATGCGGAGAACAGGTTATTGGTTTCACTCATTGCTAAATCTCTTTTAAGGTTATTATGACGATTCAAAATTAACCACAAAATACCACTATCTAAAAATACGGTTGAGTATTCAGCCGAACCAATGTGTTCAGCGTCAATACTCAACCGACCAAAAACGAATGATGATGAGATTTTTGTTACATTACATCGACTTGATGAATTTCTTCTTCTGAAGACACATGGGGAGCGGGAGCTGGCTCTATGACATCGTTGGTCTTGGGTTTGATGCGGTCAGACCCCGAACTCTCGAAGCCACCGCCGCGACTTTTGCAGGTCAGCTTGTCAACCACCCGGAAGAATGGGGAGCCGACGTTGTAGAATGTCATCTGAGCGATTCTTGTGCCCGCCTTGATGAGGAACGCGCCATCGTTGTTTTTGAGCAGAACGTGAACCTCATCGGTGTAACATGGATCAACCTTGCCGGTCATCACATCAGCATCAAACCGATGGCGACCGCTTACGGTTTTATTTACGGGAATGAAGCCCAGGAGTTTGGCTTTGACCTTATACTCGCCATAACCTACCATCCCATTGAGGGTGGCACCGCTTCGCGCTTCAATCTTGGCTTCCACTCCAAACGGGAGGTTGATAGCAAAGCGCATGGGAATACGGCATCTCGAATGAGCCGGGACATAGAAGTCTTCGGGAACTGTGAGGTCGTATCCAACCGAGCCTCTTTTAGCCCTTATGGGCAGTTCAAACGTGTCTGCGAGGGGCTGAATTTCAAACTCCCTACGTTTGATTGTCTTGTTGTTGGAATCTCTTTTTGGCATTGGTCCATCTTTTTCGTTAGTTGGTGAAGATGAGCGGATTTGAACCGCTGACTTGCTGTCGAGGGGATTAAGCCAATCACTCCGCGCCTTTCGTTGGTGATTATCATGTGCGCCGCTGTTCCTTGCTGCCGCTCTAACCTGACTGAGCTACATCTTCAAAAAGATGGCAAACGCCAGACAAATGGCGAATGACGTTTGCCGGATGTGGTAACTAACTCGTGGTTACTGTTTGGCGAAAGTTACTCGGAGTGTCTGGGATTGCTTCTTGGCAGGGGCGAATATGGTGCGTACCTCGCCGGTGGACTTGTCGATAAAATCAACCGAATCATCGACTGCCTTCAAGAACATTTCGCGGGCCTTGAGTTTGGCTTCGAGGGCTTCTTTCTGCCGGAGGAGCGAAATGTATTCGGGATCTCTTGACGATTCGTAGTCGTATCTGGTTGTTGTTGTCAACGCTACCTTTGCGCCATTGAAGATGGGGATGTCATTGCCGCATCTTGCGACAACACCCATTGTGCGGTTGAGGATTTCCTCGTTTTTGAGGAACTGCGAGCATATCTCAGAGATAGCCTTGACCTGGATGAATGCCTGCATCGGATCAACGAAGCCGTTGATTACTCGGGCTGCGAGATTTTCTGCGATGATTGATTGCGTGGCTTTGCTGAGCGAGGGTGCCACGATAACCTCTTGCAATGCATCGTTTGCTTCCATCGTCTTATTCGTTTTCGGGTTTGGAGTTCTTGGTCTTTTTGTAGTCTCTCACGGACATCATGAAAAGACTGTAAACGATATACCACATGAGGGCGGCAACAAGGATGCCGACAAAGCCGAGGTGTCCGGCTACAAGATGGGCTACTATGTCGACTGTGGCGAGGATGAGCATTATTGCTCCGAGGGCTACCTGGTAGCCCTCCATAATTAACATGGCTGTCTTTTCTTTCATCATCTTTTCGTTTTCGTTACTAAATCTTATTTGCTTGAATTGGGATGTATTTCCCTATCGCAAAGTTAGCGATAATATTTGGATTGACAATGCAATTTGCAAATATTTTTGATAATATTATCAATGTTATCATATATGCAATTTATCATATATAACAATTTCTGATAACACTTTGACGACTTTACTCTGAGTAGTCAAAACTTGGTTTTGACAAAGAACTCTTTAGAGTTCTAATTATATATTATTCTTTATTCTTTAGGTAAGGTCGGTTTGTCGCGCAATGCCATCCATTTTGAAATGTTA
>ERZ778503.467-NODE-467-length-33384-cov-6.016592_pt1 | contig 33384 bp, 34 predicted proteins | sample MGYA00510047_ERZ778503 | MGnify/ENA primary metagenome ERZ778503 (study PRJEB29527, sample SAMN07138965) | mouse gut metagenome | material: feces | host: mouse | place: China:Nanjing | collected 2016-01-25 ... | reverse complement strand
TAAAAAGTTTATCTTATTTTTTTCAATAGCAATTTCGTTTAAGTTGTTTCCTTTATTTATATTTATACCGTTGGTGCTACTTTATGAAAAAAATGTTCTTAAAATTATCTTTAAAACGCTTCTTGCATTATCCTTTACAATATTTGTTGGAATTGGATTTCCGACGAATACAGCGGCAGCAAATATTAAGGAGGAAATAAGAAATCATTTTCTACAGGCATTTTTGGGGAATAAGGTGCCATTATTTAATAGTGCGGTGCCATTAATTATTATTTTATTTGGAATTATTTGTGTTTATTGTTATTTGACAAATATAGAGAGTCCAGAAGAATATAATTACTATTCAATTTTAATTCCTTTAGTAGTTATGTTTGTGATTCTTACTTCTTTTGATAGTAATCCATATTGGTTTATATATCTATCACCGTTTTTAGCAATGCTTATGGTGTATAATTCTAATAATTTTAACCAATTAATTTTGTTTGAAACGATTGGTATGGCAGGGCTTATATTAAATCAGTATGGGGGGAATTATTGGGTATATGAGACAAACCATATGGAAGGAATGATGTTAGAAAAATTGTTTGGAAGACCAGAATATTTAATTACATTAGAAGTTTTTAACCGTTATACGCGAATAGATTTTTATTCTTCCGTTTTTTTTGCTATATTTTGGGTTTGTATTTTGACAGTTGTATGGTTGTCAAGACCGGGAAAATGTACTCAAAATGAAACAGTGAATATACGAAAATATGCTATCGTGCGTCTATTACTCAATGCAAGTATTGCATTGATTCCCGAAATGGTGTACTTGCTTTCCTTTCCATTAGGGAATTATCTTATGAATCGATAAGAAAGAATAGTGTGAGAAGTACTAAATTTCACGCCAAGAAATGCCTAAAATACGGCAGTTCTCATCTGGGTTTGAGTTGCGGCAGAGCGCAACATGGGAGTTCATTTCTGTTTGAGCTGGCAGCGTTAGCAGAATCATAGGGATTCATATAAAGAAGCTTAATCTTTTAGCAAGATTAAGCTTCTTTATAAGTACGAACTATTTGATTTTTCGCTATGTGATTCGATATGCTGCCATCATTTCAAGAATATGGTGTGCATACAAACTAAATACATCACGTTTTGTTTTTAGCTCATCAGTTAACTCAAAAAATAGACTTTTATCGTCATAGTTCTTTTTGAAAAATGGAGTGAAAAGATTATCCCACTGAGGGAGATAGGAGGATATTTTTCGCGTGTAACAGTTTCTAGCAGTTGCTTGTTGACGGTAATTTTTGTCAACGAAGGAAGCTACAGATTTATGAATTGCAATATCCTCTTTTGGAAGATAATAATAATCTTTGTAATTGGAGTAAAAGTATTTTAGTACGCCTTCATAAATTGGAACACGCAACTTGCCATCTTGTCCATAGCCAGTAAAATAGCAATTGTTGGCTCCATAAGATAGTTCTGTAGGCAACGCAGTTGGAAGTTTTAGGTTCATAAGAATTTCCGAACATTGTTTTTGTTTTACGTCTTGATAGTAGTTTGCCTGAACTTTTGTGACTTTGACTGGAAGATGGAATAAGTCAGGAATTGCGAGAGCAGCAACAATTTCAAGCATTCCTTTGAGGTCTTCTTCATTGTGGAGCAGGAGAAAATGTTCCTTTTCTTCGTCATGATTTAGTACATATTCATGATAAATGTCAATTAACTCACCGCCTGTATAGGAGTCTTTACGAGTGGTATTGCCAATAAAATTCTCAATGGTTTTTTGTTTGCAGTTTGGAAGTTTCAGGAAAGTTTTATAGGGCGATAATCGTTTGTAGATATCAATTCCTTCTAGGTTGTCAAAACTGAATGAGATGTTGTATTGTTGCAGTTTATTTTGTAGATAGGGAATATCAAATCGGTTGCCATTAAAATGAATTAGGAAACGATATGATTTTGCAAAATCAACAAAAGCATTCAATACATTTAGTTCGTCCTCGTAATTGGCAGCAAGCCACTGAATCGTGCTCCAACAAGATGGTTTGTTATTAGATTCATCAAGATAGGCGCAGCCAATCATGTAGAGATTAGAACTGCGCACATAAAATCCGGTTGTTTCTATATCAATAAATAATGTTTGTTTTGGCACACAAAAATTTTCGATTGGGTATTTTGGAGACAGAATCCCCAAATTTTTTTGAATACATTTCATAATGTTGATTCGCACAATCCTTTCGTATGTGAATTTTAATAAAAGAAAAGAGACTTTTCTTACGTGCTGATTGATATTGCAAAACAGTTAAATTTCGTATGTAGTGTATATATTGTTTATTATAACTTATCACATGCAATACTTTGTGTCAATTCGAGAATGTCGTCCATATTGTTGCTATGACGCAGTTGTTTTTTAGCGTTAGGAATATGCATATATTGCATTTCGTAAGAATATGGTTCAGGTAGGAGGGACAATTTTATACATAGGAAGAATGCAATAAAAATTTATGGAAAATAATATATTTTTGTAAAAATTAGTGAAATTTTGAGAAAGAAATAGTATAATGTATGTAGAAAGTTTTAAAATAAAAGGAAAGAAGGAGCAAAAGATGGCAAAACTTACATTTCGAGGCGGTGTACATCCTTATGATGGCAAGGATTTGTCAAAGGATAAGCCCATAAAGACCATTGTGCCAAAAGGTGAGATGGCATATCCGCTTAGCCAGCATATTGGTGCACCAGCGGTTCCAGTGGTAAAAAAGGGTGACAAGGTGCTTGCTGGTCAAAAAATTGCAGAGGCAGGTGGATTTGTGTCCGCCCCAATTTATGCGACAGTGTCTGGAATAGTTAAAACGATAGAACCTAGACGTGTTGTCACAGGGGATATGGTAAACTCCATTATTATTGACAACGATGGGTTGTTTGAGGAGGTTGCGTACATAACACATGATCCTGAGAAACTGAACAAAAAAGAAATCTTGGATTTAATCAAAGAGGCAGGTGTCGTCGGTATGGGCGGTGCAGGCTTTCCAACACATGTAAAGTTGTCGCCAAAAGAACCAGACAAGATTACTTATGTGATTGCAAATTGTGCAGAGTGTGAGCCTTATCTGACTTCAGATTATCGTAGAATGTTGGAGGAACCACAGAAATTAATTGATGGTATGAAGATTATTTTGCGTCTGTTTGATAATGCGCAGGGAATTTTGGCAGTGGAGGATAATAAGCCAGATTGTATTGAGCGGTTGACACAGCTTACACAAAAAGAAAGTCGAATCAAAGTGATGGCGCTTAAAACAAAGTATCCACAAGGAGCAGAACGACAACTAATTTTTGCGACAACTGGGAGAGAAATCAATTCATCTATGCTTCCAGCAGACGCGGGATGTGTGGTTGACAACGTGGATACAATAGTGGCTATTTATCATGCGGTAGTGGAGGGAAAACCGCTGATGAACAGAATTGTCACTGTCACTGGTGATGCAGTAAACGATCCACGGAATTTTTATGTGCGAATTGGAATGAATTATCATGACCTTATAGAGGAGGCAGGCGGATTTAAGACAGAACCAGAGAAAGTGGTATCAGGTGGTCCGATGATGGGATTTGCGTTGTTTGATTTGGACGTGCCTACAACAAAGACGGCGTCGGCACTTTTGTGTCTGACAAAAGATGAAGTATCAGCAATGGAACCAAGTCCTTGTATTAATTGTGGGCGCTGTGTGGATGTGTGTCCGGGGAGAGTTGTTCCCACAAAACTTGCTGTACTTGCAGAACATGGTGACGAGGAGGCATTTGTAGCCAATGACGGCATGGAATGTTGTGAGTGTGGTTGTTGTAGCTTTATCTGTCCAGCAAAGCGTCAGTTGACCCAATACATTAAGTCTATGCGAAAGACGATTTTGGGCAAAAAGAAAAAGGCATGAGAATGTATTCTTATTCTAAGAACTTTTTAAAAATTCATGCGAAAATAAGAAGTGAGGAGAAAAAATATGTTTAAGGTATCATCAAACCCGCATATACGTTCAAAGGATACGACAGCCCGCATTATGCAGTATGTAGTGATTGCTTTGCTTCCAACGACGATATTCGGAGTATTTCATTTTGGTCTGCATGCGTTGTTTCAGGTGCTGATTACTGTAGCAACGACAGTGTTGACAGAGTACATATATGACAGATGTATGCATAAGAAAATATCAATCGGTGATTTTTCTGCTGCGGTGACAGGTCTGTTATTGGCGTTGAATCTGCCACCTAGGGCGCCATTGTGGATAGGTGTGATAGGTGGTGTTTTTGCAATTATCGTTGTGAAAATGCTTTTTGGTGGTCTAGGACAGAATTTTATGAATCCAGCACTCGGCGCTCGTTGTTTCCTGATGATTTCGTTTACTTCTATTATGACAAATTTTGACTGTGATGCTTATACAGGCGCGACACCACTTGCAGCAATCAAGACAGGAGAGAGTGCACCAGAGATTCTGGATATGATTGTTGGACGCACTGCAGGTACTATCGGTGAGACAAGTATGATTGCACTTTTAATAGGCGCAATATTTCTTCTTGTGATGAATGTTATTGATTTGCGTGTTCCGGGTACTTATATTCTTAGTTTTATTGTGTTTATCCTATTGTTTAGCGGGAATGGATTAGATGTAAATTATATTCTATCACAGCTTGCAGGAGGCGGTCTGATGTTGGGTGCCTTTTTTATGGCGACAGACTATGTGACAAGACCAGTCACCAAAAATGGACAGTATGTGTTTGGGATATTTTTAGGGATTATGACAGGAATTTTCAGAATATTTGGACCATCTGCGGAGGGTGTTTCCTATGCGATTATTCTTGGAAATCTGTTGGTTCCTCTGATAGAGCACTTTACAAAGCCTACTGCATTTGGAAAAAAGAAAGTAAAGAAGGAGGTAGTGTGAAATGGATAACGAGAAAAAATCAATGATAAAAGACGCACTTATCCTCTTTGCAATCACTCTTGTGGCAGGGCTATTGTTGGGATTTGTGTATGATGTCACAAAAGAGCCCATTGCACAGCAGAAGGCAAAGGCGAAAGCTGAGGCATGTAAAAATGTATTTGCGGCGGCAGAAACTTTTGAGCCTATGTTGAATGAGGATGGTCCGACGGCGTATTTTATGGCTGGAAAGGATTCTAATGTGGATATCAATGAGGTAATGCGGGCACTTGACAGTGCTGGACAATTGATGGGGTATGTGATTACGGTAACCGATCATGAAGGGTATGGCGGTGATATTCAGTTTTCTATGGGAGTGACACTGGATGGAACATTGAACGGGATATCACTGTTAAGTATTTCGGAAACTGCTGGACTTGGTATGAAAGCAGGGGATGTGCTTGTACCACAGTTTGCAAATAAAAAGGTTGAAAGTTTTACATACACAAAGTCCGGTTCGATGAATGACAGTGAAATAGACACAATCAGTGGTGCGACAATCACAACAAATGCAATTGTAAATGGTGTGAATAGCGGTTTGTTGTTTTTCAATAGTGTACTTACAGAAAGTGAAGGAGGTGCCATCAATGAGTGATAGGAACAGTGAAGCAAAACAAGGCTCCATGGAAGTATTTTTTAATGGACTTGTAAAGGAAAATCCTACCTTTGTGCTGACACTTGGAATGTGTCCAACGCTTGCAGTGACAACTTCAGCCATCAATGGACTTGGTATGGGATTGACTACGACAGCAGTGCTTGTGCTTAGTAATGCAATTATTTCTTTGTTGAGACACATTATTCCGAATAGGGTGCGAATCCCAGCATTTATTGTTATTGTAGCATCTTTTGTTACCATGATTCAACTGTTGCTAGAGGGATTTATACCAAGTCTTAACGCAGCGCTTGGACTATATATTCCCTTGATTGTTGTAAACTGTATTATTCTAGGACGTGCAGAGTCTTTCGCGTCTAAAAATCCTGTGATTCCATCGATATTTGATGGTCTTGGAATGGGATTTGGATTTACTGTGGCTCTTACTGCAATTGGTATGGTACGAGAACTTTTGGGGGCAGGAGAACTTTTTGGTAATCCTGTTATTAACAATATTTTAGCGGGTATTTCCTCTTTGTTGGGAACGCAAGAGCCAATGGAATATGTACCAATCAGTATTTTTGTGCTTGCGCCAGGCGCATTTTTTGTGCTTGCTGCGCTTACTGCGCTCCAGAATCGTGTTAAGAGAAAAATGCAGGAAAAAGGTCAGAATGTGGACAAAATTCAGTCAGGTTGCAATTCTGACTGTGCAAGCTGTTCTGACAATGGATGTGCGCATCGTTTCGTTGATGTAAATGGGGCGACGGGTTCTGTCGCAGACGCAAAAAATGGTTCAAAATAATATTTCATCAAGAATAGAAATCATGTTTGCTGGTTTTTATTAGAGATTATGGGAATAGGCGCATATAGGCGTAGAAAGGAATTAGAAATGCTTGATGTAGTAAAGGATTTATTGATTTTAATGATCAGTTCCTCGCTGATAAGCAATGTCGTGTTAAGCCAGTTTTTGGGGCTTTGTCCGTTCCTTGGTGTTTCCAAAAAGGTTGACACAGCAGTTGGTATGGGTGGAGCGGTTATTTTCGTTATTACGATTGCTTCTGGCGTGGCGGCTGTCATCTATAAGGGAATCTTAGAGCGGTTTGATATTACCTATCTGCAAACAATTGTATTTATATTAGTAATTGCTGCCTTGGTACAGTTTGTGGAGATGTTTTTAAAAAAATATGTGTCATCACTTTATCAGGCACTTGGTGTATATCTTCCACTGATTACGACAAACTGTGCAGTGCTTGGTATCGCACTCACAAATGTGCAGAAAAATTATGGAATCGGGTTTAGTATTGCAAGTGGATTATTCACAGCAGTTGGATTTTTGATCGCAATTGTGATTCTTGCTGGAATACGGGAAAAGATAGAATACAATGACATACCAGAATCTTTTCAGGGAATGCCAATCGTGCTGATAACAGCAGGACTGATGGCGATTGCTTTCTGTGGATTTTCAGGATTGTTGTAGGAGGAGGTTAAAGTATGAACATAACAGCAATATTGACAGCCGTTTTCGTCGTGGGCGGAGTTGGTTTATTCTTGGGCGTCTTCCTTGGGATTGCAAGTATTGTATTTAAAGTAGAGGTAGATGAAAAGGAGGAGGCAGTGCTGGGAATACTTCCTGGAAATAATTGTGGAGGTTGTGGGTATCCTGGTTGTTCGGGATTGGCTGCGGCGATTGCAAAAGGCGAAGCACCTGTCAATGCTTGCCCTGTCGGCGGCGAATCAGTTGGCAAAAAAGTTGCAGCTATTATGGGAGTGGAGGCAGGTGATACTGTCCGAATGACAGCTTTTGTAAAGTGTGCAGGTGATTGTGAGCGGACAACAAAAATTTATGAGTATTCCGGTGTGGAGGATTGTAGTATTGTTCGATATGTACCTGACGGCGGTGCAAAGTCCTGTGATCATGGTTGCCTTGGATATGGAAACTGTGTGAATGCATGTCCGTTTGATGCGATCCATATTGTGAATGGCATCGCAAGAGTAGATAAGGAGAAGTGTAAGGCGTGTGGGAAGTGTGTGGCTGCGTGTCCAAAACAATTGATTGAATTGATACCTTATGATGCAAAAGCGGTGGTGGCGTGCAGCTCTAAAGACAAAGGACCTGTTACTATAAAGGCTTGTCAGACGGGGTGCATTGGATGTAGTCTTTGCGTAAAGGTATGTCCATCAAATGCAATTACTGTGACAGATTTTCATGCACATATCGATCAGAATAAATGTACTGGTTGTGGAGCCTGCAAGGAAAAGTGTCCCAAAAAAGCGATTGTATAGTTTTGGACAAATAAGTGAAGATGGGGCTGTTGTTTTAACGAATGGAAATTCATGAAACGGCAGCTTTATTTTTTTATAGGAGATTGCGCGTCTTTAAGATGCAAAGGAAAACATATGTTTACAGAATGTGTTTTAGATACACAAAATAAACAGTTAAGGATTTAGAAGATATAAAAGTTGAGCCGACCAGAAAAAGGGTAGACCGAGTATATGAAAGAAAATTGTTTATTTTAAAATATCGCGCAGAAAGCATACAGGAATTTCGGTTTGCAATTAGTGGTTAGATTCGGGAACAGGTATTTCATACCATTTTAGATTGTTGGAATATAGGAATGAGAATTTCATTGACTGCACGTTGACCCTTGAAGATCTTGGTGATATAATCAGTACAAAATTGGAATTTTTGGTTGATTTTTGTGGAGGGAAGATAGTACATGAAATATATATTGAGATGTGATATAATGGACGGATTGGTTTTCATAGATGAAAGCTATCTATCAGAATTAAATGACGACCTGTTGTATGAAATGGATATTTTGCTCGATTTATCAGGAACATCCGAATTGATTTGTGATTTTCCAAATGAGGATTGGGATATTGTAAGGCAGCGGGAAACAAAACAAATCCGAGAATTTTGTGAACAAGGAAAAATGATTGTTTGGCTTTTGAATAGCGTTACCAAGGAATGTGAAATTCTAAAAAGTAATGAAATTACAGATTCATGTAAGTGGCTGCACCTTCCCACAGGTAAATTGTTAGCGGTTACAGCGAGTGAGTTAATTCAATGTCTTTCGTATCCAGAATTGGAAATGGAAAAGGTTTTTGAACTATCACTTGAGGAAGGATGGTATGCAATACAAAATGAAGAAGTCAATAAAATAATGTATTGCAAGAAAGAACCACCCCATTCTACTTTCTCAAACATCCAAGAGGTATACTAGTACTTCATCCGGCTAAAAGTTGAAGTCTAGGACTACCTGTTCCGCACCATTGCGTCGTTAAAATTTTTAGACGATGCACCGCATCGCCGTCGAAATTTTGTCTAGTTAATATGTAGATAGGAGAAGATAGCTATGAAAAAAAAGATAATTTTAGTAGCTCTATTATTGGTGTTATCCTGCTTTTGTACAAGTTGTGTTCAGATTAATGTCACCAATCCATCCGATGCAAAAACAGAAAAAAGTGATGATATAAGTACTGAACTTTTTGTGCCAAGTACTGTCAATTCAGAAAACTGGTTTGACTCTATTCCTGAATATCGTGGAACGCCATATATTGAGGTCAATAATGACATTCCATTTTTTTCCGCAGCGGATAAACAAAACAAAGAAGCTTTTGAAATCTACAGTGATTTAGATGAGCTGGGGCGCTGTCACGTTGCATATGCAAATATTTGTGAAGAATTAATGCCCACTGAAGATAGGGAGGCATCATTAAATTCCGTGACACCTACAGGTTGGCATCAAAATCAATATCATGGAAAGTGGTTATATAATCGTTGTCATTTGATTGGCTATCAGCTCGCTGCAGAAAATGCAAATGAGAAAAATTTAATTACTGGCACAAGATATTTTAATGTTGAGGGGATGCTCCCTTTTGAAAATACAGTTGCTGATTATATAGATGATAATCCTAGCAATCATGTTTTGTATCGTGTGACACCAGTCTATAAAGAGGAAAATGATCTTGTAGCTTGTGGGGTACTGATGGAAGCTTGGTCGGTGGAAGACAATGGATATGGATGTCAATTTTGTGTGTTTGTGTATAATGTACAACAGGGTGTAGAGATTGATTATACTACAGGTGAAAATCGTGAAGCAACAGAGGACTCATCAGAGACAAATTCTTCTAAGAGCGATGATGGTGATACATATATATTAAATACCAATAGTAAAAAGTTTCATAAAGAGGATTGCTCTAGTGGTAAAAGAATTGGGGATAAGAATAAATCTGCTTATACTGGGCAAAGAGATGAGCTGATTTCGCAAGGATATACGCCTGCTGAATGTTGTAATCCATAAATCATTTGAGAATCTAAGTGTTCTAAAAATAAAGATTTACATCTGATTTGTAAGCGTGTATACTTATACTAATTGTGTTGTCAACTTATAGGCAGTCAAGAGATACAATTCAGATAATAAAAGCTTAGAGGTTTATTGTGAGGAAATGGGGGAACAACGAAGATGGGGTTATTTTTGCAAGTGGCGATTATACCAGAATGTAAGGAAGATAAAGCGAGAATGTTTGTAAAGACTGTTGCGGAAAAATACTCGCGAATATTAAGCGAGAGTAAGGTAACAGATATCAAGTATGATATTGTGAATTTATGCCCTGACGAGTGTGTATACAAAGAATCTGCAAATGGTGTGAGTGTTTTGATTAACAATAGATGTATTGGGTATGGGGATCTTGCAGGAGCAATATCCGAGGAATGTGGCAAAGCTGTTTTAGTACTTTACATATATGATGGGGATTACTGGGCATATGAGTTGTATGATAATGGAGAGGAAATAGACCAATTCGATCCAATACCCGACTACTTTGGTGAAGTGTCAGAGGAAGCAATACAAAAATTTAAGGGAAATGCAGATATTATTGCAAAGTATTTTTCTATAGATAGGGCAGACATTGAAAAATATCTGATTTTCTGGTCAGATACCTCTGATGAGAAAGCATATGAAGATGATGAATTTGAGTATTCAGATTGGCAGATGGCTGATTTTATGCGGAAATTAGGGTATCCATATGAATTTGAAGAAGATTATACTGGCGGTCGAAAAGACTGACCGCTCAGTATAATGCGATGCGCACAACCGCATAAGGAAATATGTCGCTTTGCGGCTGCGGTTGGCGCGATACTCACGGCAGATTTTATCTGTCGTGAGTATAAATAACAATAGATTCTTAAAATATAAATATAGATACAATAAAATGAGAGGGGATTAAAAAAAAGGTGATGAAAAGAGAAAAAAATAGAAATTCATTTTCGGGTTCAATCGGTTTTGTGTTGACTGCGGCAGGAAGTGCTGTTGGTCTGGGAAATATATGGCGTTTTCCGTACTTGGCGGCAAAGGATGGCGGAGGATTGTTTCTAGTAATCTATCTAATATTAGCGATTACATTTGGATTTACACTGCTTACAACAGAGATTGCGATTGGAAGAAAGACAAAGCAAAGCCCTTTGACTGCGTATGCGAAATTAAGTTCTAAATGGGGTTTTTTGGGCGTGATAGCATGTCTTGTGCCAGTGATTATTATGCCATATTACTGTGTAATTGGCGGATGGGTAGTAAAGTACTTTCTTGCATACTTGACAGGAAATGGTGCTGCGGCAGCAGAGGACGGTTATTTTACAGGATTTATCACTGGGGAATGGCAACCGATTGTGCTGTTGTTTGTCTTTTTGCTAATGGTGGCGTTTATTGTATTTCGTGGAATTAACAAGGGGATTGAATCGTCCTCAAAAATATTGATGCCATTGCTATTGTTGTTGGTTGTGGGGATTGCATTTTTTTCCTTGACAATTCACTATGAAGATGAAACAGGGGTAACAAGAACAGGATTACAGGGATTTTTGATTTATATAGTTCCTGATTTGAGCGAGATGACAGTAAAGAAATTCTTTACAGTACTTCTGGACGCGATGGGACAATTGTTTTTTAGTCTTAGTGTTGCAATGGGAATTATGGTTGCGTATGGTTCTTATGTGAAAGATGATGCCAACTTGGTAAAATCTATTAATCAGATTGAAATATTTGACACGGCGGTTGCATTTCTAGCAGGGGTTATGATTATTCCTGCGGTTTATACCTTTATGGGAAAAGAAGGCATGGCGGCATCGGGACCAAGCCTAATGTTTGTATCACTGCCGAAAGTATTTGCATCCATGGGAAAAATTGGAAATTTGGTAGGGTGTCTCTTTTTTGCTATGGTGTTGTTCGCGGCGATTACAAGTGCTGTTTCTGTCATGGAAGCGGTGGTGTCCAGCTTTATGGACAAGTTTCATATGACACGCACAAAAGCGGCTACTGTCGAGACAATAATTGCAATTGTCGGTGGTGTGACTGTATGTCTTGGATACAATAAATTGTATTTTGAAGTGAAGTTGCCAAATGGAGCAGTTGCACAGATTTTGGATATTATGGACTATATTAGCAATAATTTGCTAATGCCACTAGTTGCAATTGGAACATGCATTTTGATTGGTTGGGTATTAAAACCAAAAACTGTGATTGACGAAGTGGAGAAATCAGGTAGTAGATTTGGTAGAAAGCGTTTGTATATTGTGATGATTCAATATATTGCTCCAATATTATTGGTAATCTTATTATTGAAATCAGTGGGCATATTGACAATCATATAAATGGATAAGGGAGTAGCGCTACTCCCTTATTTTTCGATCTTTAAAATAATATTTTCTGTCGTGATCACTAATTTCGCGCATTACGCGACAAGGATTTCCAACAGCGACAACATTTGCTGGAATATCTTTTGTCACCACACTACCAGCGCCAATAACAGTGTTGTCTCCAATTGTAACACCAGGCATAATAATCGCTCCGGCGCCAATCCAACAGTTTCTACCAATATGCACAGGCATATTATATTGATATTGCTGTTCCCGTAGTTCTGGAAGAATTGGATGTCCTGCGGTGGCAATGGTCACGTTTGGACCAATCATAGTATAATCCCCAATATAAATATGGGTATCGTCCACACATGTTAAATGATAGTTTGCATAGACCATTTTCCCAAAATGGCAGTGATGTCCGCCAAAATTTGCATAGAATGGCGCTTCGATATAGACACCTTCTCCACAGTCACCCAGCATATCTTTGAGCATTTTTGCTCTTTTTTTAAACTCAGAGGGTTTTGTCAGGTTATAATCGCACAGTTTGTCCTGATAAGAAACTTGTTTCTTTATAATATTTTCGTCGTTTGGAAAATAAAGTTCTCCAGTGTGTAGTTTTTCTTTCATGTCATGCATTTTATATGCCTCCATTTCTTTTATAATAACCTTTTGGAATCTTTAAACTTTTGTCAATGGTAGTTCAAACAACTGTGAAGCAGACATTTGGCCAATGCCATGGCAGTGTTGATTTTATATGGTTTCTGATTCCTATTTTAAATGAAATATAAATCGAACATTATTCTCTGACAAAAAATTCTAAAAGGTTATTTATAATTTTTATTTATAAATAACCATATCATATCTCACGAAAAAAAGCATTCAAATTTTACAGATTCCCAATACAAAAATCAAAAAAATACATTAAATCAAAATAGTGCTATAAGCAGAATAAAATATTTGTGAGACAAGTGCTCATATTTTAAAATTCAAGACATATATTGAGATATGGACAGTGGGACAAACAAAAGGAGGAGTGTACAATGATAGATAATCGAATTTTGCAATTCTTTCCACAGGGATTTAGAAAGGACTGGGAGCGAAGCAGTGTGCGTTTTGAAAAGATACAAGAAATTAGATTGCGCGTCAACCAGCCAGTGCGTGTGTTATCAGAGCGGGAACACAGACTTCCTATTATATATGGTGAACGGGAGTTGGAAGAAATTTTTCGGTATTTGTGCCATGATTCCGTGTACGCTTACGAAGAAGAAAGAAAACAGGGGTATATTACTGTCGAGGGAGGACATAGAATCGGAATTACAGGGGAGCTTACGACAGCAGGAAATGGTCGATTTATCGCCAAATATATTCGTTATATCAATATTAGACTGGCACATGAGCACAAGGATATTGCGCGGAGAATAATGCGGTATCTCTATCATACACAACAAGGAATCCCGTTTAATACGCTAATTATTTCACCACCAGGGGTTGGTAAGACAACCTTGCTTAGAGATATGATTCGCCTCTTTTCAAATGGAGTGGAGGGGTATTGTGGATGCAATGTGGGTGTGATTGACGAGAGAGGTGAGATTGCAGGGGCGTACAGGGGAAGTGCTATGCTTGATTGTGGTGAGCGTACAGATGTTGTTACAGGTGGTGATAAACAGCAGGGAATCTCTATCTTGGTGAGAACTTTTGCGCCGCGAGTGATTGCGATTGACGAGATTGGAAAAAGTACAGATGCCGAGGCAATTTTCCATGCAGGGGTGTGTGGATGTAGTATATTGGCGACAATACATGGCAGTTCGATTGAAGATATTCAACGTAAACCTGAGATGGAGAAATTGTTTCAGTCTGAGTTAATTGATCGGTTTATAGTGTTGTCTATGGATGAAAAAATGGTTCGATATTATGAGATTTACGATAGAAAGGGGAATCAAATATGTGGCAGAAATTTATTGCAGGTGCCTGCGTAATGACAGGTGCGCTTGGATTTGGTTGGTCTCTTTGTAATGAGATGAGCAGTCAAATCTGGCATTTGAAACAGCAAAAGCAGATTTTGTTGTATATTGTCGGCGAGATTACCTATCTGCACAGACCGATGGAAGAAATTTTTGATATGATTTCTGCAAAAGCAGCACCTCCATATGACCAATTCCTAAGAGAAGTTTCACAAGAAATGAAAGAGCGGAACGGGAAATCATTGATTGCTGTCTGGAATGAGGCTGTTGAGAGCGGAAGGGACTTTATACAGATTGGAAAGGATTATTTAATAAAAATGGGAGATTGCTTTGCGTATGAGGGAGAACAGCTTCAGGTGGAGGCACTTGGATTATTTGGAACGGAGCTGGATAGTGAGATAGACAGGCTTACAGAAAAAAAGAATGAGAACAGTCGTCTTATCAAAGTGCTTAGCACATTGACAGGAATCCTGTGTATTATATTGTTTTTATAGTAAATGACAGAATCGTTGTGAAATGGGGATGAAGATGGAAGTCAGTCTAATATTTAAGATAGCAGCAGTTGGTATATTGATAACGATACTAGGACAGGTATTGAAGCATAGCGGCAGAGAAGAACATGCGTTTCTTATTAGCCTTGCCGGACTGGTGCTGGTGCTTTCATGGATTGTCCCATATATATATCAACTTTTTGAGATGATACAAGATTTATTCGCTTTGTAATCAGGAATTGTAGAAAAATAATTGATACAAGTTATGTAGGATATTTCTCTGAGAGTACATATTAAAAAATGTAAGCATAGCAGTTACAATACGGATTTTTGACATATGCAATCAGAGATAAAATAGGTTCAGTCATTTTTCTACAATGCCTAAGTATGTTGATGATGGAGGCATGGTATGATTCAGATTTGTGTGCTTGCCATAGCAGGACTCTTTGCGGCGCTGGTTATTAAAAAAGATAGACCAGAATTTGCGACATTGATTATTATGCTTGTGAGTTTTTTTATTGCAATTAGAGTGTTGACAGTGTTGGAAACCGCAATTGGGGAGTTTGAAAACTGGGAATCAATACTGGGTGGAAATATTGCATATATATCACTTCTTTTAAAGATTATAGGTATTACTTATGTGTGCGATTTTGCTTCCAACTTATGTAAGGACTCGGGATATTCAGCGCTTAGCAGTCATATTGAACTGTTTGGCAAGGTTGCGATTATGGTGGCAGGGTTTCCAATCATCAGAATTATGATTGATATGCTTGAGGGAATGATGAGATGAGTCAGGATATGAGCTTGTGGCAGGAGCTGGATATACTTCCAGATTTGAGTATTCTGGATAAATTACTACGAGAGTTGTTGCCAGGAAGAAGTACAGATTCCATGGATTTTATCAAGGATGTATTGATGGGAAATTGGGCGTTGGACCCAGGATTATTCTGGCGTTATCTTGCAGGAACAGTAACAGGTGTTTTTGAAGGCTGGAAAAGACTTTTTATATCTGTGCTTGTATTATTTATTCTGGTGGCATTGGTTAGTAATTTAATGTCTGCTCTAAAAAATGAGGGCGCAGCAAAAGCAGCAAAAACTTTTTTTATTCTTTGTCAGCTTGTGGTGTTGATCAATGCATTTCATGAAGTGCTTGATATTGTTGAGGATGCAATGACGCGGATGCTTGAGTTTTTAAAAGTGATGATTCCTGCGTATATGATCTGTATTGCCGCGGCAGGGTCTGGGCTGACTGCGCTGATTTTTTATAAATTATTGTTGGGTTTTTTGTGTCTGATAGAAGGAATTATCGCTGCCTCGCTGACAACTGTTGTCGAGGGATACGTTATGCTTGGCGTGGTGGAGAGCATTTGGGGAGAAGAACGATTTAAAGGATTGATGGAGATTATTAAAAAAGGGCTGCAATGGATTTTAAAAATGATGATTGTGGTTATGTCAGGAAGTGGAATCCTTCAAATTATAATAACACCTGTAATTGATAAGGCAAACAATACGGTGATTCAAAAAACCGCAGGCGCTATTCCCGGAATCGGTGATCTTGTAGAGTCTGTATCAAGTGTGACACTCGCTTCAGCAATTGCAGTAAAAAATAGTCTTGGCGTGTTAATATTAGTGGTGCTTGTGCTAATGATTGCTGCTCCAGTGTTAAAATCCTTTATAATTTTGGTTATTATTAAGGTAAGTGGCGCATTGGGAAGTATTTGCGGGGAACGTCAAATGATGAAATGTGTTGAATACATATCTGAGGCGGGATTTATGTTACTGCGGATACTAATAACAGTTACAACATTATTTTTTATTACGATAGCTGTTGTGACTAATGCAACAAGTTAGTTAGAACAATCTATGATAGAGGGAGAACTTATGGAAAATCTGGCGGTCGAGGTAAGGCGGCTTGTGTATACTGTAATCTGTTTTCAATGTCTTATCCAGTTGACAGAAGGAAGTGGTTATCAGAAATATCTAAAACTTTTTTCCTATTTACTGACAATGTGTATTTGCTTTAATGTGATTTTTTCATTTATGGGACAGGTTGAAAACAATTTTTCTAAAGCGGATAAATTGTATGATCGTTGGGAACAAGAGTGGAAGAAAATGACAGAGACAGACCAAATTTATGAGGGAGATGCATATTATGAACAGATGTGGGAGGAAAAAATTATAGGTGGGGCACATAAGGAGTATGACAACAGAAACGGAGGTGAATCGGATGCTGGAGAACATCAGGGACAGGATTCGGTTGGCAATTAACAGTGGAAATGGAGGGAGAGGAAGACCTACAAAGGAAACGATGCTGATTATTTTTCTGAGTGGGATATTAATTTTTGTTATTCTGCTGCCGACAGGAGGTGGTAATAATACTTTTGCCACAAAGAAAAGTCAGAAAAATGTAGCACATCTAAACAGTGTAAATGATACACAAGACAATCTAAAGGGCGAAAAGAATGAGACATTTATAGAGGATTACAAAAAAGAGCTTGAGCGGGAACTTGAAGAATTTTTATCCAGCGTGGAAGGTGTTGGAACTGTGAAAGTACTAATCTATATCAAGGAGTCGCCAGAATATGTTGTGGAGAAAGATATGCCCACATCAAATACAACGAATGGAGATAACAGTGAGGCAAAGAAAGAAGAAACAACTGTGTACACCGTAAATGAGAATGGTGATCAAGTGCCTTTTATTGCACAAACGAAAAGCCCACAGATTGACGGTGTAGTAATCTCTGCGGAGGGAGCTTCTAGTGAGGCGATACGACTTCAGATTGTAAAGTTAGTGATGGCGCTGTATGGCGTGGAGGCAAACAAGGTTGAGGTACTAAGAATGGGGCAGACAATACAAAATTGAAAAAATATTACAATTCGGCATCAGGATTTTGCACTAGTTACAAAATCTGTAAAATAACGATAAGGTTGAGAGACATCAAGTCTCAGTATGTGTTTTTGATATTATGAGGTGGTATTGCATGTTTGATGCTTGTAACAAAAAAACGGAGGCTGAACTGTTACGAAAAAATAGAAAATAATAAGTCTAAGTAAAGCATGCTCTGAATAAGATAGAAGTAGCAAAGAGAAGCAATAGGAAGGATATGGTTTGGTGAAAAAAATATTAAGAAAAAACCAGATTATGATTACGGCATTGGCAGTGATGATTGCGGTAGCAGGTTATCTCAACTTTGCCGGCACCAAGATTGGAGAAGAAGATTTTATCTCTGTGGACGGAAGCAGCAGTGAACTTACGTATGAGATCTCTGACGAAGATATGTATGCCATATCACTTAGAGAAGATACTGATGGGACAATAACAGATTATGCATCTGCGGCAGGAACTGGTCAGGATATTCCAAGTCTTGATACAGATGATGTGACAATTACAGAAAATTATCTCAATAGCAACATGGATGCCTCAGCGGGTAATGCATTGACTACTGCGTCAACAGACCTTCAGCCCACTGACGAGGCAGCAGATGGAACACTTGCCTCTAACACAGACGAATCTGGCGCGACTGTCATTGAACAGGAAGTTCCGGGAGAAGCAATATTTACCAGTGCCTCTGGTGTGTCCACACTGGCAGGTGCAAAGCTTTTAAAAGAGCAGACAAGAGCACAGAATAAAGAATCCTTGATGGAGATTATCCAAAACGCAGATTTGACAGAGGATGCAAAAAAGGATGCTGTGAACAGTATGATTACACTCACAGAGACCGCACAGAAAGAATCGGATGCACAAATGCTCTTAGAAGCAAAAGGATTTACCCAGACTGTAGTAAGTATCAGTGGTGATTCCGCAGATGTTATGGTGGAGGCGGTAGACCTCACTGAGGCGCAGACTGCTCAGATTATAGATATTGTACAGCGCAAGACGAACATCTCCGCAGAAAATATTATTATCACAGTTTCAGGAACAGAGTAACAGCTTCGCTATGCCCATTTATGAGTCGTTGGTTTATACATTCTGACAGTTCATTTAGGTTATTTCTGACAACTTGTTTTATGTTGATCATCTGTCCTATAAGATTGAAGATACAAAGTGCCTTATGTGAGCAAACTTCCAACAGCATTTTGTATCTTCAATTTTGCATGACTGAAAAGTAACAAATTGCTACAAAGCAGAATAAAAACGGAAAAATAAGATGTGGAATTAATTGGATAAATGTGATATACTTAGATGCAATATGTCAAGGTAACAGATTATGGAACACAATCAGTATCACAGTCTGTACTTTGACAAATAAGAATGTTATGGATAGACGGAGGATAGACCAGTGAGTAATATTGCAGAGGAAATCAATAAGAGAAGAACTTTTGCCATCATATCACACCCTGATGCTGGCAAGACGACCTTGACTGAGAAGTTTTTGCTGTATGGAGGTGCCATCAATCTCGCAGGAAGTGTCAAAGGCAAGGCTACTGCCAGACATGCGGTATCGGATTGGATGGAGATTGAAAAGGAGAGAGGTATCTCGGTTACTTCATCCGTTCTGCAGTTTAACTATGACGGTTACTGCATCAATATTCTTGACACGCCAGGACATCAGGACTTTTCTGAGGATACTTACAGAACACTTATGGCAGCGGATTCAGCAGTTATGGTGATTGATGCGTCGAAAGGTGTTGAGGCACAAACAAGAAAACTCTTTAAGGTGTGCGGTATGAGAGGCATACCGATTTTTACGTTTATCAATAAAATGGATAGAGACGCAAATGACACTTTTGAATTGTTAGATGAGATTGAGAAGGAACTTGGCATTGCCACTTGTCCTGTAAACTGGCCAATTGGTTCTGGAAAGCGGTTTAAGGGAGTTTACGATAGACATGGAAATCATGTGCTTACTTTTTCTGATACACAAAAAGGCACAAGAGAGGGAGAGACGACCATTATTCCAATGGACGAGGAAGCATTGTTGCTTGAGAATATTGGAGACGAGGCACTCACTACGCTTCGCGATGAAATTGAATTGCTTGATGGGGCGAGTGCAGAATTTGATTTAGAGGAAGTGCGCAGCGGAAAGTTGACCCCAGTATTTTTTGGCTCAGCGCTTACTAATTTCGGTGTGGAAGTGTTTTTACAGAATTTTCTAAAAATGGCGACAACACCACTTCCAAGAATTTCACAGGGAGGGACAATTGACCCTGTTGAGAATGATTTCTCTGCGTTTGTCTTTAAGATACAAGCAAATATGAACAAGGCACATCGAGATAGAGTGGCGTTTATGCGAATTTGTTCTGGAAAATTTGATGCAGGCGTGGAAGTTAGGCATGTGCAAGGTGGAAAAGTAATGCGACTTTCCCAACCACAACAGATTATGGCTGACGAGCGCAAGATTTTAAATGAGGCGTATGCAGGGGATATTATCGGTGTGTTTGACCCAGGTATTTTTTCAATAGGGGATACTGTCTGTGCGCCGAAAAGTGATATTTGTTATGAGGGAATACCAACATTTGCACCAGAGCATTTTGCGCGTGTGAGGCAGATAGACACAATGAAAAGAAAACAATTTATCAAAGGGGTTAATCAGATTGCGCAAGAAGGTGCGATTCAAATTTTTCAAGAATTTAATACTGGTATGGAGGAAATTATTGTAGGGGTAGTAGGCGTCTTGCAATTTGATGTGCTCAAGTATCGTTTGGAGAATGAATATAATGTAGAAATTAAACTTGAGTCCCTTCCATATGAGTATATTCGTTGGATAGAGAATAAGGACGAGGTTGATTTGAACAAGCTTTCTGGAACGTCTGATATGAAAAAGATTCAGGACTTAAAAGGGAATCCACTTCTTCTGTTTATCAATCAATGGAGTATTGGTATGACAATTGACAGAAATAAAGGGCTAGTGCTCTCGGAATTTGGTAGAAATTAAATTGAAAAATACTTCTAAGATAGAAAAAACATTACTTAGGAAGTATTTTATTAGAACAAAATGAACAATGATAAAAATGAGGCTTTGATAAATGAAAAATAAAATAGTGTTGTGGGCAGTGCTAGCCAGTTGTATAACACTACTGGTACAAGGCTGTGCAGTGCGGCAAAATCAACAACGTATAATTCAGGAGAGAAAAGAAGCGGAGGAGACACGCACATATGAGCCGGAACAACCGGATGAGACACAAACAACAGAGAGTCCAACACAGACAGAGGAAATGCAAGAATTGCGGAAAGTGTCTGAACTTTATTATGCTTATCATTGCCTTGACAGAGAAAAGCAGCAGGTTTATCTTGAAATGTTAGACGCACTTACAAGGATCGAGAGTGGAGTGCATTTGTCAACATTGGACAAGTCTATCTTGGATGTTGTTTTTGCCTGTGTGATGAATGACCACCCAGAGCTGTTTTATGTGGAAGGATATCAATTCACAGAATATATGACAGATGCAGTTGTCACAGAGATAACGTTCAGTGGGACATATTCTATGACAGCGGAGGAGATAGGACAGACACAGCTTTTAATTGTACAGCGATTAAGAGATTGCTTTGCACAGATTCCATTGAATGAGGACGAATACAATACAGTCAAGTATTTGTATGAATGGCTTATCAATAATACAGAGTATGACAAGACAGCAGAAAACAATCAGAATATATGTTCTGTATTTCTGCAGGGAAAATCTGTGTGTCAAGGATATGCAAAGGCAATGCAATATATGTTACAACAAGCAGGTATTCAATGTCTATTGGTCACAGGATTTACAAACGGTGAGCGACATGGTTGGAATCTGGTGCGAGTGAATGGCAATTATTATTATCTGGATCCTACTTGGGGAGATGCATCCTATACTTCGAACGAGACAGATAATATAGCACAAGCATATGTCCCATCAATTAATTATGATTATTTTCTGGTGACAACAGATGAGATTACAAGGACGCATTCAATAGAAAAAGTAGTTTCGATCCCTGTGTGCAGTGCACTTGCAGAGAATTATTTTGTGCGAGAAGGATTGTATTTTGACAGTTATGATGCGGAAAAACTTGCGCTTATTTTTGACAGTGACGCAGTAAAATCAGCAGGCAGTGTGACCCTCAAATGTAACAGTGATGAGACGTATGCATCTATGGTGCAGAACCTAATTACAGAACAAAAAATTTTTGATTTTATAGACAAGCGTGGAGCGAGTATTGCGTATACATTCAACGAAACACAGCGGACAATTAGTTTTTGGGATTTGTAAAATTGTGGGAATGCATTTTGAATTGAATAGTAAATTTTTGGAAAAGATATATAGTATATCACGAATTTTTGCTTTGCAAAGCCAGGGGATTTTGATATAATGTAATATAATATTATTTTTCGCGAGTCAGAAATGCGTATAAATTGCGCATTCCATGAGAACATGACTTGGAAATGAGGGGCGATTTTTACGAAGCAAAACTTTCTATATCGCCCCGAATCGTTGCTATGAGCGACTTGTGAATAAGCAACAATAAAATTGCTTGTTGCAGGGATTGCAGAAGTCTGTGAGAAATGGATACAGGAGGGAAAAACATGGAAAAAGAAACCAAGACAGATAAAAACGGATATGCAGTGAATGAAAAGTTTGGTACCGTAAAAATAGCCAATGATGTTGTCGCTATGATTGCAGGGCTTGCCGCCACAGAGGTGGAAGGTGTGGGATCCATGGCTGGCAATATCACAAACGAGCTGATGGGTAAAGTTGGTATGAAGAAGCAGACCAAAGGAGTCAAGGTAGATATTTTGGACGGAAATGTATCTGTGGAACTTGCGGTTACATTGGAGTATGGGTTTAATATTCCAACGACTTGCAATAAAGTGCAGAATAAAGTAAAGAATGCGATTGAGACAATGACTGGATTTAACGTTTCTGATGTAAATATCAGAATTGTAGGAATTAAGATGGCATCAGACAAATAAATGTGAATTAGGGAAAAGATAAATGAGCAGAAGAGAGCTTAGGGAACAGATATTTAAATTTATATTCAGAGTCGAGTTTAATGACAGGGAGGAAATGCCAGAGCAGGAACAGTTCTTTTTTGAGAACCTTGAGGCGGAAGCGCAAGAAAACGAGTTGCCGCGAATCAGTGAAACGGATGCGGCATACATCTCCGACAAAGGCAATCGAATATTGGAAAAATTGGACGAAATTGACACAATGATTAACACGCGGGCAAAAGGATGGACGACTCAGAGAATGGGAAAGGTCGATCTCACAATTTTGCGCCTCGCAGTATATGAAATTATTTTTGACAAGGATGTTCCGACCAGCGTTGCGATCAATGAGGCGGTGGAACTTGCCAAACGATTTGGACAGGACGAATCATCAGGATTTGTCAATGGTGTTCTTGCAAAGTTTGCAGTAAAAAAATAATGATTTATACTGTATGGTGGGAGGCATTTTTGTGAGACAGAATGTTTATTCGGTTGCACAGGTTAATTCTTACATTAAAAATATGTTTACACAAGATTATATGTTAAGATACCTTCTGGTTAAAGGGGAGATTAGCAACTGTAAATATCATTCTTCGGGACACATCTATTTTACGTTGAAGGATGCGAAGGGAGTGATTGCCTGTGTCATGTTTGCCAGCAATCGCTCTGGTCTTTCTTTCCGTCTGGAAGAAGGGCAAATGGTTGTGGTTGGCGGTACAATTGATGTCTACGAAAGAGACGGCAGATATCAATTGTATGCAAAACAGATTACGCTTGATGGTGCAGGCGTATTATATGAAAAGTTTGACCACATGAAGCGCAGGTTGGAAGAAATGGGCATGTTTGCACCAGAGTACAAACAGCCTATTCCAGCATATATTCGTGTATTGGGTGTTGTGACGGCGCCTACAGGGGCGGCGATTCGGGATATTATCAATATTGCGACAAGACGCAATCCCTATATACAAATTGTCTTATATCCTGCGATTGTGCAGGGAGATCAGGCTGTGACAAGCATTGTAAATGGAATCTGTGCATTGGACCGTCTTGGCGTAGACGTGATGATTGTCGGGAGAGGCGGTGGCTCTATTGAGGATTTATGGGCATTTAATGAGGAGGCAGTCGCACAGGCAATTTTTAATTGTAGGGTTCCTATAATATCGGCAGTAGGACATGAGACAGACATGACAATTTCTGATTTTGTGGCGGATTTGAGGGCCCCAACTCCTTCGGCGGCGGCAGAACTTGCAGTCTATGATTTTGAACAGTTGATGGACAAGCTGGCAGTTTATCAATCCACTTTGACACATGCGTTGCAAGTGCAGATTGATAGACAGCAAAATTGCCTTAATCAGTTTCGGTTAAAATTAAGGTTTTTAAGCCCAATCAATCAGATTCAGCAAAAGCGAACATACTGTATGGATTTGGAAGAAAAGCTTACTGGACTTATGGAGAATGCACTGATGCAACAAAAGCACAGAATGGCGCTTTATGCAGAACAATTAAAAGGGCTTTCTCCGCTAGATAAGCTTAGTCAAGGGTATGCTTATGTTGAGGACATGCAGCACAAGGTTGTCAATGATATGCGTCGTATGAAAATAGGAGATAGCGTTTGTATCTATGTGAGGAATGGCATGATACAGGCAGAAATCACAAAAACGCAGGAAGGATGTCTTGAGAAAGAGGTGGAAGATGGCAAAGGAGCTAACGTTGGAACAGACATTTGAGAGGCTGGAGGATACAATTAGCAAATTGCAGCAGGAGGATATTTCACTGGAGGAGTCCTTTCGATTATACAAGGAGGGTATGCGGTTGATTCAGTCTTGCAATGACAGGATTGACAGCGTGGAGAAGGAAGTCCTCAAATTAAATGAAAATGGAGAATTAGATGAATTTTGATCAAGAGCTGGAAAATAAGATAAAGGAAATAGAACAAATTATAAAGGAATATCTTCCGCAATGTTTCTCAGGGAAGACAGATTGGGCAAAGACGGTAACAGAGGCAATAAATTACAGTGTGAATGCTGGTGGAAAAAGGCTGCGTCCACTATTGATGGTGGAGACTTACAGACTTTTTGGCGGCACGAACAAAGTGATAGAACCATTTATGGCAGCGATTGAAATGATACATACGTATTCGCTTGTACATGACGATTTGCCAGCGATGGACAATGATCTTTATCGCAGAGGAAAAAAGACAACATGGGCTGTCTATGGAGAAGCTATGGCAATCCTTGCTGGAGACGGACTCTTAAACTATGCGTTTGAAACAGCACTAAAATCGTTTTTGTTGCCAGATGGCGATGCAAATAGAAAGGCGAGAGCGCTCTCTATTCTTGCGCAAAAAGCAGGGATTTATGGAATGATTGGCGGTCAGACTGCGGATATTGAAGCAGAAAATCTTGGGGAGAAGGTCACACAAGAACATTTGCTGTTTATTCATGAGCACAAGACTGCTGCGTTAATACAAGCTGCAATGATGGTTGGAGCAGTCTTAGCAGGAGCAAATGAAGAACAAGTTATGCTGGTGGAGAAAGCTGCTTATGAGATTGGTATTGCATTTCAGATACAAGATGATATTCTTGATGTGACAAGTACACTTGAGACCTTGGGAAAACCTGTTGGAAGTGATGCGAAAAATCAAAAGACGACTTATGTCACATTGAGAGGGCTTACAGAGGCATCACAGGAGCAAAAAGAATTGTCAGACCATGCGATAAAACTTTTGAATACACTGGAAAAGAAAGGTGTTCAGAATGAGTTTCTGATGGAATTAATACGCAGTTTGATAACACGTGTGAAGTAAACCTTGTAATAAAAATTTACTGTTCATTCGTCCATCAACGTAGTGAGAATTGTGCGCCAAAAGGATGTCTTTTATCAATTTGTGCGCAAAAATTATTGCTGTTTACACTGTCAATAAACAAAAATATATCAAAATCAGAAGATGCGTGAACAGTAATGTGAAAGGTGCTGGGTATGATATTAGAGACGATAGAAAAAGAAAATGATATTAAAAATGTGCCGCCAGAGGATTGGAATTTGCTGGCAGATGAGATTCGAGAGTTTTTAATCAATAAAATCAGTGTTACGGGGGGACATCTTGGCTCCAATCTTGGTGCTGTGGAGTTGACTATGGCATTGCATTTAAGTCTAAATCTACCACAGGATAAGATTGTGTGGGATGTAGGGCATCAGTCCTATACGCACAAGTTATTAACTGGAAGGCGTTCTGGATTTGAGCATTTGCGGAAATATGGTGGTATGAGTGGTTTTCCTAAGAGAAAAGAGAGCGAATGCGACTGTTTTGATACTGGACATAGTTCTACGTCCATTTCAGCAGGTTTAGGACTGGTAAAGGCACGAGATTTGCGCAATGAAGACTACACGGTAGTCTCTGTTATCGGAGATGGTTCGCTTACTGGTGGAATGGCATATGAGGCGTTGAACAATGCTTCGCGTCTAAAGAAAAATTTTATTATTATTTTAAATGACAATAATATGTCTATCTCAGAAAATGTGGGTGGAATGTCAAAATACCTAAATAATATAAGAACAGCAGACAAATATCTAGACATGAAGGAAGGCATTTATAATTCGCTTATGGAATCCAAATTAGGAGAACCGATTGTGACAAGTATACGACGTGCAAAAAGTTCGGTGAAACAGCTTGTGATTCCGGGTATGTTTTTTGAGGACATGGGAATTACCTATCTAGGACCGGTGGACGGACATAATATCAATGCTATGATGAAAGTGTTTCGCGAGGCAAAACGCTGTAAATCTGCTGTTTTAATTCATGTACTTACACAGAAGGGCAAAGGATTTGCACCTGCGGAGAAGCATCCAGCAAGGTTCCATGGCGCAGAGCCATTTGATGTGAGTACAGGTCTTCCGTTAACGCCAAAAACAAAATCAAGCTATACAGATGTGTTTTCTACCGTGATGTGTAAGTTGGGAGACCGATACGAAGACATTGTGGCTGTTACGGCTGCAATGCCAGATGGAACAGGATTAAAGCGGTTTCGCAATCTGTATCCTGAGCGTTTTTTTGATGTGGGGATTGCGGAGGAACATGCTGTTACTTTTGCGGCAGGGTTGGCAGCGGGCGGATTAAAACCAGTGGTTGCAATTTATTCCTCTTTTTTACAGAGGGCTTATGACCAAATTTTGCATGATGTTTGTATTCAGAATTTGTCAGTGGTCTTTGCGATAGACCGCGCAGGACTGGTTGGCAGCGATGGTGAGACACATCAGGGAATATTTGATTTGTCGTATTTGTCATCAATACCAAACATGCATATTATGGCACCCAAAAATAAGTGGGAACTTTCAGATATGCTTAAATTTGCGGTGGCGTTTCAGGGACCAATTGCGCTTCGGTATCCACGGGGAGAAGCATATGATGGTTTGCGGGAATACCGTGAACCGATTCTTTTGGGAAAAGCAGAGTGGATTTATCATGAGTGCAGTATTGCCTTGATCGCAGTGGGAAGCATGGTAAAGACGGCGCTTACAGTGCGAGAGATGTTGATACAGAAAGGATTTTCATGTAGTGTTATCAATGCCCGTTTTGTAAAACCAATTGACACCGAAATTCTGGATGAAGCAGTCAAAAAGCATTATTTGATTGTGACTATGGAGGAAAATGTGTCAAGTGGTGGATTTGGCGAAAAAGTAAGAACTTATCTGGATGAAAATGCGCTGGATGTGAGATTGATAACAATTCATATTCCAGACGAGTATGTGGAACACGGAAATGTGGAGATATTGCGCCAGGAAGTGGGAATTGATGCGGAGGCGATCGAACGCAAGATACTTGCATTGATTTAAAGTATAATTTTCTAGAGTTTTATTTTTAGAAAGGATTCAGAAGCATGAAGGAACGTCTGGATATATTGCTGGTGCGCGAAGGGCTTGCAGCGTCTCGAGAGAAAGCAAAAGCAGTGATTATGGCAGGTTGTGTGTATGTGAATGATCAGAAAGAGGACAAGGCGGGAACGATGTTTGACGAGACCAAGGTCCGCATTGAAGTCAGAGGAAACACATTGCGTTATGTCAGTCGTGGTGGATTAAAGCTTGAAAAAGCGATTGCTCAATTTGGTGTGAGACTAGAAGAAAAAATTTGTATGGATATCGGGGCATCAACAGGCGGTTTTACAGATTGTATGCTTCAAAATGGGGCAAAAAAAGTATACTCTATCGATGTAGGACATGGACAGCTTGCATGGAAACTTAGGAATGACGAGCGGGTTGTCTGCATGGAAAAGACGAATTTTCGCTATGTGACGCCAGATGATATTGTGGACAAGCTTGATTTTGCATCGGTTGATGTGTCTTTTATCTCACTGAATAAAATATTGGGACCTGCTTATGCACTGTTAAAATCAGAGGCTGAAATGGTGTGTTTGATTAAACCACAGTTTGAGGCGGGAAAAGAAAAGGTTGGAAAAAAAGGGGTTGTGCGTGACCCACAGACACACAGAGAAGTGATAGAGAAAGTCTTTGCTTTTACATTGGCAGAAGGATTTGAAATTTTGCATCTTGATTTTTCTCCAATCAGAGGCCCAGAGGGAAATATAGAATATCTGATGCATCTGTTGCGGACAGAGCAGACTATAGAATGCTCTGCTGTGGATAATAGCGTACAAGAAAAGTTTTCTGGTATAATAGCAGAGACAGTTGCGCAAGCACACGACGCACTGGACGCTGGATAGTTAATGGAGTATGAATGAGAACATTTTATATATATACAAACCAGACAAAAGATGGAAATGGTGAAATTACGCATTACATAAGAGATTATCTAAATCTGAAAGGGTGTCTGTGTAGCGACAAGGTTGACGCGCGTGTCGAGGGAATGATTGTGTTAGGCGGCGATGGGACAATGTTGCGGGCCGCAAGGGAATATGTCAGCTATCATATTCCAATGATTGGAGTCAATCTTGGTACATTGGGGTATCTTGCGGAGGTGGATCGAGAGGAGATTGGACCAGCGCTTGACAGTTTGATTGCAAATCAGTTTGAAATTGAGCCGCGTATGATGTTGCGTGGAACTCCTGTGGTATCTGGGGTGAGTATGAATCCACAGACCGCATTAAATGATATTGTAATCAACAGAAAAGGAGCACTTCATGTTATTAATTTTAATATTTATGTCAATGGACGCCTTTTGAGTACATATAATGCAGATGGTATGATTGTTTCTACACCGACTGGTTCCACTGCATATAATTTGTCAGCAGGTGGACCAATCGTTGAACCGCGCGCACGATTGATTTTGATGACGCCAGTTTGTTCTCATACTCTAGTAAATAATAGAACAATTATACTTGCGGAAGATGATGAGATTGACATTGAGATTGGTCGTTACAAATCCAGTGAAAAGCATGGGGTAGAAGTTAGTTTTGATGGGCGATGTCCTGTAAGTCTCAATGAAGGGGACAAGGTCCGAATTATACGTTCGGACAAAGTAATAAAAATTATCAAGCTCAGCGAGGGAAGTTTTCTGGATACGCTGCGCAAAAAAATGCGGATATAAACAATGTGAAAGGCACGATATCCAATGAAAAGACGAAGACATGCGGTTGTAGTAGATCTAATCAATAAATATGAAATTGAGACACAGGAAGAACTAGCGGAGTATCTTCGCAGAGAAGGTTTTGATGTGACACAGGCGACAGTTTCAAGGGATATCCGAGAACTGCATCTGTCCAAAATAGCGATTGGAAATGGCAGGCAAAAGTATATCATTTCGCAGCAGGGGGAAGATAATAATCTGGGAAATAAATATGTTCGTGTGTTGCGAGAAGGGTTTCTCTCTGTGCAGATGGCGCAGAATATATTGGTGATTAAAACTGAGCAAGGAATGGCGATGGCAGTTGCAGCAGCGCTTGATGCAATGCGGTTTTCAGAGATTGTCGGTTGCATAGCAGGGGATGACACCATCTTTGCTGCTGTGAAGTCTGTCGAGGAAACAAAAGCTGTGATGGATAAGCTGAATATGATTATAAAAGGTTAGGGACTTATAGATGTTGATTAGTTTGCATGTAAAGAATCTGGCTCTAATAGCGGAGACAGAGGTAAATTTTGGAGAAGGGTTGAATATATTGAGTGGAGAGACAGGAGCCGGCAAATCGATTTTGATTGGCTCCATTAATCTTGCTCTAGGTGCACGCGCAGATAAGGATATGATTCGGACAGGAGCTGAATATGCACTTGTAGAACTGGTGTTTCAAGCGCCTGATAATGCGCTGAGAAAGGAAATTGAAGCCCTTGAGATTCCCGTTGAGGAGGATGGAATTATTATTATCCAACGCAAAATACAACCCAATCGAAATGTGTTTAAAATATGTGGGGAGACAGTTACTGCAAAGCAAATCAAAGCGCTATCTGAATGCTTGATAGATATTCATGGTCAGCATGAACACCAGTCTCTATTGTATAAAAAAAATCATATGGAGATTTTGGACTCTTTTGCAGGAGAGGAGCTTGCTGTTGTCAAGAGTGAGATGAAAGAACGCTATCGTCAATATGCAACGCTGAAAAAGGAACTTGTAGAGTTTTGTATTGATGATGGGACAAAGGCAAAGGAGTTATCTCTTGCAGAGTTTGAGTTTCAGGAGATTGAGGAAGCTGGATTAACAGAGGGAGAAGATGAGGCTCTTGAGCGGGAATACCGACGAATGGCAAACAGTCGCCAGATTGTGGAGGCAGCAGACAAATCCTATCAGCTTACTGGAAATGGAGATCAGTCCGCGGCAGATGCAGTTGGCTATGCAGTGCGCGAGTTGCGAAGTGTCGAAAGTTATGATGACAAGGCGCGTGAACTTGCGGATGCGCTTGAGAATATTGATGCGTTGCTGAATGATTTTAACAGAGAGATTGCCGAGTATATAACAGATATGGAATTTGATGGCGAACAGTTTCAGCAGATGGAGGAACGTCTAAATTTGTTGAATCATTTAAAACTCAAATATGGTAGTAGTATCAAAGCTGTTTTGCAGTATCAAGAGGAGCTTGGAGAGAAAATTGAACGGTTAAACAATGCAGATGCCTATAAAGCACAATTGGAGATAAAGTTGGTTGAAGAACAGGAGAAATTAAAAAAATTGTGTCAGAAAGCATCAAAAATCCGCAGCAAGGAAGCGGAAAAGCTGCAAAAGGATATGATAACAGCGCTCACAGACCTTAATTTTCTTGATGTAAAGTTTGAGATACAGGTGCGAGAAAGAGAAGAAATGACAGCGGGAGGATTTGATGATGTGGAGTTTATGATTTCCACCAATCCTGGAGCACCACTAAAAAGTTTGGGAAATGTGGCAAGCGGCGGTGAGCTTTCTCGAATTATGCTAGCGATTAAAACTGTGCTCGCATCGCGGGATAAAATCCCAACAATGATTTTTGACGAGATTGATACAGGTATCAGTGGAAAGACGGCATGGAAAGTCTCTGAGAAACTTGGACAATTGTCGCAAAGTCATCAGATACTTTGCATTACACATTTGCCGCAGATTGCAGCGATGGCAGACAATCACTATAAGATAGCAAAGCAAGCAGTAGAGAATAAGACAGTTACTGATATTGTACAGCTTGGCGAGGCTGAGGCGGTGGATGAGCTTGCAAGAATGTTGGGAAGTGATGAAATTACAGATACTGTGCGGGAAAATGCAAAGGAGTTGATTGCCACAGCTAGAAAGCGAAAATAGTTTGTATATTTTGACAGTTCATTTAGTTTATTTCTAACAATTTATTTTATGCTGGATGTCTGCCCTATCAAATTAAAGATACGAAGTGTCTTATACAAGCAAGCTTCCAATAGTATTTTGTATCTTTAATTTTGCATGGTTGAACTGTTACAAAAAAGTTAGTAAAATAGACGGATAAATATTGAAAATGTCTGAAAATAACGGTATACTGTATATATGTCGAACCGCGGAATGGAGGATAATATATGGTATTAAAAGATTACATTGATTCTAACAAATTACAAGCTTTACAGAGTTCTTATGCGGAGATAGCTGGCCTTGATGCTGCTGTCTATGGGGTGGATGGAGAACGTCTTGCAGGCAGAAAGGGATTTCAGAAGGAAGAAACAGAATCCTTTGACATCATTGTAAATGGAGACAAGTTAGGCTCTGTTGTCATTGAGAAGTCTTCGGACAAAAATGCAAGAACTGCCGCAGAGTTGCTCTGCACACAGATCAGTCAAGCTGCGACGCTGGAACTTCTAAATAATATTAATTCTGGCAGATTTGATTCGATTAAGAGCGACATTAAAAAGTCAGGTGAACTGGTGCAGATGATTAACGAGAAGACAGGACATCTAAAAGGAATTGCCAAAAAGCAGACAATATTATCTCTCAACGCTACGATCGAAGCGGCAAGAAGTGGTGAGGCAGGGGTTGGATTTGCGGTGGTTGCAAAGAGTATGCAGGATTTATCTGGCCAGTCTGCTGGTATTTATACAGATATCGAGACTTCAGTTGAGGAAATTACAAATTTGATTAATTCGATTATCGAGGCATTCAAATAATCAAGTCAAAGTTTCAACTTTAACTTTGTTTTAATCGAGGAGGGAAGATAAATCTTCCCTCCTCGATTGCGTGCGCTGATGTGGCGCATGAGTGTGTAACAAATAAGAGAAAAACGTTCCCTATTTAATGATAAAAACTTATTTTTTTCGCGCTGTCTCAAAACTTTCAATAGAAAATCGCACAGCGTTGACTGGTACATTAAATTCACTGTGATAAATTCGCCCTTTGGATAGAGAGTTAGCATACAGGTGGACTTTTGATAATACATTTCCTGCAGCATCATAGAAGTAACCATAACAACCCCAGCGATTATAGTCGTCGTCCTTGTAAGAGATACACTGATATTTTATATTTAATGTGCACTTATAGTCCTGAAAATCTGCATAGGGAAAATCGTAAGGGACAAATTCATAACTGACAAGAGAACAGTAATTATCACGATTTGTGCCCAGCTTCGAGGGAATGTCCATAATAACAGGTGTTGCGTTAATGGTAACATATGCTACAACTGCTGGATTGTCAATATTGTACACTGCTGCAACTGTTGTGCCTGCACTTTGGTAGTTTACTTGAAATGCCGCTGCATTTAGCGCACAGGTGCCCAGTGATACATTTGCGATAGTGGGGTCTGCAACAACACAGGCAAGACGAGATGCATCAAAGCCTTCTGCCATCAATGCAGTAAAGGTAGTTGTATCATTCTCTGTGATAGTTATCAGATCGGTGGAGAGAATCAGACCATTTCCAACGCTTTCCTTTGCAGAGACAGGCAACACAGACACGGATAAACTGATAGTAAGCATTGCAAACAGTGTTATTGCAGAACAAATTAATTTTTTGAAATTAGTTTTCATAAATTTTCTCCTTGTGAAATAAAAATTAGTATTCGTATAAATGATATGTCGTATCAGTTCAGCCATGCAAAATTAATTGTGTAAATTGTATGTGGGAGCTTGCGCACTAAGGACAATTTGTATAATTAATTCTATAGGGCGGATGTCCGCCATGAAATAAGTCGCCAGCAAACACTGAATATTATTGATGAAAACATATATTCTAGAGACTTATGAATGGCATGGCCGAATAGTAACAATATACCATCTAGTCTATGAGAAGCAAGGGCAACTCCTGATAAGTTATATTATAATAAAAAAAGTACCAAAATAACAAGTAACTACTTATAAAAAATAAAAATAAAAAATTAAACTTAGATTAAAAATGTCAGATGCTCTTTTATTTTGCAAAAAGATTGTATAAAATAGCAGATAGGTAAAAACTCAAAGTGGTAAAGAGTTATTAAAAGTGCTTCGATCAGTAATCGGCGACGCG
>ERZ778503.452-NODE-452-length-34011-cov-5.503946_pt1 | contig 34011 bp, 30 predicted proteins | sample MGYA00510047_ERZ778503 | MGnify/ENA primary metagenome ERZ778503 (study PRJEB29527, sample SAMN07138965) | mouse gut metagenome | material: feces | host: mouse | place: China:Nanjing | collected 2016-01-25 ... | reverse complement strand
TGATAGTGTCAGCTTTCCACCCCTCTCTCCGTATGTAGTCGCCATTACAACAGGGCACATATATATCTTTTCTATTTTCTCTTTATCACCGTACAGCCAGCACGAATCTAAAAACTGAAGCATATAACCGCCGATACCGTACCATTCTACAGTAGCAGCCAAAATAATCCCGTCTGCATTTTTCAATGTCTTGGGCAGCGTTGTAATGCGGTTTTTTAATTCGTAAAGGTTATAGCGCTCTACCTTAACATGTAATTCTTCTAAAACTTCCTGCATCTTATTAATCACAAATAAAGTAGGGTCGTCTATTAATCCTCTTCCGCCATAATAAATATTAATATTCATCCTAATCCTCCATGCCGAAATGTTTTATAAGCAGGCACACGAACCTCATGTTAGTTGTGACTGCGATTTAAATTTATGACGTTCCGGCGCGCACAAAAGCAACAACAAATACTCTTCTTAACTTTCTCTTGCCATAACCAAAAGACAACTGCACTTTTTATTTAATTCCCGCCTTATGTCTCTTTGCACGCATAAAGCATTTCCGCAAGACGCACATGAAAAAACCTGCCAGAAATCCGGCAAAAAATCCGCCGATATGTGCGGCGTTATCTATATTTTCTGCACGCATTCCGCTATACAGGGAATATGCTATCACCACCAGAATCCTCTGCCACGTTACACGAGGCATTGACTCCGTCCACCATAAAACCATCGCCAGCAGCGCACCCACCAAGCCAAAAACCGCGCCGCTTGCACCAATAGAGCTGACATACCACTCATCAGCAAACAGCTTATAACTCAACGATACAATATGAGCTCCTATGCCCGACAAAAAATACAATACCGCAAACCGCACATGTCCAATATCATTTTCCAGCATCATACCCAAGCCGGCAAGAAGAAGCATATTATTTGCCAAATGATATATATCTGCATGAAGAAACATCGCAGTCAGAATGGTATAGTACCGCCCGTCCTCTAAAAAGGACTTCGGACTTAATTCTCCTACATTATATAACACCTCCCCCGCAAATGTACATATTAGAAATAAAATAACATTTACCGCAACCAGAAAAATAGTGATATAAGGGAGCAGCTTTAGTTTAAAAAGCTTTTGTTTCAGCCATCTTGTATCCATAGTTCACATTCTCACTTTTCATAAATAAGACATCTCTGTTTTTTAGGGTAACATTTCTCGCCTTTTATGTCAACGATAGGTATCTATCAGCTTTCTTCCTTCTTATCTGCTTTGTAATCCCAACTTTCCGCAGCAATACAATCCGGATACTCATTAGCTTTCATTTTTCGGTACCTGCCAAAAATAACTTCTGATAAATCCTTTTTTCTTTCTACAATAAATTCCGGTTTTTGTTGACAAACCTGCTCGCAAACGCTTTGCTTTTTGCTCGCATCTCCAAGAATTTTCTCAGCACAGTTTGCTCCCTCGTTATTTTCTTCTTTTTCTCTTTTATGACTTATCCAAAGAGAAACTATGTCCTCCGGCTTAAAGCATTCCTGCATTCTGTCCCACTTTGCAAAAAGACTATAGAGGAATGCTGCTAAATCAAGCTCCTTTTCCTCTACGCTTTCTATCAAAAGTGACATCAAGTCTCCTATATCCTGTTTTTCTTCTTCCACATAATACGGATAGTACAGAAAAAACATTTTTTCTGATTCCACATGGATAAAAATGCTATCCGGACGCATAATCAAATTGCGGCTGTCCAGCAAATACTCTTTTAAAGACCATAGTGCCGTTTGAAGACTGTATACCAGTCTATCCATCCATTTTCCACTTACTTTTTCTTGAAGCAGCCACTTATCCAACCCCTGCATCGCTGAAATATCATAATAAAGTCCGCATTCTCCGTTTTTTGCATATAGCATCGCGGGAAGCAGCCCTTCCAGTTTCTTTGTTGATATAATCTGCTGTTGATACCGAAGTTTGTTTCCTTCTTCTGCTTTTGTCCTTAATTTTAAATAATTGTGATGAAAACTGTTTATATATTCAATCTGCAACATGTGAAAATTCCTCCTCCAGCCTATGACACATACGAATAAAAACCACCGGATTTATACATTTGCTTTCTGCACTTTCCGAAATCACCCACTTTTTCTTTCCTATCAAGCTCGCCAGACCATGAAAGGGCTGACTAAGCCTGCCTTCTATCGTAACCTTGACTTTATTCTGTACCGTTATGATGTAGCTATAATCTGTTGCAATATACTTATCTGTCGCAAGCTTAACCACCCTATCAGACGCAGCGTTATAAACCTTTTGATTATCATCCCTGTATATACTGCTTCCTGTAAGTGCTGCCCGATATGCATCCTGCTTCATCACGCATTTGTCATACAAATAAAATCCCGTGTAAATAATAAAAATGCAGACATACAATACCACCGGCATAATCAGGGTTGCCTCCACTGTAAAATACCCATCTGTCTTCCTATTTACATTTTTTGTTTCCCACTCTTTTCCCATACATTTTTACCTGACTTTTTACTATTAAAAAACAAATAATGCCATTCTTCCTGCCAGCAAAAACGGCACGAAAGGAATGCAGCTCTGTTTATCTGCTTTCTTGGCAATTAAAAGCCCAACTGCGAACAGCGACTGCAAAAATAATCCAATGCAAAATACCAAAAATGCCATTCTGATTCCCTCCATGCACCCTAAAAGCATCAGTACCATGCCGTCCCCATAGCCTATTTTCTTTTCCGTCAGAAAGGACAATATAAGCAAAACTGCACCGGGCAGTATTGCGGGTATGGCAAACAGCAGCATTGGGGATATTCCTGTTTCTACTGCTTTTATAATCAATCCTGCAACGGACCATATTCCTCCCGCTCCCAAAATGAAAAGCGGTATTTTTTTGCTTTGCACATCAAAAATGCATCCTGCTGTCAACAATCCGACGGCTCCTACCATTCCAAACATTTTTACACCTCCCTCACCGCTTCTGCGGTCCAAAAATTATCCTTTAAAATGCTGTTTTTTTGCTTTTATCCACCACATCTTTGGCACATTTTATAATGCCTTTCCGCTTCCGAACGAGGCATTGTCTTAATCGTTCTCTTTAATCCGCTGCACTCCAGACTTTGGTGATACCGATTTCCGGTTAATGTAATATAAAGACTACCCTTTCCGTCTGTCATACATATCTCACAGGGCGTATAATTTTCTCCGTATTGGTTTTTTATATTTCCTGTTTCTTCCTGTTTAATCTGCCTGATTGACAGTGTAATATGACTGCAGTCTCTGTCCAAATGATACACCTTCGCATTTTCTGCCACATATACATAAATAACCTCTGTCTCTTCCCCTGCTCCTTTTTCCACGTCATAACCGGTCCACGCTCTCCCGTAATACCTGCTGTAAAATGCAGCAGGATAAAAACCGGCAATTCCGACAAACGGAGCTACGGCGTAAGATGCGGTCAAGTCAATGATATCGCCTTGCTGTAAAATAGAAGAATCCAGATAAGAAATCCCCTGACTGCCTCCTACAAGCGGTGATGTATCCAGATACCCCGCACCCGCCTGCTCCTCCACCCGCCCTTTTACATACAGACAAGAAAATGCTGCATTTTCAATAAATGCTTCCAGACCGCTGTCTTCTTCCTCCTGTACAATTTTATCATAGGCATAAGCGTATACAGACAGCTCCCTGCCAACCTCCCGCAGTGAAAAAAGCAATGTACTATGCAGCCTGTATATTTCTATCATCCATAATATATTGAAAAAGAAAAACAGAAAAACAGGCAATACCATCGCCGCCTCCACCGTCATGCTTCCCGAACAGGTTTTTTCTTCCCTTTTTCCTATTTTGTGCGGCAACCGGTTTTTTAAGAAAGAGAGCGTGGAAATCCCCTTTATGAGACTGCTTTTTTTAAGCTTGACTCTTGTATATCTATTTGAGGAGTTTCGGAGAATTCCAAGGGTGAATTTTCCAGTGGTTGTTTGTATAAAAGAAGGCTGTGTTGTGCTTGTTTGGATTTTGTTACTACTTCTCATAAAGGGGATTTCCACGCTCTCTTTCTTCCCAATTTAATAGCCATAGCTTCTGACAATAGAATAGCTCTTTTTGTCTGCTCCCTGATAGGACACAGAAGCCGTCAGGCTGTCTATGCATCCATCCATGCGAAAATTTTCATTTCCAGACGTTTTTCGTATATCCATTTCCATAATATCCATCAGCCTGTATGTCGTCGTTTTTTTATCCTGCAGAGCAAGCATGACCCGAAGATAATCTTTATAGCTCAAACCACTTTTTTCTTCTTTTTCCTCCGCAATTCCGCAAAAGTTGAAAATAGCTTCCAGACTGTAATACCAGTCCCTTTCTGTTTTCAGGAGAGGCACTCTGCCGCCTTTTAGCAGCACGGAAACATCATATAGACTTTCCGCCATTGCCCAAGTAAGAATGAGTATCCCTGTCAATATAGGTTCTGCCTCCGGTACTGCCAGAAGCGCCGCCATAATGGCTGCCATTGTCTCAGCCATCATGCACTTTTCTTCACTGGAAAGTAAATGTATCAGATTTGCCGCAGCTCTGATTCCAAGCAGTTTATATACTACGCTTTTTAAATTATCCAAATCAGCGGATTTTCCTGAGAGAATGTACTCTGTCTGATATGCAAGAAGACCGTCCTTCTTTTCCTGATTGTAATGCCCTGTATACGCCAATATGTACTCATTAAAAATAAGCTGTTCCCAAAAATTATCCTGAAATATAAGAACCGGATTCATGCCCGTCCCCTCTAAAAGCTGCCTTGATGAAAGGTACTGCTGGCTGTTTATTTTACATGTAGAAAGCTTGTCCGGCTCTTTTATCACAAAGCTCAATACACCCATCTCCCAGATGGATACCACCCCATTTCCCAAATCGTTTGTTTCTTTTTCACTCTCCAGATATTCATCCCATTCCTCCAACTGCTTGAAAGCTTCCTTCCGTTCCTGCAGCACATCCCTTGTATCTAATTTGTACTCCTGTGTCACATTCACCCAGTTCTGTACCTGTTCCAGATATGCAATTCCCACTCGCTGAGACATAATATCCACCGCCTGCCGCCTAAGCACGGCGCCTCCGTCGTCCGCCGCTCCGGAAACTGCCGTAATCTCTACCTCGCCCACCTGCAGCTTTAGGAGATTACGATATAATACCGGCAAAAAAATTTCCTCGTCACCCAGATTATATGCAATATACTTTCTAAGATGCTCCGCTGTCCGGTTGTAAGAAGCATTTGCTGTTCCATAGGATGTATCAATAAAAAACAAATCATATTGCTGCAGCAGTTCCCTGTGATACTCTGCCAAAATATTATTCATTCCGATATCTGTCACACACTCAATTTCCATGCGACGAGTATTTTCACGTGCCCCCAATACCAGCAGCAGACACAGGGAGAGCATAACTGATAAAATCAGTGTTAAGAATACGGTTAAGTATCCGTCCGCATTTTTTCTTTGTATCATCTTCATGCTATCCATAGACATTACATCTTATCTAATTGTGACGTAATTTTGGAAAACAAAGCCTGCACAATTGCTGTTATCTCTTTTTTAAAAAGTACCACCAATCCTATCAGCACCACAATAATCAAAATCACCTCTACCGTACCCATACCATCTTCCTCCCGTAAGAAATCGCGAAAGCTCTTTATATTTTGTTCCTTCATATTTTTCCTCATTTCTCCGCATAAGCGGTCGTCCATTATATAGATTAAAATGATAAAAATGCCGGCACCATAATCATCACCATAATTATGCCCATCATAAGCAACATCGGAAACAATAATTTTGTCCCCATCTCCTCACCCGTTCTTTTTATTTCTGCCGAACGCTCTTCCATTGCAAAAAATGCTTCCTGCCTGAGTTGAAACAACAATGCCGCGTTTCCTTTCCGCAGATTTTGCACCATCAGAGTGGTAAGCCTGATATACCGCTGCTGCCGCATTCTCTTTCCAAATCTTTCATATGCCTCTGCCTCGGAAACACCCCCTGCCATCTCATGACAAGTAAACAGCATTTCTTCATACAATGGATTGACTGGCAGGTTCTTTATCCCTTCTCCTGCCACCTTTTCCCATGCCCCTTTCAGATTCATTCCTGCGCCCAGATACAAGGACAATTTACTGATAACAGCCGGATATGCTTCGGCTAACTGTTTTTTTCTATGTGTTGTCTTTTTTTGCAAATCCCTGTCATACAATATCCATGCAGCCGCCATCCCAGCCAAAGTAAGCAGAAAAATATTTTTGCCTGCGTTTTCTGTTCTTTCTGTCCAGATTACGTTTTCTCCTGCAATTGCCTTTGGCAGCATGACCTTGTCATGATACGGATTTTCCATCTCAGACTGTTTTAATGCATTTTTTGCTTTTTCTGCAAAGGTTTCGTTTTCCACAGGACATATTTTGGCGAAAAAAATATGCTCTCTCACAAAATCGTAATATTCCGCCCGCAAAGTAATGGATACCAGACCGTAGGGCGCTTCCATTTCCTTTACTTCCTGCCATTGCGCTATGCGTCCGCTGTTTGTTACATATCTGTAATCGCTGCTTTCCCATGAAAGTGTGAATGGATACCCTTTTATCTGCTGCATAAAACACAACTCTTTATCAATATTATCCCATGCACGATTTTCTCCCAACGCCGTTTTTTCCACCTCCTGCAGCATATTTTCATACAATTTTTCCAAATCACGGTCGGAAAACCTTCTTTCCCGCACAATCATTTCCGTATCTACTTTTTCTCCGTTTTCCCGCTTTGCAGTAAGCAGAACCTTTTTTTCCTCCCCTCCCTGCCCGTCCCGCAGTACATAGCCGTTGTTCACAAGAAGTTCTTTGCTGCTGTCTCCTATCCACAATATCACTGCCGTTATACTTCCTATGAAAAAGATGGTAAGCACTTTTTGCATTTTCCCTATTCCGTAATCCCGCCTCAGACTGCTCCTTGCCGCATTGGGATAAAGCTGTGCCAGCATATTCATTTCTTTTGTACTTCCGTTTTTTCTCTTTGGAAGAAAATCGTAAAGTAAACTCGCTATTTTATAAAACATACGCCATCCAGTCATATTTTTTTGCAAAGCCGCTTCGACCAAATAAAAGCCGCCAGATAAACTACAAGACATCCGGTCATGATAATGATTCCTGAAAGATTGTGATACAAAGCATCAAAAAAGCCTTTGTTTCCCAGCTCTATATAACAAATCAAAAGAAAGGGCATCATGTTCATTATCCTCTGCTCCAATATTTTTCCGCTGATTATTACCTGCACTTCCTGCTGTCCGGCTATTCTTTCACCAATGAGATTTGCCGTTGCCTGCATCACCCCGGGCAGATTCCCACCGCTTTGTCTGGCAATATAAAAAACTTCACCAAACTCTCTGATGCTTGCACAGCCGCTTCTCTGCCCCAGTTCCTGCAGCAGCTCTTCTAATGGCTGGTTATTGGATAAACCCTTTTTTATCCTGTACAGCTCATCCAGCATAAGGCTCATTTTCCCATACAGCGGGCGGATATCCTGTATGCATTCTACAAAAGCATTGTCCACCGAATATCCCGCTCTTAAATTGGCTGCAGTTGACATCATACAATCCTTAAACTCCGTTTCCAGCTTTCTTTTCCGGCTCTCCCCCTTATCCTTTTGAAAGGACAGGTATGCATATATGCCCACGGGACACAAAGCGGCAATTCCCCACATGCTCCTGTAAAAGAAAAAGGCTAAAAATACCGTAATACCCAGACTAACACCGGCGTACAGATACTTTTCTTTTCCGGAAAAATAATAACATTCATATATCGGGGTCCCTTTCTTCTTTGCCAGAAAAAACTGTCTCTTTCTTCTGTAGTATTCTGATACCTGCCGCTTCCAGTTTATATCCATGCTTCAGTTCTCCTTTCTTTTCTAATTTTCCCAACACGCGCCCTCTGTCATCAGTACCGGTTTCCACAAACTGATACAGCACATGCAGCCTGACTTTACCTTCTATACAGCCGTCAATCTCTGCAATTTCCAATACATGTCTGCTTTTGTCCCGAAGTCTTCCCAAGTGCACCATAATATCGATACCGGAAGCTATCTGCTGTCTGATGGCAGACAGCGGCAATTCCATTCCCATCAATATCATAGTTTCCAGTCTGCTTAACATATCCGACGCACTGTTGGCATGTCCCGTAGACATGGATCCATTATGTCCTGTGTTAAATGCCGTCATCATGTCCAGAGCCTCACTGCCGCGGACCTCCCCCACGATAATGCGGTCCGGACGCTGGCGTAAGGCTGTTTTGATTAAATCCCGAATGCTCACGGCGTTGCAGCCCTCCACATTTTCATTGCGGGTCTCCATACGCACCAGATTGGAAATTTTTTGAAGCTGCAGTTCGGCACTGTCCTCAATGGTGATAACACGCTCGTCTGAGGGAATAAATCCTGAAAGCACATTAAGAAAAGTTGTCTTGCCGCAGCCGGTTCCCCCGCTGATAAAAATATTGAAGCCCGCCCGCACCCAATTCATAAGCTCTGTTGCCGCCTCTTCGCTAATACTGCCCCATTTTATCAGCTTATCCATGGTAACTGCCTTGTCCAGAAACCGCCGTATTGTTACAATTGGACCATTTACAGCAATAGGGCTTAATACTACATTGACTCTGCTGCCATCCGGCAGCCTGGCATCGACAATCGGAGAAGCCTCATTGACAGCACGGTTACAGCCAGCCACAATTCTTTGTATGACATGGAGCAGTTTTTCACCTGACTCAAAATGCCTGTCCAGCTTTTGTACCCGTCCATCCTGCTCTATAAACAGATCATTAGGTCCGTTTATCATGATTTCCGTAATACTTTCATCCTCTAAAAGCGACTGCAGAATATCCAGCCGGCGCAGCGAACAAAAAATTTCATGTTTCAGCCGCTGTCTCTCCTGTACCGTCCAAAGCCTCAGCCTCTCCTCCTGCAAAAACAGATTGTCTATCTGCTCCTGCACCTCGTCATCCGTAAATTCTCTGGAATAGTCCATTTTTTCCAGAAGCTGCCGTTCCAGCATTTGTTTCATAATACCCCCTTTCTATGCGGCGCCCAAATCTTCCCGTATCAATTTTCGTATATATCGCGCCAGCTCCCCGACCGTATATTGCTCTATTCTTTCCGGCAACTGCGCAAACTGTGGAAGAATTTCTTTTTTGGTTTTTTCCAAAACCTCTTCATACTCATAGGCGCGCAAAATCTCCTCATATTGCGCCAGCTTTGCTCTGGCGCGTTCCTCCTCCTGTATAATGGTATAAATCCTGTCACAAAGACATAAAATTTCAAAGGTTCCCTGAATGCTTTCGCTCAAATCCAAAATAATGTAATCGAAGCCGCCTATCTCCGCGATTCTTTGAATCAGCTCTTCCCATTCCTTTGCACTTACGTATATCAGATTCTGTCCCGCGTAAGCAGGCGGAATATAATAGAGCTCTCCAATTTTCATAGTCATGGACTGCAGCCTGTAAAAAAATTTTTCTTCCGGTTCCTTCCCAAAATATAAGAGCGCCGTCAAATCTCCTCTCACATTTTTGTCCAATAGCTGATTCCATCCGGCATAATGCTCAAAACTAATATATAAAGTCTTTTTCTTTTCCGCCAAAGTCTGTCCCAAAGTCAAGGCAAAAGAGGTCTGCAGGCATCTTCTGACCGGTGAATACAATCCGATAAGCTTTGTTTTCGTCCCTGTAACCAGCCGCTTTCCCTCCGATTCTGTAAAATCTGCATAATCACACATTAGCTCATACCAGATGTTTTCTGCTTTCTGATATTTATCAATATTTTTTATATTTTCTCCCCTGACGGTTCCGCTTTCATTTAAAAGCAGCGTTTTCCCGATTTCCAGCTTTGATAGCTCGTAGGTAAAATCCGACTCCGATACCAGCAGGACATCAATCTGCTCCTTTCTCCCAAATTCCAGCAGCTTATCCACTTCCGAGTAAGCGTGAAGCACAAAAGGAAACGCTTCTCTGCCCTTTAAATATTCTGCAAGACTGTCCAAATAGTCTTTTTCACTGTCATACAGCGCCAGTATTTTTTTCTTCATTTAACCCTCCTCCTAATATGCAATGCAAAGATACAGCACAAACCCCGTTAACATAGGACCTGTCATATGCAGAGCGCCTTTTTTTCTTTCAAAAACAATTCCTTTCTGATATAAGAAAAGCTTTCTCTTCTTCGCCACATCGACAGCATATAAATAAAAATAATGGATTCTTTCCCACAGATTTCCTAAGAAAAGCATTTTTAGAAATGCAGCAATGGCAGAAAACAACAGACTACATAAGAAAAAAATGATATAATCCTTTCCCGCAAGATATGCGGCAGACATACAATACAACTTTATATCCCCCGCTCCCAGCATCCCAAGCATATAAAGCGGATATAAAAGAATCAGAACAAGCACAATTCTTGCGCTCATAATTCCGATATTGCTTTGCTGTGCCCGACAACAATACGCAAGAACCAATCCTATCAGAACCAGGGCATTGGGTACTTTGCCTCTGCGATAGTCAAAAAAGCAGGACAACACCAATAACAAAAAGAATATGTGAATAAATCTCCCTCCTTTTCTCCGGCAGCTATCACTGCACGAGTATTTCATTATAGTCTAAAAACAGGTATTCGAGATGATGCATCTCGTGAATCATGAAACAGATATCCGCAACAGACCGTTACAGGATGTAAATTGGATTATATACGCAACACTTTTGTTTGTCCAGTCATATTTTTAAAATAATACAAGTTTGGTAATTTTTTACATAGTTTTATAAAAATGAATGCCATAAAGCATTGCCAGCCCAGGAAATCCCAGCAATCCGGATGTCAAAACCGTCACCGGATTCAATCCGATAAGGCTTACCATCCCCGCTTTTTGCATTGCAACATTTATAAAAAATATTGCAAGGGTTCCTGTCACGGCGCGCAAAATAAAATTTAAAAGCCACTCTGCGCGCTTTTTCATTGCGCCTAACAACAAAACACAGGCACAAGCCCCCACAATAAACAAAATACTCGTCTGCCCTTCCATACTTAATTCCCCTTTTCTCCTGTTACTATACTTTATGCTGCTCTGCAAGCGGGTATTCTTAAAGGATTTTATTGTCATTTTAACCAAAAAATGTATTTTGGGGAATATTTCTCCAACCTGCGGCTATAATTTAATAGTAAGGAAGTCTATACCGATAAAGGAGTGCTTATGAAAGTATTATTTCGACAGGAACGTTCTGAAACCATACCGGTAGAAGAGGATTTCACCTGCCCTTCACTGCAGGAGGACATAGAAAAAACCCGTTACGCGCTCGAAGTCGCATATGCGGGTTTTGACAACGCAACCAATTTTGACTTGATCGACTGTTATATTTATGAGGTAAACTCTCTCTTAAAAAGATACAAATACCTTACGGAGCTCGCAGCCGCCGAAAAACAAACCGTTCCGGAACTACGCCCTGAATCCCCGATTCGCGCCCTGATCGGACAGGTTTTCGGATAAGCTGTTCTTCCCGTAAGTCAATCCCGCATATACGGTCTGGGAGTTTTGCATAACAGGACCGGATTTGTCTTGTCCGGCAAGCTCTCTGTATGCTGCAAGGAGCTTACTGATAACACTGTTTATGTGTACAAGAGGCTCCTTTGTTTTTCTGATATCCGCCTTTGTCAATTCGCGGTTGCAATACAAATATAAAGAAAGCAGTCTTGCCGCCAGTTCATATTCAAGATTTAAAGAGGCTATCAGCTCGCCGAAGCAGCTCCGCACTTTGCGGAGCGCTTCTCTGAACTCTGTGATATCGCCCTGATTCAAAGCAGACTCTGCGTCCTCCATATATGCCAAAACAATTTCATACAGAATGACTATCAGCTCCGTCTTATTTGCCTGCGTGATACGCAGTGTAAACTGCTGTTTATATTCCTTTGTCATACTGCCTCACCCTGCCTTCTGCTTTTTACTGCAATAACTGCAATACCTGCGACGGTCTTTCATTTGCCTGTGCCAGCATGGAAGTTCCCGCCTGCGCAAGTATCTGATAAGTCGTATACTGCGTCATTTCCTCCGCCATATCCACATCCATGATTCTGGAATAAGCGGCTGTCATATTTTCACTGGTAATATCCAGATTATTAACCGATGACTCCAAACGGTTCTGATATGCGCCAAGCTTGCTGCGAACCGATGAAATATAAGCGATGGCACCGTCTAACCTGTCAATGGCATCCCTGCTGCTTGCCTGCGTGCCGAGATTCAAATCTTTAATTCCCATATTCCGCAGACTTACCTCAGGAATACGCACCTCTAAAACCTGCCCTTCATTGGCGCCAATCTGCAGGCGCATAGGACCAATTCCTGTTACACCCACATTCACATTTCCAATATTGGTAGTGCCTGCTTTCGCCACACCGTTCAAATCCAACTGTATCTCAAAACCCATGTCACCCTTTATCGTCACCAGATTATCCTTGATTTCGGTTTTATAGGTGCCGTTTATGTCATCCAAAGTTACGCCGTTAAAAGTACCTGTAAAGCTCTCAATATTCCCAAAAACATCATATGTCACGGATGCGCCCGTTATCACATATTCGTCCACGGAAACTTCGCTGGAGCAATAGCTTACCACAATATCTTCATTGTCCGTATATGCCTTTACATCAAATTCACCATTCAGAATTTTCTGGCTGTTAAATTCCGTATTATTTGCAATTCTCTCTATCTCGTCACAAAGCTCCGCTACTTCATCCTGAATGTTCTGCCTGTCGCCATCCGTGATGGAACCGGTACTTGATTTGACAGCCAGCTCATTCATTCGCTGCAGCATGGCATGAATTTCGGAAAGTGCACCGTCCGCTGTCTCAATTACGGAAATGCCGTCGCTGGCATTTTCCGTCGCCTTGGACAACCCTTCAAGCTGCGCATTCATTCGCTTTGCCATGGCAAGCCCAGCAGGATTATCCTTTGCATGATTTATTTTCAATCCTGACGAAAGTCTCTCCAAAGACTTTGCCAGCAGGTCATCGCTGGTGGAAAGCGCATTGTTTGATATCATTGCTGATACGTTATAGTTGATTCTCATAGTTTCCTCCATTCTAAAGCGTTTCGCAAAAGCTACATCTTTACGGCGCGCTTCATTTTGATTATACTGCTTCAGATAAAGCCTCTTTCAAAGCCCCAAGCGCCATACCTGCTATCCGGTACAACTCCTTTGTTTCCTCTTTCCCGCTATTTTCTACAAAATGGCTGCCGACGGCGCTGCCAGAGACCACTTCTATCCGGCTGTTCTCAAAGCCCGCTGCGGAAAGTCTTGTGCTGAAATGTCCTGCCGCCCTCTCCAACAAAACTGCTGCTTCCTTGCCCACTCCGCTCAGATAACCGGAAATATTGCTGTCATTTACGGAAAATTCTCCTGACAAATATCCAAACACCGTTGTGTCCACTCCGATAGAAATTTTTCCGCTTTCCTCGGAATTGTGCACCAGTTTTAAGTGAACGGCTGTCAATTCGCCATCTATCATCTGCGGTAAATGATATTCTTCTTCCTTTGCCGCCCGCACACCCTGAATATGAAGCTGCTTGCAAACTAGCTGCATTGCCCTCACATCCAGACTGCCTACATGCTCCGTAAAGGTCAGCTCCTTTGCCAACGCCTCGCTTTCGTGAAGCAGTTCATTGTAGGTCTTCTGCAGACTTTCTCTGTCGGAAAACGCCGTTTCCTCCACCTCTGCAAAAGATATATCCCCGTCAAAACTCTGTTCTGCTCCGACGGCGGTACTGCCATGCTCCACTGCCTCCCGCAGCTTCTTAAAAGGCGCTGCGCCATCCTTTCGCAGACCATCCGCCGCCAACAGATTATCTATTGTGACAGGCTGTTCCAGTCTCTTTAAATCCTGCAGGACTTCATTGCCTATTTTATCTACGCTTCTAATCTGCGTCAAAAGCTCCTTGTTAAATGCTGTCTCTATCTGTACGTCAATGGAAGCGCCCTTTTCTATTGTTTCCTTCAGTCCGCCAAATTCGGAATCTATGGAAATATCCACACCCTTTAACCTGCCTGTGCGGACTGCCGAGAGCAAATTGCCAAAGTTTACCTCCGCCTGACTGCTTATCAGCTTTCCAACGGCGGCGCCGTCTGATTTTTCAATCTGTCTAAGCAGCCTGTAGATTCCGATGTAGGATTCCTTTTCTTCTGCCGTAATCTCGTTCTGGCTCTCCAGATGATACAGAAAACTACTATACTTTGTACTTTCCTCCTCATAGGCATCATGCGCAGAAAGATACACATCAAGTTCTTCCATGGAACTCTTCAGGGGATTGACGCCATCCCGAATCATACCAAGTACTGCTGCCGGCGTCATTTTCTCCACGACTCTCTGTACGACCTTATCCGCTTCCTTGACAGCCAGCAGATTTTCTTCCGTAAGCTCCATCTGATTGTAACTTAAGCTTCTGACTGCCTTTCGATTCTCGTCCGTAAGTTCCTGCCCCATGTTTTGAAGAAGTGCGTCCACATTACGGAATGCGGATTGAATATTGTCTCCCAAATCCGCTCTCGGCGCCGTCATCATGGTCTCATAAGCTTCTCCTGCCTGACGGAATACCTCTTCCAGCGCTTTTCCCGTTTCATATATTGTATCAATACTAAAGGTCTGCCCCAGTGAAATCAGGCGTCCCATTGTCACAGCCGGCAGATAGGGGATTTCCCTTGCTTTGGAAATTGCTTCCTTACATAAATCAGATGGCGGGCTTGTTGTAAAATCCGCCGAAGTCTGTTTCTGCTCCAATGATTTCAATGCATCTATCAACTCCTCCATGGGAGCCGTATCTATGGAAAACCCGCTTTTTAGCAGCTTGATATTTGCCTCCAGCGTCATGTGAAGACGAATTTCCTCAAGCTGCCTTCTTGCTTTGACGCCTTCTGCCGTCGTATCGGCAGAAAGTACTGCCTGATACTTGTTTTCATATTCCGCATAACATTCTGCCGCTCTGCGGTAAATACTCTTTCCCTCCGCCAGATTTGCTTCTCCTGCCGGACGTCCTTCTGCCAGCGCACCCGCAATGGCGCTGAATAGCTCTTCTGCTTGCGCAGGAAGCTCCACTTCCTTTAACTCCTCCATGAGACGGAAGCTTTCTTCTGTAAAGGGCACACCCTTTTCTATCAGCCAGTAACTGTCGGCTAAGGTTTCCTCCGTAACCGAATACCCCGCTTTTTCTATGATTTTTTCTACCTGTGTCTGTAACCGTTCCGTGTCTGCAGCAGACGCCTTCTGTGCATAATAGCCGGGAAGCTCTTCTGCAAAATACCCCTGTCCCTGCCGGCTTGCATCTACCGCGCCGGCATGTTCTGCAAGATACAGATTGTCAATATCCGGTACCATTTCATTGGTCACCATGTACTTTACGGCTCCTTCTGACAATTCTGTCAGTTCTGTGCCTCTGGAAAATGCCTCCATTGCCTGCTCTACATTTTCCTGTGTAACCGGAATATCTTCCATGGCAAATGCCTTCACAAGCTGCTCCGCAAAAGCCATGCTTCCGGTCATATCTGCCAGCTTTTCCATATCAATATCGTCAGTATAACCTACGATGTTGGCACCGCCTTTTATCATTTCCGCCTTTATGGTATCCAAAATGGTTACAGCATCTTCAATCTCTACGTCCGTCAGACTCCGCCCTTCCTTCTGCAGTCTTGCAAAATCTTCGTCGGACATAGAATGGGACATTACTGTCATATAATTGCGGTACAGGGTAAGATCTTCACTCCCTGCTGCCTGCATCACTTCCTCCGCCGTCCTTCCGTGGACTCCCTGACTTTTATGAAAGCCATACGCAGTGTTTTCCGTAACTGTTCCAGAAATGTCCAATGCATACCCGCTCTCCGCTTTTCTTGCAGCAGAAGATGCGGTCTGATGTGCAGTTGTAACCTTGTCTACATTTGAAGAGGATGTACCATTAAATGTAATATGCATATTTTCCTATTCCTCTCTTGCAGCTTCGGCAATAAATACAAAACAATAGAATCCACGCTTCGCGAGCCTTCTATTGCATGAATAAAAGATGAACGTATCCTTACGCTCACCTTTTATTTCGTCATGCTTATTCTTTTTCTTAACCTTTAAAACACAAATACTGCCGCCATATAAGGTGCCAAATCAAAGACAATGGAATAATCTTTGTAATTTTCCGGCTCCGCTTCTGCCTCCAATACTTCGGGAAGCTTACCGCCGGTCCCTCCAAAACGCTCTTCGTCGCTGTTTAATAATAACCGATACTTCTTTTTTGCCGGCACGCCCAGCCGATAATTATCCCACTGCATAGGCGTCATATTTATCACGAACAGCAGATTGTTTTTGCCTGTTTTGGACTTTCTAAAGAAGCTGTAGGTGCTTCTGTTGTTGTCGTCCGCATTCAGCCACTCGAATCCCTCCCAGCTATTGTCTATGGAATACATACAGGGATATTTTCTGTAAATTGTCAAAAGCTCGGCAACATACGCTTTCAATCCCTTATTGAGCGGCTCCTCCAGTAAAAACCAGTCTAACTCTCGTTCCTCGCTCCACTCTCTTTCCTGTCCGAAATCCTGCCCCATAAACAAAAGCTTCTTGCCTGCGTGCCCAAACATATAGGTATACCCCGCACGCAGATTGGCATATTTATCCGTATGATAGCCCGGCATTTTGTTGACCATGGAGCATTTTAAATGCACCACTTCATCATGGGAAAGCGGCAGGATATAATTTTCACTCTCATTGTAGCTCATGGCAAAAGTCATGGCATAATGATTATCCTTCCGAAAATAAGGGTCCAGCTTCATGTATTCGCAAAAATCATGCATCCAGCCCATATTCCACTTAAACGTAAATCCGAGACCGTCATCCTCCACCCTGCCCGTAACCTGTGGCCATGCCGTAGACTCCTCTGCAATCGTCATAAATCCGGGATAGGTCCCTCTTACTACAGAATTAAGATGTTTGAAAAATTCTATTGCTTCCAGATTTTTATTGCCGCCGTATTTGTTCGGACACCACTGCCCATCCTTCTTTCCATAATCCAGATAAAGCATGGACGCAACAGCATCTACCCGAATCCCGTCAATGTGAAACTCTCTCAGCCAGAATAACACATTGGCAATCAGGAAATTCTTTACCTCTGTCCTGCCATAATTGAAAATTTTGGTTCCCCAGTCAGGATGCTCACCCAGTCTGGGATCAGGATGCTCAAAAATACATTTGCCGTCAAAGCAGCCAAGCCCATGCGCATCTGTTGCAAAATGTGCCGGTACCCAGTCTAAAATCACCCCGACACCGGCTTTATGCAACAAATTCACCAAATACATAAAATCTTTTGGCGTTCCGTATCGGGAAGTCGGCGCATAATACCCCGTCACCTGATAGCCCCATGAGCCGTCAAAGGGATGCTCTGCTATTCCCATCAGCTCCACGTGCGTATATTTCATTTCTTTCAGGTATTCAACCAGCCTGTCGGCAAATTCTTTATAGTTATAAAAACCGTCTGCCGTACCATTCGGGTGCTTCATCCATGACCCGATATGACATTCATAGATAGCGGTCGGCTTTTCTAAAAGACTGCCGCTGTCTCTTTCTGCCATCCACTTTTCATCATTCCACACAAAGCCCTTCAGATTGGTTACTCTGGAGGCATTACCCGGACGCATCTCCGCATAATTTGCAAAAGGGTCCGCTTTATAAAGTTTCTGCCCTTTCTCTGTAGTAATCAGAAACTTATACATTGAGCCCTCCGCAACATCCGGCACAAACAACGTATGGATGCCGCCCGGCCCGATTTTTGTCATTAAGTGACTGTCTTCGTTCCAGCCGTTAAATTCTCCAATCACATGAACTGCCGCCGCATTGGGCGCCCACACGGCAAAGAAAACGCCTTTTACTCCGTCCTCTACGGAAAAATGCGCCCCCAGCTTTTTATAAATGTCATAGTGCGTGCCTTGCGCAAATAAATATTGATCCGCCTCCGTAATGACTACGGTTTCCTGCTCTTCTGCCGCCTGCATCTTCTTATCCATAAAACCCCATCCTATACTGATATATTATATGAAATCCTTTTCCCGCAGAATAATCATATCCTCTTCATCATACCGCTTTGCCAGTAAAATGTCAAAGAAATGCCCCAGTGTTTTTCGATTCGCATGGCGGATTGCCTGGTCGGTGATTTCCCTGACTTCAGCAACCGTCACCGCATGGTCGCTGGTCTGCCTGTCGGCAATACAGGTGTGCAGCGCCAGAACTCCCAGCTCATCAATACTGTATTCCTGATCTCTTGCATACTTTTTGCCGATGGCAACCAGTGAATCATTGTCAAGCGCCTCTATATCAATTCTGATGTTAAAGCATTCCGTAAGCGCAGGACTTCTCTTAAGCAGCTTATTGATATCTTTTTTCAAGTCCTCTAAAACCACTATAATACCGCTGTGCTCCTGCTCCAAAGCTTTTCTGATCCGCTCCGCCGTTTCTTTTTTCAACGCTCCCGCATTTTGTATAATCAATGCGCCGTTTACCAGTTTCTTGAACGTGGCTGCAACATTTTTACTGTTGAGAGAATCTCCGGAAATCTTTGCTATCTTACCCGAAAAATTACTATCCGTCTGCTGCACCTCTTTAATCAGGTTTTTTGCCAGCGTCATGGTATCCATTCCTTCTTCGCCGGTAATAATGACATTGCCGGTATAGGCTGCCATGCTGATATTGTCAATCGCGTGAACAATCTGCTCCTTCGTCGCCTTACTTTGCAGGTAATGTCCAAAATGCTGTCTTTCCTCAGGCGACATGGCGCGAACCTTACTTCCGTCATGTTTGGATGAGGCATCATGACCGCCTTTCTCCTCCTTCTTCCCTGCTGCTGACGACTCTTCGGTTTCATCGTCCATGCCTGCAGCTTTCTCTGCGGCTTCTATTTCAGTCTCAGGGGGCTCTTTAGAACTTTCTGCAGGCCCTTCTTCATACTCTTCCTCGGATGCTTCTTCTCCTGCAAATTCCTCCGCAGGTTCTTCGGGCTCTTCTTCTGAAAAGTCTTCCGCAGATTCTTCGTACTCCTCCTCAGGCTCTTCTTCTGCAAAATCTTCCGCAGACTCTTCGTACTCCTCCTCGGGCTCTTCTTCTGCAAAATCTTCCGCAGACTCTTCGTACTCCTCCTCAGGCTCTTCTTCTGCAAAATCTTCCGCAGACTCTTCGTACTCCTCTTCGGGCTCTTCTTCTGCAAAGTCTTCCAAAGACTCTTCGTACTCCTCTTTAAGCTCTTCTCCCTCTATAGATTCTCCATATTCGCCGGCTTCTTCATCCGTATCAAAAGCGGCATACGCTTCGTTGACTGCTTCCGTATCTTCCAACGCCTCTTTTCCATCGGAATTCCCGACATCTTCTGAAAACGCCTCTCTTCCATCTTCCAGTTTTTCCAGAAAACCGTCTCTTGCCGCCGCTTCAAATTCTGTAAACATGGCGCCTGTCTGCTCCAGTACATGCTGACGTACAGCTTCCATGCGCTTCTGCTCACTATCCTTCTTCACTTTTTCCCATTCGACCAAAACATCATCCAGCCGAATCTGACCGGTTATCTGCTTCTCCACCTTTTCAAAATCCGGCACCAGCATACTGATTTGCCCATCATATTCCATACCCAGAATCTTATCAAACTTGCTTCGCTTTCCCTCCGTGCGCTTTTCCGCATTGAGTATGGGATTTTCCGCTTCTTTTGTCTGTGAAGCTTTCTGTACAATTTCGCTCTCTTTTACAGTTTTCTCTTCTTTTATTGTCTCAGTTTCTTCTGCTTTTGGTACGGTTTCCTTCTTATCCGCCTCCATGGCAGTCTCCAAAGATTCCTCTGCCGAAGACTCTTCTTCTGTCCCTTCTGCCTGTGAGGATTGCTCCCCTATATTCTGCAGAGCATCTTCCTGCGTCTCCGACAAAAGCTCCTTCATATTCTGTGCAAGCTCTTTTTGAATATTAATAGTATCATACTGTCCCACATTCATAAGCTTCACCTGAATATCAAGCTCTTGCTGCGGAATTTCCTTTGTTGGCGCTTCCAGCCAGTCGGTTTCGCTCTGCGCCTCCTCCTGCACTTCTTCAGGATAATATTCTTCTACAACATCAATACCCTGCATTTGATTATATTTTATCTGCTGTCCGTTCGTAAGAGGTGCATGAAGCTGTTTTAATTCCATCGCTTTCTGCACATATTTGCCTTCCCCAAACCAGAGTATCAGTTCATCACATTCCTCCACACATCTGGTTCCCAGACCGACACGATGATACAGGTATGCCAGCTCATATGCCCATTTCTCACTATAATCCTTGGACTTTAATTCTTCTAAAACCTCAATTCGCTCCTCAAGGCTCACCTCCTGCGCCTCATACAGCTTGTACTGCAGCACATAACGCCCACTGTCTCTCGGCGCAATCTGTACAAATTCTTTATAATATTCCACCGCCTCCACAAACGAGCCCATTTTGATAGATAGTTCACAAAGCGCATACACAATAAAACGTCCCCCGGGATGCCTGTCATATGCCAACAAAAGCACATCACGCGCATCTTCCAGACGACGGTTAATTTTATATAAATCGCTGATAGTACACAGTGTCATAACTTTCTTGACGCGACGCCAGTCAATCGTGTCCGCGATAGCGGCAGCGTCTACATATTTTTTCTTTGCTATCAGCGTTTTTATCTCTTCCAACCTTATGCTGTATTCGTTCTTATCCACGGCGGCAGCCTCTCCTAAACGGTACTTACCTGTTACGGTTATCTTTTTGAAGGTGAAATCCTCCACTATTTACTCACTAAGTTTATCATATCCTGTTATGTTATGTCAAAAAAATATCGAGGAAAATGCACAAAAAATACAGGATATTGTGCATTTCCTCGATTATAGATTACTATATGTCGTAATTTAGCGTTTATTGCACCCTTATCAGTACAAATGGATAAGAAATTCCCGGCACTAATTCTTCCGATTCTGTTCCATCAGGCAGTTCAATAATCAGTTTATCTTCCTCAAAATGAAAATTATCATATCGATTTTCATCTATTTCCGTGTTGGACATATACAATCGATCTCCATCGACTCTGTAAACACCTGTCATATCCACCTCTTCAAGCATAGAATCCGCCATCCCCTCAGGGTCAAGTTCGGTCTCCATGGATTCGCGCAAGTATTCTTCCATAGTCATATTGTACATATCCCGCAGCAGTTCGTCCGTCTCTTCTCTGGAAAGCCCCATCTCTTCAAACATATCATACATAGTATCTACTGTATAAAGAATCATATCATCCAACCAGCCGTTGAAATTTTCTCTGAAGCTCTCTTCATCCACATACATACGGAAGGTTCCGTCCTCATGAAACTCAAATATCATGTTGACAACAAAGGTTCCTTCAAAGCCCTCAAACTCTGCTCCCAGCTGGGAAGCAATCGAGTCAGAAAGGTCGCATTCCATTTTCCATGTGCCAAGTATGCTGCCATCCGCGTACATAGCAGCCGTAATTTCAGAAAACTTATCGGAAAGCGCCTGCTGCTGCGCACCGGAAATGCCTTCGAGCTCCATAGCAGCATTGATAATCTCCTTTGCGTCACTATAACGCCCTTCGTTTACCGCCGCGTCTGCCGCTTCTAATGCGTCCGCAAGAGCCTGCTCTATCCTTGCTGCTTCCAATGCCTCAACCGCATCAAGAAGCTGCGCATCACCCTCCAAAACAGTCAACGCTTCCTCATAAACACAAAGCGCTTCCGCATAACTTCCGGCATCCTCGTAAGATTTTGCTTCTTTTATGGCGGCTTCGCGATATAAATTCTTCGTCTCTTCTATCGCCTGCTGCGCCTGCGCAAAATTTAACTCATCTATTTTCACTACTTTTGCATACTCTGCAAGCGCTTCTACATAGGAGCCTGCTTCTTTATAGCTCTCCGCCATTTGAAACGAAGAACGGGATTCGTTAACAATCTCTATCGTATCAATCCAGTCTTCCAGCTCGTCGTCATCTTCCAGAACACTGCCGGACAATTTGTCTAACACGTCTCTGACGGTTTTATAATCCTGCTCGCCCGTTCCGTCCAGATATCCTTCTGTAAGCCTCTCGGCATAGTCGTGCGCCTGAGAAGTGACTTCTTCCATATCCTTGTCGCCAACCTTCTCATACAGCTCCACCACCGTATCAATATCATTTGCTGCAAATGCATCCGCTATTTTCTTCGCCGGACGGTTCATTCGCATAAACACAAACACACCGCCGCCCGCAAGCGCAAGAAGAAGTACTACGATTGCAACAATCAGGCCTGCCTTCCCTTTCTTTTTCTTTTTCTCCTCCGGTGGTACCGGTGAAAAAGGAGGCATACCTCCTTGTGGCGGCTGCATGGGTGCTGCCATCGGCTGCTGATATACAGCCTGCATTTGCGGCGGCATCGGTGCAGCTGGCTGCGGTACAGGCTCTGCCGCCGACTGTTCTACTGTCGGCGCGGGCTCTTGCGCCGCCGGCTGTTCTGTTACCGGCATGGGCTCCATTGGCGCTGCTGCTGCCGGCTGTTCTGCTACCGGCATGGGCTCCATTGGCGCTGCTGCCGGCTGCTCTGTTATGGGTGCTGCGGGCGGTGTCATCACCGCGCCGCAGAACCCGCAAAATTTTGAATTATCGCTAATTTGTTTCCCGCAATTCGGACAAAACATTTATCTACCTCTTACACTTTCCCTTCGATTCATTTTTCTTTGTGGAGAGTATACGGATACTGCAGTCCCGGGATGTCACTCTCATCCTCTGCTCCTTCAGGAAGGTTCAAAGTAAGAGTATCTCCGGAAACCGAAAAGATATCAAATCTGTTTACATCAATTTCATCATCTTCAGACATATAAAGCTTATCACCCTTTGCCTCCCAAATACCTTCCATCTTCATCTCTGCGGCCATTGCATCCACATTAACGGAAGATTCCATTGTATCGCGGATATACTCTTCCATGGTGCAGTTATACTGAGACTGTACAAGCTCATCTGCTTCTTCTCTGGAAAGTCCCATATCCTCAAACTGTGCGTACATTACATCCAGACTGAATGTTGCAAAGGAATCCAGCCATGTTGCAAAGCTTTCTTTCAATGCGTCACTGTCAACATACATTTTAAAGCTGCCATCCTCATTGAAATCAAACTTCATCGTAATAACCAGTTTGCCGTCAAAACCTGCAAAGTCATCACCCATTTGTCTGTTCAATTCCTGTGATAAGTCAACATCCATGCTCCATGTGCCGTAAAGGGCCTTTCCGGTATCGCTTTTTCCACAGCCAACCAAGGAAAACAGCATAATACACGCCAACAACATTGTTACAATTTTACTGATTCGTTTCATTTTTATCCTCCTCAACGTTTATGTGATATTAAGTTAGTATATCTCCTTTATTATAGTCTCGCGTTTTTATGCTGTCAAGTTTTCTTGCTATGCAGAGTCGATTTGACAGTGCCGCAAACTGTTCCAGCGTCAGAGCCTCTCCGCGCACGGTAGGAGAAAGCTCCATTTGCACCAGCGCCTGCGTCACTTCTTCTCTGGAAAAAGACAGATTAGAGGCATTGGAAATGCTGTTTGCCAGCGTTTTACGGCGCTGGTTAAAAGCAGCGCGAATCAGGGCAAACAGCAGATTTTCGTTCTTTACCGCCACAGGATATGTCTCATATCGGGTAAGCCTTATCACGGCGCTTCCCACCTTTGGTCTCGGGATAAAACAGTTTGGCGGCACATTTGCCACCACCTCCGGCTTTGCATAATACTGCACTGCCAGAGACAGCGCGCCGTAATTATCACTTTCCGGTCCCGCCTGCATACGCTCCGCCACCTCTTTCTGCACCATCACCGTTACGCTTTTTAAGGGCACACGCTTTTCAAAAAGGCTCATAATAATCGGCGTCGTAATGTAATAAGGAAGATTCGCCACCACCTTGACTTCCCTTCCCTGATTGTTTTCTTCCACAATGCGGTTTAAATCCAGTTTCAGCACATCCTCGTTCAAAACCGTAACATTATCATACGCCGCAAGTGTTTCCTCCAAGATCGGTATCAGCTTCCTGTCTATTTCAACTGTCACTACTTCTCTGGCGCGCTCCGCCAGATATTGGGTCATAGTGCCGATTCCGGGACCAATTTCTACTACGCAGTCCTCCTTCGTGATTTCGGCGGCGTCCATAATTTTTTCCAATACATGCGTATCTACCAGAAAATTCTGCCCGTATTTTTTTTGAAATATAAAGTTATATTTTTGTAAAATTGCAATGGTATTCTGCGGGATTCCCAGCGTTGCCATAGTTTCCTCCCCTCCGCCGCACAGACGGTTTTTTATAAAAAAAGATTTTTCTTCTTCACAAGCATTTCCTTAACGTCAAGCAGCGTTCCGCATTTTTCGTACAACAGCTTTTCTATCTCCGGCGACGGCGCAATCAAATCAGGCACCATAATAGGTTTTAAACCCGCTGCAAAAGCGGAACGTATCCCATTCGGCGAGTCTTCGATGGCAAGCGTATACGACGGCTCTGTTCCCAGCTCCTCACAGGCGCGCAGATAAATATCCGGTTCAGGCTTTCCGCGCTCTACCATATCCCCGCCAATGATGACTTCAAAAAAATCCATTATATGCGCCCTGTTTAAATGCCCCGTCACTCCCCGCCTGCTTGTAGAAGAGGCAAGCGCAATCCGCCATCCTTCTTCCTTCAAATATGTCAAAAGCTCGCATACGCCCTGCTTCATGGGCAGTCCCTGCGCCTCTATCCTTTGGCGCGCACGTTCCCCGCATAACGCATGATATTCCGCAAAAGGAAAGTCCTCGCCGTATTCTTCTTTAAAAAGCATTTCCGTATCCTGTATATTCCGTCCGATACAGCCCATCACAGCCCTTTCTTTATATGGCATTCCTTTTTCCTGCGCCACTTCCTTGAACATATCCAGAAAAAGACGCTCCGTATCAAACAAAACCCCGTCCATGTCAAAGACAACCGCCGCTATTTTTTTCTCCATCTTCACTCTCCTCTGTCTGATCCTTCTCTTGTACTGCCAGTTCCATAAATAAGCTAATACCTGCAATTTGCTCCCCGTTCTGCAGTATCAGAAGCTTTCTTGCCAGAAAGGGCTGCAGATACTCTCTGACCGCCGCTTTGTTTTCTATCCGGTAACTGCCGTCAGTCAAAAGCAGAATCACCTTGGCACGCGCATAAAAAAGCTTAAGCTGACGGAAAAGCTCGTCCAGTCTTTTCCCCTCCTGTTTGGAAAGCGCTACGCCTGCCGTCTCCTCATCCGCCGCTTCTCTATCGGTTTCTTTTGCAAAAGCACGTCCTGTCACCAAAGACGACATAGGTATCACTTCTTTTTGAATCTGCTCGTCCGCAGCCCACCTTATCAGATTCAAACGCACATTACGGAAGATTTCGTTCTGTTTCTTCAACATATCCGCAATCTGCCCACACTCTTCGCGCAGAACATCCACCGGCAGATGGTAATCCGCCACTACCGCCATCTCAAGCACGCCCCCTGTGTAATTGCCCGGCACACGAAGAATATGGCTGACTGTATTTTTTAACCGTAAAAGCTGTATATCCGTAAGCATACGCCTCTCCTTACTGCTCTCTGCACAAATACGCTCATGATTCTCCATATCGGAGCATGGACAGGTACATCATAACACAAAGCCTGCGGGCTGACAAATAATAGTGCTTTTTCTGCCACAATATCCCTGCTAATGTAAACTTCTTTTACTATACATTTGGTGAAAATATGATAAAATAAAATTACAGTCTGGGGTTACCCATCAAGAGAAGGAGATACATATGGATATTTTAAAAATCGCTCTTATTTGTGCCGCTGTTATTTTTGTTTTGATTATCCTGATTACCGGATACGTCAAGGCATCGCCGGATACCGCTTATATTATTTCCGGTCTGCGCAAACGTCCCAAAATCTTAATCGGACGTGCCGGCATTAAAATTCCTTTTTTAGAGAAAAAAGATGAACTGAACCTGCAGTTGATTCCCATTGACGTAAAAACCTCCAGTGCCGTTCCCACCGCCGACTATATCAATATACGGGTGGATGCCGCCGTCAATGTCAAAATCAGCGTTGTACCTGAAAACTTAAGCCTTGCCGCACAAAACTTCCTAAACCGGAAAACCGACTATATTGCACAGGTTGCCAGAGAGGTTCTGGAAGGCAATATGCGTGAAATCGTGGGCAAGATGAATCTGGAGGAAATGGTCAGCGACCGTCAGAAATTTGCATCTTTGGTAAAGGAAAACGCAGAGCCCGACCTCGCTGCCATGGGTCTTGATATCGTCAGCTTTAATGTACAGAACTTTGTGGATTCCAACGGCGTGATTGAAAACCTCGGTGTTGACAACATTGTAAAGATTCAAAAGAACGCCGCAATTTCCAGAGCAGAAAGCGAAAAGGAAATTGCGAAGGCACAGGCTAATGCCCAGAGGGAAGCAAACGAGGCGCAAATTGCCGCACAGACGGATATCGCACAGAAAAACAATGAGCTTGCCATTACACAGGCTGAGTTAAAGCGTGTTTCCGATGCCAAAAAAGCGGAGGCTGACGCCGCTTATCAGATTCAGCAGGAAGAGCAGCGTAAGACAATCGAAATTACCACCGCCAACGCCAACATTGCAAAGCAGGAGAAGGAAATCCTCTTAAAGCAGAAGGAAGCTGAGGTTATGGAGCAGGCGCTCGACGCGCAGGTTAAGAAAAAAGCGGAAGCTGAAAAGTTTGCAAAGCAACAGCAGGCAGATGCACAGCTTTACCAGCGCCAGCGTGAAGCAGAAGCAAAGAAATACGAGCTGTCCCAGCAGGCAGAAGCCTTAAAGATACAGGCAGAAGCAGAAAAATACGCAAAAGAGCAGGAGGCGGAAGGTATCCGTATCAAGGGTCTTGCGGAAGCGGAAGCAATTCAGGCAAAAGCGGTTGCGGAAGCGGAAGGTATTGAAAAGAAAGCAGAAGCTATGGCAAAGATGGGTGAAGCAGCCGTACTTGAAATGTACTTTAAGGCATTGCCCGACGTAGTAAGAAACGCCGCCGAGCCTCTTGCAAAGGTTGACAAGATTACCATGTACGGCGACGGCAACTCCACCAAGCTGATGAAGGATGTCATGAACACCTTAAATCAAGTGACGGACGGCTTAAAGGAATCTACCGGCGTAGACTTAAATGCAGTTCTCTCCGGCTTTTTAGGTGCAGGCGCCGCAACAAAGCTGATGAACAAATCTTCCTCCGGCGAAGCAAAGGCTGCATTCAAAGAAGGATCGGACAGCGAAACACAGGCGTAACGCTTTTGTTTCATCTTCCTTAAAATTTTTTTTAATGATAAAAGGAGCTCACATCAGAAATGGTGTAGCTCCTTTTATACTGCCTAATAATATTGGAATTCTTTTATAAAATGAATTACATTATAAAGCACTAGAATGTCCATGTTCCCTTCTGCTCCATACTCTTCCAACAGGGTAAAGAGAGGCGCTCTGTAGTATCGCAAGTCCAGCACGTAGATGGTTTCATAATGCTCCGTCAAAAAGGGGATAAAGCAATTCGCATAGGAATCTTTGATAACAAACAACTGTCTGCCCTCCGCCTCTTCCCGCTGCGTCCCTGTCTCAATTCTGATAAAGGGATGATTATCGTCGAGAAAATAGCCATACTTGTTTTTTGTTTCCAAATGTTTTGCTTCATAGAGCGAATCCTTCGCGTCCTCGGAAAAATCATAATACACCTGCATACCCGTACCTGCCGGCACACCGCCCGACGTCTCCTGTAAGACGGAAGGGATATAGGCTTCTATGGTATCCGGTGCCGCCGTCCAATGGGTTTTGGAATGTAAGGTTCCCAAAAAGTCCGTGGATACCGTCTGCACATTATATGACGTTGGTGTCATGTTCATTGCAGCCGCCCATGCAAGATATCCATAATAAGCGCCCCTTGTGGTCCAGTGATGGTCCGTTCTATAATAAATAGATTCTTCTCCATGCTCCTTAAGCGTACTCGTAACATCTATCACATAACTTCCCACGGCATCCTTTACCTGCCCCAAAAACTCCTGCTGAGGGTAATACGGCGCATAATCCGGCAGCTTATCCGTCAAAATATTGTCCGCCGTCGGCACCAGCATAATGCGAAGCGTTCCCGTCCCTTTCTCCTCCTGCCATTGCGTCAGGCGCTGCAGCAGCATAAGCCTTTGTTCCACCGTTTCCGGATTGATGTCTTCTGTCACATGTTTCTCAATCAGCATTCCTTCTTCTGCCAGATAAACACCATTTATTTCTTTTTTTCCAAGCAGCACATCCGTCACTGTCTTTACATAAATCCAGTTATCCCGTCCTACAAACTGGTCTGTTACATAGGTTTCATAATCCTTTGTATAGCTTCCGTCAAATAACTTTTTCAAACTAAACTTCGGCTTGGCAGAAAGAATTCTGTTTTCATATTCGGAGAAAAGCCTGTCAGGTGTACAAATATCTGCAGCCGCCAGCCCAAGCAGAATGCCGCCCAATAATAACATTGTCATGATTGCGTTTATTTTCTTCACCGGCGCCCTCCTTAAAATCTAAAGTATAAAAACGGATTGTAAGATGCATCTACAATATTGGCTACGGACAACAATAGCACGGCTGCCAAAAACAGTTTTTCCGCAAGATCCAGACAAACTGTCAGGACAAATCCGGCTTTCGTATCCTTTTCAGCCTTTCCCCTTACCCATTCCACCGCTTTCTTTCCGAGCGGCAGTGCGGCGATTACCAGTATCACAAACAACAGCCGGTAATTGTCCAGCACATACAGCGCTTCCCCATTTGCAAGTCCTCCCCCGCCAAAACCGAACATCGACTTTAAAAAGAGTAAAATTTTATCCGTCTGCTCCAGCGAAAAGAAGCACCAGCTCACCAGCACGACCGCCATGGTATAAATCCACCCAACCGCCTTTGGCATACATGCCAGCGCCTTTCCCCAGATAATCTTTTCCAATATCAAAAACAGGGCAAACCACATACCCCAGAGCAGAAAATTCCAGCCGGCGCCATGCCAAATGCCCGTTAAAGACCATACAATCAAAATATTGACAAGCTGCCTGCAGAGTCCCTTACGGTTGCCGCCAAGCGGAATATAGACATATTCCCGAAACCAACTGCTTAAGGACATATGCCAGCGCCTCCAGAAGTCCGTGACACTAACCGCCATATAAGGATAATGAAAATTTTCCGGAAAATGAAAGCCCAGAATTCTGCCCAGCCCGATTGCCATATCCGAGTACCCTGAAAAATCAAAGTATATCTGAAAAGCATAAGCCGCAATCCCCATCCACGCCATAAGCAGACTTAGGTTTTCTGCCGGCATTTCGGCTGCCTTTGTAAAAAGCTGCCCGATATTGTTGGCAAGCAGAACTTTTTTGCCAAGACCAATGGTAAATCTGCAGGCTCCTGCCGCCATATCTTCCAAAGAAGCATGTCTTTCGCGCAATTCTGCTGCCACCGTCTTGTATTTTACGATAGGACCCGCAATCAACTGCGGAAACATAGTGACAAATACACCAAAATCCAGAATATTGCGCTGTGCCTCAACTTCTCCCCGATAGACGTCTATGGTATAGGACATGGTCTGAAAGGTATAAAAGGAGATTCCGATGGGAAGCGGCAGGTTCAGCCCGCTGTATTTAAAAAATCCCAAAAGCCCAAGGTTAATTACAATGGAAGACACCAAAAAACAGGAAGCGGGCTTTTTTCCGCGATAGCGGGCTATCAGCAGCCCGTGCACATAGTCTGAAAGCGTTGAAAAAAGCATCAAGACAATATAGACCGGCTCTCCCCATGCATAAAAAACAATGCTCCCCAAAAAGAGGACGAGATTTCTCGCCCTCTTTGGAACCACAAAATATAAAATCAAAAAAATCGGTAAAAACCTAAACAGAAAGGGTATACTGGAAAAAACCATGCCTGCTCCTGTCCGCCCGATTTAACGGGCTGTCAAACAACAAAATTTTTCAAAACGCTTTCTTTTATTTGGAGAGCGCATTACGAATGGCATCGATTGCCTTTTCATTCTCCTCCTGACAATGCAGGATGGCCTCTTCCTCATCCTCCGGCGTCTCCGCGCCAAGCTGTACGAAGCAGACATAATTTCCAAAAGTCTCTATCCTTGAAGATTGGATTTTGCTAATGTTCATGGGATACTGCATGGTGTCGTTTACCATCCTGTCCCTGTATGCGCCAAGCGCTTCTTCAACTGCCGAAACCTTTCCCTCCTTCGCCTTTATAATGATAAGCGTATCCACATTGGCGCTAATCATAGGCGATTCCGCAAGATACTCCTCGTACATATCGGAAGTCACTCCATATATCTGAGAAAGCATTTCCGCATCAGCCGGCATATCCGGCCAATAATTTTCTCCCAGCACATCGACTACCGCCGCTTTTAAATCCTCCATGGAAACATCTTTAAATGTCATATCATTGTTATCTCCGTCGGATGTACTGTCATCTTTTTTACCACAGGCAGTCAGCGCCGCAAATGACAAAAGAATCATAAGTAAAGCAACTACTTTTTTCATAATTTCCCTCCTTTTTGCCCTGACAGCTTTCGCTGTCTGTTACCGGCATGTTTAATAAAAGTATATCCATTTTTTGTTAATACATACATCTTATCATATATTCTGTCTTTTGTCCTATTATTTATTTCTTAACAATAATGAATTTAATATGAAATACAATAAGGATTGCGGGAAAATGCCATCTCTGCTATACTCCTTATTGCCGGCATTGCAAAACCGCATTGCAGCGCGGCAGGAAAGGATATATCAAATGAGTATTTTAAATGTGGAAAATTTGACCCACGGTTTTGGAGACCGCGCCATCTTTACCGATGTATCATTTCGCCTTCTCAAAGGCGAGCACATCGGTCTTATCGGGGCAAATGGAGAAGGAAAATCTACCTTTATGAATATCATCACGGGCAGCCTGACACCTGACGAGGGAAAAGTCGAGTGGGCAAAAAATGTCCGCACGGGCTATCTGGACCAGCATACCGCCTTGCAAAAGGGTATGACCGTCCGTCAAGTACTTGCATCCGCCTTTGACTTTTTGTTTGAACTGGAAAACCAGATGAACGACATCTGTGAAAAAATGGGAAGTGCTTCAAATGACGAACTGGAACGCTGCATGGAAGAGTTAGGAACCATACAAGAGCTGCTTACCGTGCACGATTTTTATATGATTGATACAAAAGTTGAGGAAATTGCCAGGGCACTTGGGCTTTTGGATTTGGGACTTGAGCGGGATGTAACGGACCTGAGCGGCGGACAGCGCACAAAGGTACTCTTAGGGAAGCTGCTGCTGGAAAAGCCTGATATTCTGCTTTTGGATGAGCCTACCAATTATCTGGATGCAGAGCATATCACATGGCTGAAACGGTATCTTTCGGAATACGAAAACGCCTTTATCCTGATTTCTCACGATATTCCCTTCCTAAACAGCGTGGTAAACCTGATTTATCATATGGACAATCAAAAGCTGACTCGCTATGTTGGAGATTATGACAAGTTTCAGGAAGTTTATTCCATGAAAAAGGCACAGTTAGAGGCTGCTTATAACAGACAGCAAAAAGAGATTGCCGAATTGAAGGATTTTGTATCCCGAAACAAGGCAAGGGTTTCTACCCGCAATATGGCAATGTCCCGCCAGAAAAAACTGGACAAGATGGAACTGATAGAACTTGCAGGGGAAAAAGCAAAGCCAGAGTTTTCCTTTCGCGATGCCCGCACACCCGCCCGTTACATCTTCCAGACATCAGAGCTTGTCATTGGCTATGACGAGCCGCTTTCTTCTCCCCTATCCCTTTCCATGGAAAGAGGACAGAAAATTGCCCTGACCGGTTCCAACGGCATCGGGAAAACCACTCTGCTAAAAAGTATTTTAGGGCTGATTCCACCCCTTTCGGGAAAAGTAGAGCAGGGGGATTATCTCCATATCGGATACTTTGAGCAGGAAATGCCAGCCGGCATTGAAACCACATGCATAGAAGAAATCTGGAAAGAATTTCCTTCCATGACACAATACGAAGTGCGCTCCGCCCTCGCAAAATGCGGTCTGACCACCAAACATATTGAGAGTAAGGTCAAAGTCCTAAGCGGCGGAGAACAGGCAAAAGTGCGGCTTTGCAAGTTGATAAACAGAGAAACCAACATTTTGCTTTTGGACGAACCCACCAACCACTTGGATGTGGACGCCAAGGATGCCTTACAACATGCCTTGCGCAATTATAAGGGAAGTATTCTGATGGTCTGCCACGAACCAGAATTTTATGCAGACTGGGCAACCGACGTATGGGATTGTACCAAATGGACTACCCGCATTATCTAAACCAATATAAAAAGGCGCCCAGACCATTTGGTCTGAGTGCCTTTTATTCTTTCTTTTCCGTTCCGTCATTCGGAGATTCTGCATTTTCCAGTATTTCCTGTGCTTTGTCGGCAGTCTTCTGGATATCCAACTCTTCACTGATAACATAATAGGCGCGGGACGCCTTTCCTTTTTCCTCCGTGTGACAACCCGTCAGAAAAACAAGCGGTATTATGGAAATTATCAGCATTGTCAGTATATGCTTCCCTCGATTTCTCCTCATGGCGTTTTTCCAGAACCTTTCCACGTATTTCAAAAGCCGGCAGACTGCCCTTTTTCATTGTATCACCTCTTGGAAAAAGAAACCACTTAAGAATTTCTTAAAAATTTTAATATTTTTGTAAAATTTATCTCTTATACTACCGCACTAGATGATATCCAACAAATTTCGACAGATTAAAACCCCTTATACCCATGTTTTTATAGGCTTCGCTTAAGTTCCACAAATAATAGTTTCCCCAGCTTTTTTCCTCACCCCCGGAACCGCCAAAGACCTCATAATAACTGAAAAATTTTGTTCCTCTGCTCTCTAAATCCTGTGCCGCCGCCTCTTCTATCTCCGCCAGCGAAAAGCCTTCTTCCTTTAAAAACTCCGCCAGCACAGGCGCAGCATCAGCAGACAGTCCTGCCAGATACCGATAATCATTATAACCGGCTGCATAATAATCTCTTTCCTCCTCAAAATCGGTTTCTGAAAAATGTCTTATATTTGCCAGATTCCATTTTGCAATCCAAAAATCAGGATGGGAAAAGGATAGTATAAGATAGCAGACCGTCACTACCACCATGCTATACCGAAAAAGCGGGAAAGCTTTTTGATAGATGCTGATGATAACACCCGTCAGCAAGATAAAAATCACCACAAGCGCCCACAGCACAAATATTCTTAAAAAAGTCAGGTAATAATGCTGAATGTACAAAATCATTCTGTATGCAGAAGACGCAATCATAATATAGGTACACACTGACACTACTGTCAACATTCCCTTTAATGCTTTGCTTTCTTTAAAATAAGCATGACCCGCAAGTACCAGCACCAGATTAATGATACAGACAACAAGAAGCTGGAAAAAACCGCTGCGCGCATACTCTGCATACGTATAACCGTCAAGAGTCATTTTTCCCAAAAACAAAAATGCAATCTGAATCCCGCAAAACACCAGATAAAGCACCATAACAGGCGCAAGTATCGTAATGGCAAGCACTGCTTCTGTCCGCTTCCTCTCACGATATTCTTCGGAAAAAGTCCTTTTGCAAAGATACGCCATGATACAGTAAGCCAAAAAAAACATAAAAATTATCATTAACAGCACGCCGAAGCAATCTTCCAGTCCGGTTCCCATAAGCAATTTTTCCGTTATGTCATATGTGAGATTGTAAAATATGGTATCCGCACTCATAAGCAGCAGCCATATCACACAGAAAAGTGGAATTCCTAGGATAATACCGGTAAAAATATAAATGGCAATTCCTCTTCCTTTTTTCCCGCGGCTCCTGCGATGCGCCGACAAATCCTGAAAAGGACGTGCAATTTCGCCTAAACTTCCAAACACCGTTATAATCACATA
>ERZ778503.446-NODE-446-length-34252-cov-5.730239_pt1 | contig 34252 bp, 35 predicted proteins | sample MGYA00510047_ERZ778503 | MGnify/ENA primary metagenome ERZ778503 (study PRJEB29527, sample SAMN07138965) | mouse gut metagenome | material: feces | host: mouse | place: China:Nanjing | collected 2016-01-25 ... | reverse complement strand
AATATAATACTGCCAGAATGGCGGTAATAACTACGATAACTACAATGGTTATAAGCCAGCCTGTACTCACAAGACACCTCCTAAATTTAGTATGCACAAAATATTGTAGCATTGTTTGGAATATTAGGCAATACGCTTTTGGGGGTATTTTTTCCGGCGGCATTGTGGTATGATGATACAGACATTCTTTGCCGTAAGGAGCAGGCTTTGCCGCAGGAAGCGGCAGGAAGGACAGGGAGGTTTTCATGCAGCAGGTATGGGATACTGCCGTAACGGTGGTACGGTTCATATTCGGACATTTGGTATTTTTTAATTTAATATTTGCGGTGATTATCGTATTTTTTCAGCGCAGGGACCCCAAAACAGTCTGGACGTGGCTGATGCTTTTATACTTTATCCCGATACTTGGCTTTATTTTTTACCTGTTTCTGGGAACAGATATGCACAAAAGAAAAATGTTTAAGGTCAAGGAGATAGAGGACAAGCTGAACGAGGCAATCCGCCAGCAGGAGCTGAAGCTGCAGAGCAACGAGCTGCAGGAGCATACGCCTGATATAGAGGGATTTTCTGATTTGGTGATGTTTAACTTAAGCACAACGGGGGCTATGCTGTCGGACACCAACGATATTGATATTTTTACGGATGGCAATGTGAAATTCGAAGCGCTGCTTGCGGATTTGCGGCAGGCGAAGGAATTTATCCATATACAGTATTATATCATAAAAAATGATGTGCTCTTTAACCGTATCAGGGAAGTGCTTGAAGAGAAGGCGGCGCAGGGGGTGGAGGTCAGGGTTTTGTTTGATGCGATGGGCTGCCGCTCCGTGCGGAAAAGCTACTGGAGGAAGCTGAACGCAAAGGGCATTAAGACGGCGGAATTTTTCCCAATCCTGCTGCGCCGCCTGCATTTGCGTATTAATTACCGCAACCATAGGAAAATTGTGGTGATTGACAATAAGGTGGGCTATGTGGGGGGCTTCAATATAGGCAAGGAATATATCGGACTGGACCCTAAATTCGGCTATTGGCGGGATACCCACCTGCGCATCAGGGGCGAGGCGATACAGGGGCTGGAGCTTCGGTTTTTGCTGGACTGGAATTATGCGGCGGAGGAAAATCTGTTTACCGAGCCCAAGTACATGGAAGGAATCGAGGCGGGCAGCAGGGACGGCTGCGGGGTGCAGATTATCTACAGCGGACCGGATACTTCGCTGCAGCCTGTGCGGGACAATTATGTCCGTCTTATCAACAAGGCGCAGAAGCGGATATACATCCAGACGCCCTATTTTATACCGGATGAGGCGATGTATACGGCGTTGATGATGGCGATATACTCCGGTGTGGAGGTAAACCTGATGATTCCCTGTAAGCCGGACCATCCTTTTGTATACTGGGCGACCTATTCCTATATGGGAGAGCTGGTTATGGCGGGCGCCAAATGTTACATTTACAACAATGGATTTCTGCATACAAAAGCGATTGTGGTGGACGAAAAGGTCTTCTGCTGCGGAACCGCCAACATGGATATCAGAAGTTTTGCCTTAAATTTTGAGGTCAATGCGGTGGTTTACGACGAGGCGAAGGCGAGGGAGATGACGGACTGCTTTGCAAAAGATTTGGAGCATTGTACGCTGGTGACGAAAGATATGTACGCGAGCCGCTCACTTCCCGTGCGGCTGAAGGAGCAGGTAAGCAGGCTGATGTCTCCGCTTTTGTAAAAAGGACTTTTAAGAAAAGCAGATTTATGGTATAAAGAATATAGCGATGCCGTGGAAGACGGCATGGCGGGAAGGTTAAATCAGAATGAAAATAAAAAGAGCAGTGATGTTGATGCCGCTTTTGCTGGCGGCTGCCGTGCTTGCGGGGTGCGGAGACAGCAAAAGTAAAAATTTAGCGGATATTAAAGTGGAAAAATATTTGAGCTGGAGTGCGGCGTATACGGGACTTTCGCTGTCGGTGGCGCCGAGAACGGAAGTGACGGACGAATTGGTTGAGCAGACCCTTGTGGCGAGTCTGTCCGGCTATGTGACGGCAGAAAACGGCATTAAGGACCGTGCTGCCGAGCTGGGAGATACGGTTAACATTGACTATTCGGGCAAAAAGGATGGTGTTGCATTTGAGGGCGGAACTGCTGCAAATCAGAGTCTGACCCTTGGTTCAGGCGGCTTCATTCCTGGGTTTGAGGATGGGCTGGTAGGCGTAAAGCCGGGAGAAACCGTGGATTTGGAGCTTAGCTTTCCCGAAGACTACCGAAATAACAAGGAGCTTGCGGGGCAGGCGGTTGTATTTACCGTGACAGTCAACTATATTTATCCGGCATCAGTGGATGAGATTCCGGATGAGGTGGTTTCGGCTTACACGAATGGAGAATATACAACGATGGAGGATTTTAAAGGATACTGTCGGGAATATCTGGAGTCCAATGCGGATTACCGGTATGATTCGGAAAAGGAAACGGCGGTGATTCGGGCGTTGGAAGCCATTGTGACCTGTGAAAAAGCGCCGGAAGCGCTGGTGGAAAAATATGCGGCAAATGTGGAAGCATCCCTTACGCGTCAGGCAGCGCAGTATAATGTGGACGTAGAGACCCTCTGCACCTATTATTACAGGACGGATTCCGCTTCTTACATTGCACAAATGTCGGAGGCAAGCGCAAGACAGGGTATGATGTTCCAGTATATTGCCAATAAAGAGGGATTAAATGTATCGGATGAGGAGCTGGACGAATCCTTGGCGGCGTTTGTGGAGGAAAATAAGCTGGAATCCGTAGAGGCGCTTTTGGCAGACACGGACAAGGAAGAATTCAGGGAATACTTTATGTTTAAAAAGGTTGTGGATTTCGTGTTTGACAATGCGCAGGTAACGGAAAGCGGACAATAATAAGAACTTTTGGTATGCAGGAGGTATGAAAATGGAATTGACGGATATTAAGGAATTATATCGCAGCAGGGAGGACTATTACGGAAAAGAAGTCACGGTAGGCGGATGGGTGAGAAGCAACCGCGATTCAAAGAGTTTTGGCTTTATCGTAATCAATGACGGCACTTATTTTGAAACGCTGCAGGTGGTATACAGCGACAAGCTTGCCAACTTTGAAGAAATCAGCAAATTAAACGTAGGATCCGCGGTTGTGGTGAAAGGCGTTATCGTGGCGACTCCCGAGGCGAAGCAGCCCTTTGAGATGCAGGCGGCGGAAGCCTTTGTGGAAGGGGTATCGAGCTCCGATTATCCGCTGCAGAAAAAGCGCCATAGTTTTGAATATTTGCGAACGATTCCCCATCTGCGTGCGAGGACAAATACCTTTCAGGCGGTATTCCGCGTGCGTTCCCTGATTGCCTATGCCATCCACACCTTCTTTCAGGAGAGAGGGTTTGTCTATGTGCATACGCCGCTGATTACGGGCAGCGACTGTGAGGGCGCGGGCGAAATGTTTCAGGTGACGACTCTTGATTTGACCAATATTCCGAAGACGGAAGACGGAAATGTGGATTTTGCACAGGACTTTTTTGGAAAGCCGACCAATCTGACCGTCAGCGGGCAGCTCAATCTGGAGACCTATGCGTTTGCTTTTAAAAATGTATATACTTTCGGACCTACCTTCAGGGCGGAAAACTCCAATACCACCCGCCATGCGGCCGAATTTTGGATGATTGAGCCGGAAATTGCTTTTGCAGACTTGACGGACGACATGGTGCTTGCAGAGTCCATGTTAAAGCATATTATCCGCTATGTACTGGAGAACGCACCTGCAGAGATGGCGTTTTTTAATCAGTTTGTGGACAAGGGACTGATTGAAAGGCTGGAGCATGTGCTTCATTCCGATTTTGCCCATGTAACCTACACGGAGGCGGTTGCAATTCTGGAAAAGCATAATGATGCGTTTGAATACAAGGTGTCATGGGGCTGCGATTTGCAGACGGAGCATGAGAGATTCCTGACGGAGCAGGAATTCAAGCGTCCCGTATTTGTGACTGATTATCCGAAGGAAATCAAGGCGTTCTACATGAAGCTGAATGATGACGGCAAAACGGTAGCAGCCATGGACTGCCTTGTGCCTGGCATCGGGGAAATTATTGGCGGCAGCCAAAGGGAAGATAAGCTTGAGGTGCTTGAGGCGAGAATGGAAGAGATGGGACTTAACAAGGAAGATTACGATTTCTACCTTGACCTCAGGAAATACGGTTCTGTCCGTCATGCGGGCTTTGGGCTTGGCTTTGAGCGCTGCGTCATGTACCTGACGGGAATGGGTAATATCAGGGATGTCATACCTTTCCCGAGAACGGTAAATAATTGTGAGTTATAAGATTCGGGTGTCAAAAGCCCTGTCCGAATCCTGATGCGTTATAAGGTGTGAAAGGAATGCCTTGAAGGGTTTTTGGATAAAGATGTGGGAGTGCAGATGAAAAAAGCGTTCGTCAGAATCATAAATTTAATATTGGTGATTGCAGTGGTGGGGATAATGACGATTCCTTCCGAGGCGACGACAGTAAAGGATATTCAGGACCAGATTAATCAGGATAACGCGGCATTAAATGAAATTAATGACGATATGCTGGCGCTGCAGGATGAACAGGACCTTTTGGAAGAGGAAATCTGCGATTTAGATGCGGAGCTTATCAATACGATGACGGTTATCGGCGGACTGGAGGAGGATATTGCCGCCAGTGAGGAAGCCATTGCCGCAAAGGAGCAGGATATCTCGGCAAAGGAAGCGGATATCAGAACGACGCAGGGTTTGTATGAGGAGGCGCGCGAAAAGGAAGAGGCCCAGTACAATGCCATGGTTGCGCGCATCCAGTATTTGTATGAAAACGGCGAGGGAGACTATTTGTCGGTTCTGTTTTCCGCGACAAGCTTCAGCGAGATACTGACGCTGCAGAGCTATATCGAGGCGGTTTATGCATATGACCAGAATATGCTTGCGGCGTATGAGGCGGCGCGTGAAGAAGTGAAGCTTCTCTGGGAAAGGCTGGAGGAGGAAAAGGCTTCTTTAGAAGAAGAGAAGGCTGCTTTAGAAGCGGAAAAATCAGTTTTGGAGGCAAACCGTGCGGAGATGGAAGCACAGGTGTCGTATCTGGACGGGCTTCTTGCCAGAAAGAAGCAGGAGTCTGCCAATTATGACGCGCAGATAGCCCGTATGCGGCAGGAAGCGAATGCGTTAAAAGTGAAAATCAGACAGGAACAGGCAGAACTGAAAAAGATGGAGGAAGAAGCGCGCAGGCGTGCGGCGGCAGCCGCAGCAAACGGCAGCTACACGGTGTCAGCTTCCATTTCTGATATTATTAACGGGGCGAGCGGCAGCGACTTGGGCAAACAGATTGCACGCTATGGATGTCAGTATATAGGCAATCCCTATGTATCCGGCGGCACCAGCCTGACGAACGGGGCGGACTGTTCCGGTTTTACCTACCGCATTTATGCTAATTTCGGATATACAATACCCCGCACCTCTTACCAACAGCGGAGCGCCGGCACGGAGGTCAGCTATGAGAATGCGCAGCCCGGCGATTTGATCTGCTATGAAGGACATGTGGCAATGTATATTGGCGGCGGTTATATTGTACATGCAAGCAATGTCAAAACGGGGATTAAGGTAAGCAGGGCGACGTACAAGAAGATTTTGACGGTGCGCAGAATCATATAGGGGGATGTAGGATTCGGGTGTCAAAAGCCCTGACTGAAGTTGCTTCATGTCAATTTGCCCAAACGTATTGGCGCGCTCTCCATTGCACCAAACATTCCAATGAGCCTCTAAAGCGAAAATCGTGTTCAGCAAAGGCTTCCACGATTTTTGAGTCTCATTTCCATGGTGCAAAAGTCGTTTGCACCAATACGTTTGTGCAAATTGACAAATAACATTTTCGGACAGGGCTTTTGACGCCCGAATCCTATAGGGGGATGCCGCGGAATGGAACGCCGTCAGCGGCGGGAGACGTGGCGCTTCCTATGAAAGACACAAGAAAAAACAGTTGCATTGTCTTGGAGAGCGGGTGTATAATACGGGCATGGGGTCATAGCTCAGCTGGGATGAGCGTTCGCCTCACACGCGAGAGGTCATGGGTTCGAGCCCCATTGGCCCCATTACGGGCAGCAGATTTCCTTTGGATAAAAGGGAAATCCGCTGTTCTTTTTTTTGCTGTCATGGAAATCATTCCACGACATGAAAAGGTCATTTCACGGCAAATGCGTTGTTTCGGTGTTTTGGGCAGGATATAATGAGGTATCCGGTCGTCTTGCGGCGGTCGGTGTATGGTATTTATCGAGGTGACAAAGATGCTCCATGTATATATTCGCGTCATAATAAGTTTTATTTGGCTGGTGACGGCTATTATAAGCGGTATTTCCGGCAAGCTGCAGAATGCTGCTCTCTATGTGGTTCTGGCAGGGCTGATTTTGTATTCTGCTTATGCAGCATGGAAAAAAGAAAAAGGCGACTAAATGTGGAAAATATTAAAACAGGAGGTACGATTATGCACACGAAAACAATGGAAGGACTTGTAGGGGCGAGCACAAATATGGACCTGCTGCATACGCCGTTTCGGGTATATAAAGAGGCAAGACAAAAAGGTGATGCAGGCGCAATGAAACGTGCAATGGGGTATGTGAACGAGTATTCTGACAAAGCCGAAGAGTATATGGAGAAGGCAGAAAAAGGAATGAAGGAGGATGCAGAGGAAGCAAAAGAAAAAGCAAAAGCAGAACGCGAAAACGCCCTAAAGAAACGCAGGGAAGAACGGGAGGAGCTTGAAAACAGGATAGAAGAAGGCAGGATGAAGCATACGGATACGGTTGAGATAAGCAAAGACGGTAAAGAAGCATGGAGCGAAAATACCGGCGTGGACAGCGATGGTATGGATAACCATGTGCCTGCAGAAACAGCAGCGGATGCGGTGAAGTCTAAGCCTGTCATTTATACAAAAGACGGAAGCGTGAGCCAAAGCCAGAAAGAATCTGTTGCGAAGCTTTCTGTTTCGGTATAGAATTATGAAAAGCTTCTTGTGTGAGAGCACATAATTTGAATGGCGGAGCAGAATCTGCCAAGGCGGACAGGGGAAATCAAGATGGAATTTGTAACATTAACACATGACAATATAGAACAGGAGCATATTTGCTGCGCGATAGCCAACGAAAAGGATATTCAGGTGGTCTCAAAAAAGAACTGGCTGAAAGAAAGACTGGACGAGGGGCTCGTATTTTTGAAAGGAAATGTTCGCGGCAAGTGCTTTATTGAGTATATACCTGCCGAATATGCGTGGTCGCCTGTCGAAGCAGGGGGGTATATGTATATTGACTGAAGGTTTTCTTTCCGACCCTGCTTATATGAGATATAAAGGATTTGAAACAGCCGATACGGCAGACCCCTATTTTGAATTGTTGTATCTTCCTTTTGACAGAAGCGCAGAAAAGCCTCGTTTTAAGAACACGGTACAGGAACGGGGCGGAATGGCAAAGGCGCGAGGTGCCGCTCTTCATGTGATACCGATACGGACCAGAGAGGAAGCACAAAACGCGCCGTCGCCGTTTACGACATTTTCTCTTTTCTATGACGGTCAGCTTGTGACGCATGAAATATTGTCAGAAAAGAAGTTTGAAAACATTCTGATAAGTAAAGGGATGTAAGCTTACGCTACCGAAAAGTATCGTAGTAGATGTTTTGCGTGTTATTTGTCAAAACAGACAGTTTTTCATTTGTATCCCGCAAATGTTCTATCTGCGCTATATTCTTATCGGGATCAGCCAGTAATTCAGCCAGGGAATCAAGCTCACACAATTCTTTTTCTTCCAGTGTTTGTATTCCGCCGCGAAGATATAGGGGTTGATAAGAATAAAAGATTTCATTGTTCAGCAACGCATGAAAATCCATGAACAAATATTCACAGGCGCCTTCCAGGGGCGCGGGGGAAAACAGGTTCAGCTTTTTATGTAAGGTGTTTTTTCTCAAGCCAAGCCATGCCTCGGAAGCGGTTACAAATTTCCTGCGCGGCAAATCAAACTGACTGTAGCCAAATCGCTCTTCATATTCATAATAGCCATCCACATCCGCTAAAACCCACCGGTTTTTTTGAAAATCCCAATATTCATTCACCCAATGTTCCATATAGCTGTCGCCCGTATTGCCAAAATCCATGAATCCGGCTCTCGAACGGCAGGGAATCCCTTTTGCCTTCAAAATTGCACTAAACAATACGGAAGCCTGCCGGCAGGATACCGTAATTCTTTTTGTGACATCCTTGTTTGCGGTACACCCCGCTTCGTCCAAACGCAAAATGCCGGCAATCATGGAAACGGCGGTGATATATAATTCATCTTCGTTTTTAAAACGATATTTTGGATAGGACGCAAATTTTCCGTAATAAGTATCCTCCAAATAGGGAGACGGCTCCGTAAAATACATGGAAGGGTGGGTAATTTGACCGCAAACCAACATGCCGATGGAAGGGATGTCCTCCGGCAGTGACAATATAAATTCTTTATATGGCTCTGCATATGTGTAAATACTGGTTTCCAAATAACGCTGGTATGTTTTTTCATTCACAGTTTTTTTCCTTTCTGCTCTGATTTCATGCTATCAAAATAAAAAAATTACGTCAATGCAATAAAACCATTCTTTGCATTTGCGTAAAAATGCGGACTGGATATACCGGCGGGTTTCTGTTATAATGAAAAAAAACCAAAACGGAGACGGAAATGAGAACGAGAGAGGAGACGGCGGCATACTGTCTGACGCTGCCGGATGTTTATGCGGACACACCCTTTCGGGATGAAAACTGGACGGTTATCCGATGCAGGGGAAACCGCAAAGTATTTGCATGGATTTTTGAGCGGGAAGGCAATATTTGGCTCAATGTGAAAATGCGTCCTGAGTGGCGTGATTTCTGGCGGGAAGCATTTGAAGCGGTAATTCCGGCATATCATCTCAACAAAGAGCACTGGAGCTCCGTTATCTTAAACGGAACCGTACCTGAAAAAGATGTGCGGAGAATGATAGAGGAAAGTTATGATCTGGTAAAGCCTGATTTGAAAAAGAGCAAAGCAAAAAATAAAAAGGCAAAAAATACAAAGGAAAACGGATAAATACGGGAAGTGCATGATGACAGGGAAAACAGGAAAGAGACTCAATGAGTATGCAGAAAATTATGTGGTTTTTGATTTGGAGACGACAGGCTTCAGCCCTTTGAAAGATGAAATTATTGAGATATCGGCTCTCAGAGTGCGAAACGGGGCCGTAAAGGAGGAATTTACTACATTAGTAAATCCAAATATGCCGATACCCCGGGCGGCATCGCGCGTGAATGGTATTACGGATGAGATGGTGGAAGGCGCTCCGCAGCTTTCGAAGGCGCTCGCCGCTTTTCTGGATTTTGCGGGGGAAGATGTGCTGGTGGGACATAACATTCACAGCTTTGATATGCCTTTTGTATACGAGGGAGCGAAAAAAGCGCTCTGCCGACAGGTGCACAACAACTATGTAGATACGCTGTATTTTGCCAGAAGCTGTATGCCGCAGCTTGGGCATTACAAGCTTACGGATATATCGGCGCATTTTGGCATTGCGACGAAAGGGGCGCATCGTGCCTTGGCGGACTGTCATATGAATCAAAAATGCTATGAAAAGCTTCTGGAAATCTGGCAGAAAAAACAGGAAGAGATGCGGCTGAAAGAAGGAGAGCAAAAGCTGTGCTGTCCGCAATGCGGATGTATTCTGATAAAGAGAAAAGGGAAGTTTGGCTTCTTTTGGGGCTGCAGCGGGTTTCCGGACTGCAGATATACGAAAAACTGCAGGTAGCGTTAACCGTGCAGGCTGGGCGTATTGGACAGAGGAGCGGCCGTATGTCCTGCTAATGCAAAAGTGAGGAAATCTGTGTCAGGTTTGCCGTGCGGCGGCAGAATGGAGGAATGATGAAAAGAAAGAAAATGTATGCGGCAGGCATGGTAATCGTATTGATTTTATCTCTTTTTATACAGGGCTGCGGTAAGAAAACGCAGGAAGTATCCGAAAAGCGGCAGCAGGAGCAAAGTGGGGCTGGAGAGGAAACGTCCGTGGCGCCGGAGAGTGTACAGGTGCCTAAGGAAGCGGATGAGAAACCGGACGAGACAGAGCCGGAAGATGACAAAGAGCAAAATCCGAAGCCGCCTAAAACGGACGGACAGGAAACGCCGAAGGAGGACTCACAGGAAAAACCGGAGAAAAAACCCGATGAAGAAGGAAACAAGCCGGTTAAGCCTGCGTCTGCTTCCGGGACGGCATATCCCTCTACGGCCGGCGCCCTGCAGGTAAACGGGACGCAGCTTACCGACGAAAATGGCGTGGCAGTACAGCTAAAAGGAATCAGCACGCATGGGCTGGCATGGTTTCCCGCCTATGTCAATGAGGACTGTTTCAGACAGTTTCGGGAGGAGTGGAATGTCAATGTTATGCGCCTTGCCATGTATACGGCAGAGAATGGAGGCTATTGCAGCGGCGGAGACCAGAATCAATTAAAAGAACTGATTCACAACGGCGTGTCATATGCGACATCGCTTGACATGTATGTTATTATTGACTGGCATATCCTGTCCGACAACAATCCGAATACCAACAAAGAATCGGCGAAGGAATTTTTTGCGGAAATGGCGGAAAAATATGCCGGTTACAATAATGTGCTGTATGAAATCTGTAACGAGCCAAACGGGGGAACAAGCTGGAGTGATATCAAGTCCTATGCGGAGGAAGTTATCGGGGTAATCCGTTCCTACGACGAGGACGGCATTATCATTGTCGGCACGCCGAATTGGTCGCAGTATGTGGACCAGGCGGCGGCAGACCCTATTACCGGATATGACAATATTATGTACGCCCTGCATTTTTATGCAGCGACACACAAAGAGTCCCTGCGGAATACCATGACGGCGGCAATCGATGCGGGACTTCCTATATTTGTGACGGAGTATGGCATTTGTGATGCCAGCGGCAATGGCGCAATTGATGAAAATCAGGCGAATCAGTGGGTAAGCACCATGAACAGCTATGGCGTCAGTTATGTTGCGTGGAACCTCTCCAACAAGGGAGAAACCTCTGCAATGATAAACAGCAGCTGCAACAAAACCTCGGGATTTACGGAGAGTGATTTAAGTGCATCCGGAAAATGGCTGTATCAAATGTTGACCGGTGAAAATGCACAGCTTTCTTCTATCGGGCAGAACAGCAGCGGTTCCTCCGGCGGCAGTTCGAACGCAGGACAGGGAAATAACAACAGCTCCGGTCAGCAGAATAACGGCGGGCAGGGCGGTTCTGCAGGCAGCAGTCCGGCGCAGAGCGCCACGGTCACTTTGACTAACGGCGATATTACGTTTACCGCAGAGGTGAAAAATAGCTGGGAATCTGAAGGGAAAGCCTTTTACCAGTATGAGCTGACCCTGCAGAATACTTCTTCCACAGACTGTGATAAATGGGAAATCGATGTTCCCTTTAGTGAGGCAGTTACGCTTGTGGACGGCTGGAATGGAGATTACACGGCGTCCGACAAGGTTCTGCACATCATATGCAAGGACTATAATGGAAGTATTGCCGCAGGGTCTTCGGTAAAGGATATCGGTTTTATTGTCAGCGGAAGCGGGAGCATGAAAGTGGCAGAATAACTATCTGTCCAGTCTAAAGTCTCTTGTATGCCCGTCAAACATTTCATCACCCTCATGCTGCGCTGTTACGCCCGAGATAAAGCCGTAACGGTTGCGGTGTATGGTGACGTCAATGGTGCCCTCCCGCTCCATATGCATACCGCACAGTTCGTCGGCGCAGATACGGATTTTTTCACCTTGATAGAAAAAGCTGCCGTCGCCATCGCGGGTAATGTCCCAATCGGCGTATTCTGCATATTTTTCTTCATCGTTTATACAGAGGGAGAAGAATACGCGGAATGCGCTTTTTTCAACGCCGAAAACTTCGGCGAGGGAGGCTTTTATCTGCTCTTCCATAAGTTCGGGGTCGTTTGTGGTATCCGCTGCCAGTATGTCAATGATTGCATTTTCCGCCCGTCTCTGTGCGTTTTGTCCAAGATAGATGTCCCGTGTAATATCTACATAGCATCCCCAGCGGCAGTTGGAGCTTGCACAGTAGGAAGACAGATAGGAGGAAAAAGGCGCCTGTATGCCGGTGGCAAATACCGCGGTTCCACAGATAAGGAACAGCGTGGAGAAAGCAAGTATCAGTGCGGAAGCCCTTTTATAATTTATGATATTTTTGACACGTTTTTCAATTTCCGTTCTGGAAAAGGCACTGTAAAGTAACGTAACGCGGTTTCCCGTAACTGCCATGGACAGCAGGCTCATGGCGTAACTTTTGCGCTCCTCTGTATCGTATGCTTTTAGAAGGGCGGCGTCACAGGCATTTTCCAAATCGGCGGAAAAATACTTTGACATAATCCACACAAACGGATTGAACCAATGCAGGCAGAGCGACGCCAGCATAATTGCCTTTGCCCAGTTGTCCTTCCGCTTGATGTGCATAGTTTCATGTGTCAAAATATGACGCAGAAGCACGGTGTTTCCAAAATCCATGCGGGTAGGCAGATAGATGCGGGGATTTAGCAGTCCGCTTACCAAAGGAGAAGCGATTTCGTCGCAGGTAAATACCTGTATATGTCCCATGCCTATTTCGCGAAGCATGGTGTTTATTGTCTCATTATGTTCCACCAAAAACCGGTTTTGTAATCTTTTCACACAGCGATATCTTTTAGTAAGTAAAAAACCGGCTGTGGCGGCAAGCCCCAAAAAGTATGCGGCGGCAAGCAGAAGGCGAGGCCGGAACAGGAATGCGGCAATATCTGTAAGGTATTCGCCGTAAGAAGCAGAGCTTTCGGATACGGAGACACCTTCCGAAAGGATACTTGCTGCAGTCACGTCCGGTGATTCCTGAAATTGCGCGTAGTCATCAGCTTCTCCTGACACAGCGACGGTATCCTCCGTTACCTCGGCAGTGTAAGTGACATTGCCAAAAGTATGCGGTATATTTATACTGAGCGGGCTGCTCAAAGAAAAGGGTACCAAAAGGCGGACAAGTACGACACACCAGAGTACAGGAAAAACAAATTTAGGCAGCCGGTTTTTTAACAGCCCCCGCAAAAGCAGAATAATCAAAATCATAATACTTCCACAAAATGTCATAAGATAAAAGGGCATACTCATTCTGAAATGTAACATTTTAATCCTCATTTCTGCGCACATTTTTGAAGCAATAAAACCGTGCTTATTGCTTGTGCATAACAAATTTGTGTCAAGTGCGCACAGCCACAAATTGCGTTTCCATTTGGAAGCGTTTTGCTGGAGAGCGCTATTTCGCTTCCTGAATCATTTTAAAAAGTCTCTCTGCCGCTTCTTCTGAAATTCCCTGATTTTTTAGGAAAGAGGAAAAAAACAGCTCGTTGGATCCGCCGAACATCTTGTCAATAAGCTGCTCGGTTTCGCTCTGTGCAACTTCGTCTTTTGTGACAAGGGCTCTGCACAGAAATCCCGGTTCTTCGCGCTCTATGGCACCTTTCTCAATACACTTTTTGATGACGGTGTAGGTGGTGTTTTTGTTCCAGCCAATATGTGCCGCAAGCACATCGACAATATCCTTGGCAGGCTTTTCACCCTGTTCCCACAAAACCTCCATCACTTTAAGTTCCGAATCAAATAGTTTCACGGTACACCTCTCTTTTTAATTGGACTACTGCAATAGTCTAGCGATTAAGAGTAGACTATCACAATAGTCTGATGGTGTCAAGGGGGGGATGTGAAATGATATGCCTCCAACACCATAAGTCCGTTATTTAGTACAGCAAATCATATAGAATAAAAACCGGTGGAAACAAAAAAACAGCAATATGTAAAGGAGGATATGACTTGTGCAGCAAAATATTTTAGAGAAAGCAGCGGAATTTGTGATTTTAAAGAATGTGGTATGCGGGGAAGAGGCGGAAGAACAGATGACGGAGCTGGAATTGTCAGGGCTTGATGCAGAAAAGTTAGAGTTTATGACGGCAGATGAGCGGAGAAGAGTATTAGAAGAAGCCGGACTGATACCGGATGAGTATGATTTTTGAAAAAGCAAAGTTGGTAAAATAGTAGAAAGACAAAGGAGAACAGAAACAACGGTGCTCCTTTGTCATAGCATGGAAAAACCTATTGCAATGGCTGTTTATTGTCGAGACTTACCTGCTGCTTGCCGGAGTTCAGATATAGCTTTCGAACTATCGGCTGCAGAGCAAACCCTAGTGGAACAGCGACACAGACAGCTATCACAGCGTTCATGCCGGAGACTATGGCTTTTTGGGAAATAGTCATCCAAACAGCAGCCAGCGGCAGGTGTAGTATAAATCGGTGGGTAATAAAGGTTTTGGACAAATATAATATCACGTATAGTGCAGAACCGCTTACAGCACCGAGCAAGAACCGTTTCTGCTTTGTGCCGCCCTTTGCTGTTACTTTTCCACATAGCCATGCCATGAGGAATTTAAATAGAAAGGTAAAAGGGGCGGAGGAGATATAAGCCGGATTTGTCAAATCAAAAAATGCGGAACCGATGCCGGCGGCAAGTCCGCCCTGCCACGAGCCCAAAAGCATACCGGACAACAGGCACATTACGTTGCCCATGTGCAGGCGGGTGGCGGTTATGGGCGTGGGAATAGATATCTGTAAAAAGGCGGAAGTTACATAAACAGCCGCAGACATAACACTGATCAGCGCAATTTGACTTAAGGGAATTTTCTTTTTCATTGTGGGGGCTCCTTTCGAAAAACATATCATTTTTTCTTTCATGATACTATTGATAGAAAAACCATACAATGATAGAATTGTATGGCATACAATTTTGTAAAAGGAGAAAAGTGATGCCGTTTAATTCATTTGAAGATTATCCGATGTCATGGAGACCGAAACGGGAAGAATTAGAGAAACCTTATTATCTGTCGCTTGCGGGTCTTTTGGAGCAGGAGATTGTCGAGGGAAGGCTGCAGGCGCATACCAAGCTTCCGCCGCAGCGGGAACTGGCAGATTTTTTGGATTTCAATGTAAGCACCATTACCAGAGCATACAAATTATGTGAATTGAAAGGGCTGCTTTATGCAGTAACGGGAAAGGGCACTTTTGTTGCGTCCGGCATATGTGCAGGGGATACTTTTATAGAAAAGAAAAGCCGATGCATTGAGATGGGGATGATTAAGCCTTTTTATGAGACTAACGATATGGTTCTGGAAGCAGCGCGGGCAATTTTGAAACGCGGCGATGCAGCAGGGCTTTTAGAATATAATAATCCGTTGGGAACGGACAGACAGCTTTGTGCGGCCGTCTGCTGGCTGCAGCGGCATGGCGTGCGCGTGGAAAAACGAGGGGTCTTAATAGCAGCAGGTGCACAGAATGCGCTGAGCGTTATTTTACTCTCTCTGTTTCAGGCGGGGGATAAGATTGCCGTTGATGAATTTACTTATACCAATTTTAAAGGGCTGGCAAATCTGCTGCAAATTCAGCTGATTGCCGTTCGCGGAGACAATTACGGTATGCTGCCGGAGGCTTTGGAAGCATTGTGTAAAAACACTGAAATACGTGGTGCATACCTTATGCCGACATGCAGTAATCCAACTGGTGCTTTTATGCCGCAGGACAGGCGTAAAGAACTGGCAGAGGTTATGAGGCGTTTTAATCTGCTGCTGATAGAAGACGATATTTATTCTTTCCTTGCGCCGCAGGGAACCGTTTCTTTTTTCTCTTTCATGCCAAAGCAGACGCTTCATATCTGCAGCTTGTCTAAATCTTTGTGTGCAGGAATGCGGGTTGCTTTTGTGGCGTTTCCGGAGCAGTACAGAGACAGGCTGGTATCCGGTATGCTTCATATGAATTTAAAAACAGTTGCTCTCAATGCGGAGATTATGGCAGAATTGATTGAAAGCGGAAAGGCGGATGAAATCGTGCAAAAAAAAAATAGAACTGGCGGTGAGAAGGAATCAGATATATGAAAAATTTTTTCAGAAGGAGGAGGGAAATATCGCACGCTTTTTTCATTGGCTGAAGCTGCCCTCCGGTCTGACAGGTGAAGAAGCAGAGCTTTTAGCGCTGCAGAATGGCGTGCATGTTTTAGGCTCCCACAGGTTTGCACAAGGAGGCGGGGAGAAGGCGGCGTTTTTGCGCCTTTCCGTTGTTTCCCCTGATACGGAGGCGGAACTTATGCGCGGGCTTAAGGTTCTGCGGAATATGTTGCAGGAGGTGCCGGTTTCCTTGTTGGTGTGAGCGGTGTGAAGGCGAAAGACGCATATAGCAGGTAACGTTATAAGGTTAGGGTGTCAAAAGCCCTAATACTAGGTAATGGAAGAAAGGAACGGAAAGGCTCTGAAAATGGATTGACATAAAGTGGATAAAAATTTATGCTAAAATAAAAAGGAGACAAAAGAACATGAAAAAATACATAAACACAGCTTTTATATATGCAGCAGCAGCGATGGCGGGCGGCGTGTTTTATCGGGAGTTTACAAAGTGGAATGGCTATTTGGGTGTGACAATGCTGGGAAAGGTGCATACACATTTATTTCTGCTGGGTATGTTCTTATTTTTGATAGTTGCGCTGTTTGCAGGGCGGATGCAACTCGAGGAAGACAAACTGTTCCACAGATTCTTTTACATTTATAACGGGGGAGTGATCCTGACGGCAGTTATGATGCTGGTACACGGTACGCTGCAGGTACTTCATGTGGAGTTGTCCAAAGGAGCGGAGGCGTCTATTTCCGGCATTGCAGGAATCGGACATATTCTGACCGGAACGGGGCTTGTGATGCTTTTGCTTTCTCTGCGGAAACATGCGGAGGATTTGCGGAATGATAGAGAAGAACAATAGGAGATTTTTACTGGAAAGCAGGCGTTATGGGAGGAGAGGGAGGAGTGAAAAGTGTAACGATGCGCGCCAATATTTCCTGTGACTGCAAATCGGTTTGGGAAATCGTGACAGATAACGTAAATTATGCATGGCGAAGCGATTTGTCTAAAATAGAGGTGTTGGACGAAACGCGGTTTGACGAATATACGAAAAATGGGTTTATAACGCATTTTTGCATCACGGTGAAGGAGCCATGCCGTGAGTATCGGTTTGATATGGAAAATCAGAATATGTGCGGACGGTGGAAAGGCATATTTGAGGATTGCGGCGGCACGACGCGAATTACTTTTACCGAAGAAGTGCAGGCAAAGAATCCGGTTATGAATCTGTTTTTAAAGGGATACCTAAAAAAGCAGCAAGCAGCTTATATGGCAGATTTGCAGAAGGCTGTGGCAGAAAAAGCACGGATAAAAAGCATGGATAAAAGCAGCCTGTAAAACGACAGGTTAAAGCAGGCGGCTGAAAAATTCCAGCTTGTAGGTGCTTTGGTCGCGCGGGTCCGTCCTCTTCTGCGTGTCGCAGTAGGAGAAGCCACAAGAAGCAATGAGGGCTTTGGAAGCTGCGTTCTGGGAACGGGCGGAGCAGATAAATTCGCGCGCGCCAAGAGACGCCGCACGCTCCATTAAAAGGCGAAGTGTCTGTTTGCCATAGCCCTTGCCGGTATAGTCCGGTCCTATGGCAATGCCGGTATCTTCGTAGACATGAGGCTTGATTTCCGTCATGCCGGCAAAGCCAATTGCCTGACCGCTTTTCTTTTCATATATTGTATAGGCTTCATGCGTGCGCTGGAAGGATACGCTTTTTTCCATGCGTACTTTTGCAGCATCTTCACTTTCTGTCACATTCCAGAGCATATAGCGTGCGCTCTCCGGTCTCGACCAGAGATTGCGGTACAAATCCTGCCAGTCTTCTTGCTTGGCTTTTTCAAGACGAATATCTTTTGCTTCCATAAAATTCTGCTCCTGTCAGTTTGGATTTAGCGGAGAAGCTCTACAATGGAGGTAACCAGATGGCAGTTTGGCGTGTAGGTTACACGGTAGACTGCAGCATTTTCTGCATTCCAGTCAGTATTCCGATTCTCATTATAGAAATGCTCCTGATTGGGGGTAAAGTCAAAGTGACCGGACACAACATATACGCTGAACCAGGAGGAAGGCGTTTCGCCGGAGGGAGAAACGGGGCGGGCGCTGTATGCCGTCAGGGGCATGGGATAGCCCTGTCCGTGATCTGCAAGACCGGCGGAAGCGTAATTTTTATTGAGATATACGTCTACGGACAGCAAGTCCCGTTCTTCTATAGCGATAATATCTTCCAAGCAGCGCTGGTATTTTTCGCGTGGGTTGATATCAGCGGTGATGGCGGACAGTACAAAGCAGCAGAATAATCCCAGCACCAGTACCAGCCCAAGCTCGGTAATGGGAATTCCTTTCTTCTTAAACCGCAATCTGCAGGCTTGATATTTGGGGTTGTGAAAAGTGGCAGCATAGAAGACCAGTGCCGACAGCCCAAAGACAGCAGTAAGAACCGATGAAAACAGAAAGATTTTTTCGAGCAGTTTATACCAGTCGGCATATCCCTGCAGCAAAAGGGCAGCAGTATCAGCATCTGCAATATATCTTCGCAGGGTGGCAGGCTGCAAAACAAGGGTGATTGCAACTGCCGCTGCGAGAAAAGCAAATATAAAATAAATTAACCATTGCGTGTATTTCCACTGTAGCTTACGGGCTTCCTTTTTGTCGATGTTCATAAGGCACCTTTCTCTCGTATACAGGCTTGGAAAGAATTTCTGTTTTTGTAAAGCGTCACAGGGTTTAACAGACTGTAAAACGCGTTGAACTAATTCTATTTTAGCATGTTTCGAAAGTAAGGTAAAGATAATTGCAACAGTTTTGTGTCCGGTTGCGGTCATGTCGTTTTCTTGCCCCCATGGGGGATTTGTGGTAGTATAAATAATGTGCCGGCAGCATATTTCTGCAGCCGGACAGAAGCGAAGCAATGCAAAAAGCGGCGATAACAACAAATCAGGGGTGAGCATATATGAAAATGATACACTGTGCGGATATTCATCTGGGTTCCAAAATGGAGGCGAAGCTGCCGAAGGAAAAGGCGGATGAGCGGAAGGCGGAGGTTCGCGCTTCTTTTGAAAAAATGGTGCAGTATGCAAAAGGCGAGGAGGTGCGGGCAATTCTTTTGGCGGGGGATGTGTTTGACTCGGACAGACCGCTCAAAAAGGATAAAGTCTTTTTTTATGATGTAGTCAGACACAATCCGGAAATTGATTTTCTCTATCTGCGCGGCAATCATGACAGTATGGAATCGTATACGGAATCTGATTTGGACAATCTGAAAACCTTTGGTGCGGAGTGGAAAAGCTACGACTATGGCGACATCACGGTAACGGGGATTGAGATGGCGCCGGAGAATGCGCTTTCACTTTATGCGTCGCTGCAGTTAAATCCGAAGCGGAAAAATATTGTGATGCTGCATGGGCAGACGGCATCCGCTGCGGAGATGGACAAGATTCATCTGGCAAAGCTGAAAAATCGATATATTGATTATCTGGCACTTGGACATGTACATTCCTATCAGGCGGGCAGTCTGGACGAGCGGGGAACGTATGCCTACTGCGGTTGTCCGGAGGGGCGCGGTTTTGATGAAATCGGGGAAAAAGGCTTTGTGCTTTTAGACATTGGAAATGATATAAAGTTTCGTTTGATTCCCAACGCCTGCCGGAAAATAGAAGAAATACAGGTGGACGTCAGTGATGCGGACGGAATATACAACGCATGTCAGAAGGCGCGGGAGGCGGCAAAGATGCGCTGTACCAAAGAGGATATGCTGCGGTTAAACCTGACAGGTGAGATAGCCTTTGACAATGAGGGGCTGGCGGGAGAGGCGGAGAGACTGCTGTCTCCCTATTTCTACTTTGTCTCGGTCAAAGACAAAACCCTGCGGAAATTTGATGTGCACGCGCTGCAGGGCGATATTTCGCTGCGAGGCGAGTTTATCCGCACCGTGCTTGCCGCTCAGGAGTACACGGATGCGCAAAAGCAGCAGATAATAAACGCCGGATTAAAGGCGCTTTCAGGAAAGGAACCGGATTAACATGAAGCTGAAAGCCTGTCATATAGAGAATTATGGAAAAATAAAGGATGCCGACTATGTATTTGCGGACGGCATAACGCAATATTGCGAGGAAAACGGTTATGGGAAGACGACGCTGGCTTCTTTTCTAAAGGCAATGTTTTACGGGCTTCTGCCGGTAAATAAAAGGACGAAGCAGTTTCTTGACAGAGAACATTTTTATCCTTTTTGCGGCGGAAAATTCGGCGGCAGTCTTGTCTTTGAAAAGGAAGGAAAACAGTATAGAATCGAACGGTTTTTTGACAAATCCAGCGGCACGAAGGACAGTCTGCTTGTGTACTGCAACGGAGTGCCGACGGAGGAATTTGGCGGGGAGATTGGACAGGGCGTTTTCGGTCTGGACGAAGAAGCGTTTGCACGCACGGTTTTTGTCACTGCGGCGGAAATGGAGATAAGTGCGACAAGCGGCATCAGCGAAAAATTAAACCGTTATGTGGAAAATACGGACAGTACTACCAGTGCAGCTTCCGCCATAAAATTTTTGCACGATAAGCGAAAAGAGCTGAAAGCGGACAGGGGAAGCAATGATTTGCTGACGCGGCAGAGGGAAAAAATCAGCGGCATACAGCAACAGATAGAGAATCTGGAACGAATTTCTGCCGCTTTGGGCGGACAATATGAGGAGCGGGAGCGGCTGGAGCAGCGGATAAGAGAAGCGGAGGCGGAGGAAAAGGAAGCGGGCACAAGGAAGCTTCTGCGCCAGAAGTGGGAGACCTATGACGGCTATCAGGCGGCGCTTACGGCGGAGAGAGAAAAAAGAGCAGCGCTTTTGCAAAAGTATCCGAAGGGTCTGCCTACGCAGGCAGAGCTGCAAGGCTTGCGCAGCAGCGCCGAGCGCCTCAGTATGCTAAAGGGGGAGCGGGCGGCGGTATCCTTTGGCAGCAAGGAGCAGGAATGTTTAGAAGCGCTTGCGCTTCGGTTTGCGGACGGTGTGCCTAAAGCAGAAGCACTCAGACAGGAAGAGGAGCGGCTTGCGCAAATTGGAATTCTCAGGCTGCAGTTGGAGGAATTGAAAAAAGGCGCGCAGACGGAGCGGCAGAGAGCGCTTTCCGAAAAATTTGCCGCCGGCGTTCCCGACGGGGAGGAAAGGAAAGAACTGCAAAAGCTGCTGACTGCGTGTCAGGAAAAAGAAGAAGAACTGGAAACGGCAGGAAAATGTGAGGCGCAGAAAGCGGGCAGGGAACAGGCAAAAAAGCGGGCAGGAAGGGCTGCGGTCATGTTGGAGACTGCCGCCGTTTTATTGCTTGCTGGCGGAGGATTCTTTCTGGCCGGAAAGCAGGATACGCGTATGGGAAGTCTGCTTTTTTTACTGGGAGCAGCCGCGTTTATGGCAGGCATTTTTGTGTTTTGCAGGCAGCGGCGCAAAGCGGCAGCGCTGCGGCACATGCAGGAAAATGCATTTTCGGCTCTGCAGCAGGAGTTTACAGATTTGGAAAAGGGGATTCGGGAAAAACTGGCTCGCTACGGATACCACAGCAGGAATGGAGCTGTCTATGATTTTGCCATAATGGAACAGGAAGCGGCGGAGTATGAGGATTTTTTGGCGGAAGCGGAAAGGAAGCGGGAAAGATTTGAAGAAAAAGCCGCGGCATGCAGAGAGTTGCTGGAGCAGTCCGTTTCCTTTTTCGAGCAGTATGGAGAGGATACCGTTCTGCTGCGTGAGGATTTTAGAAATATGCAGACTGCTTTTGGCAGGCTGCGGGAAGACATTCGTGATTACGAGAGGCTTAAGAAGGAAGAGGCGGAGAAAAGAGAGAAAGAGGAGACTTGTCAAAAGCAATATGCAGAAATCAAGGAGCAGATGCAGTCGCTGCTGACAGGCTACCGGCTGGAGATTTCCGGCGACTGGAAAGAGCAGCTTGCCCTTTGGGGCAACGACAGGCGGGAAACAGAGCTTTTGGAGGAGTCGATAGCCAGACAGGAAAGAAGGCTGGAGGAATACCGAATGCAAAACGGGCTCTTCAGGAGGCCGGAGAGGGAAGCAGCAGATATGGAAACGCTGCACGCTCGGCAGTCTCAAATGCGGAGGGAGCTTGCGGAGCTTGACCGCCGGATTGCCGAGTCGGAGGATATGCTGGAAAAGCTGCCGGAAAAGCAGAATGAACTGGCGCTTGCGGAGGAAAAGCTGGAAGCGTACAGAGAAAAACATTTGATTTATGCGGGGGCGGCGAAAGCGCTGGAGACGGCGGAGCAGGCTTTGAAGGATAAGTATATTTCCCCCATAAAGGAGCGGTTCTGTACCTATTCGGCAGCAATTGAGAGAGCCATCGGGGAAAAGATTACCATGAATCAGGATTTTCAGATTTTCTTTGAGAGAGGCGGGGAAAACCGCAAGGACAGGCATTTGAGCGCAGGGGAAAGAAGCATCTGCGCGCTGTGCTTCCGTCTTGCCCTGATAGACAATATGTATGGAAAGGAACAGCCTTTTTTGATTATGGACGACCCTTTTGTGCACCTTGACGCCATGCACATGGAAAAAACAGGAAGGGTATTAAAAGAACTTGCAAAGGACCGGCAGATTTTGTATTTTTGCTGTCATGAAAGCAGGAAAGTCTAAGGCGGTGCTTTGGCTGCCGCCCTGTATCGGTAAATATTCCCCTGTCTAAGCTGCTGTTAAACCATGCAGGCGCATCTGTGTGGAACACGGGTTCCTTCCTTGTATCAGGAGGATGCGTCTGCTGGGAGAAAGACCCACGGAGCAGTTTTATGATGCCATGCTCATTATGATAGCCGGTACGGTAGTGATAGCGAAAGATTCGTGTGAAAGTTTTTTATCGGGATTCCTTTCGGTCTTCCATTTCCTGCAAAATCTGTACCACAACCTCTCTTTCATCAAAGTGGTACTTTTTACCTTTGATTTCCTGATAATCCTCGTGTCCCTTTCCCAAAAGAAGGATAATATCACCTGATTGGGCATGAGACATGCTGTAGGCAATCGCTTCTTTTCTGTCGTCGATCTCGATGTACCTGCCGCCGCTCTTTTGCAGTCCGACCTTGATATCTTCATTGATGTCATGCAGTTCTTCCAATCTGGGATTGTCGCAGGTCAGTATACACAAATCCGCATATTTGCCGGTGATTTCTCCCATATCATAACGGCGCAGTTTGGAGCGGTTACCGCCGCAGCCGTATACGCAGACGAGGTGCCTTGGATGGTACTGCTGCAGCGCCATCAGCGCATTCTCCGTGCTTACCCTGTTGTGGGCATAATCAATCAGCATGGAATATTCTTTGGAAACAGGAAGCAGCTCCATACGCCCTTTCACGCTTGCCTGCTTCAGTCCGATGCGGATGGTATCCGGCGCAATTCCTGCCAGCCTGCAGACGGACAGGGCGGCAAGGGCATTGTATACGGAAAACTGCCCGGGAAGGAATATCTGGTATTCGCCCTCCAACAAGCCGCTTACCTGAAACTGCATTCCAAGTCTGCCGTCTATGTTGATATTTTCGATATGATAAGCAGTTAAATCGGCATCCGCAGCCGTACAAAAAGTAGTTACTTTACAGGTATGTCCCTGTAATACGTCCTTGTAATGGGAATCATCTGCGTTGAAAACACCTTGCCTGCATTGCCGGAAAAGCAGGCTTTTGCAGGATAGATACTCTTCAAAAGAATCGTGTTCATCCGGACCGATGTGGTCCGCAGAAAGATTGGTGAAGACGCCATAGTCAAATTGGATTCCGGCAGTGCGTCCCAGCTTGAGCGCCTGTGAGGAAACCTCCATAACGACATATTCACAGCCGGCATCTACCATTTGGTGAAACAGGTTGTGAAGCTCATAGGATTCCGGCGTGGTGTTTTTCAGGGGGATATGCTTATCGCCGATGACAGCGCCGTTGGAGCCGATAAGTCCGGTCTTTTTGCCGCTGTTTTCTAAAACACTCCTGATGATGTGGGTAGTTGTGGTCTTGCCATTGGTGCCGGTCACGCCGATTGTAATGAGCTTACGGGCAGGATAATCAAAGAAGGCGGCAGACATATGCGCCAGCGCTTCCCGCGTGGAAGGGACGAAAAGCGTCGTGATATGTGCCGGAATCTGTCCGGCGGCATCTTCCCGTTCGATGACAATCGCGGAAGCGCCCTTTTGGATGGCGTCAGGGATATAGTCATGCCCGTCCGTTCTGGCTCCCGTCAGACAGACGAACATAACGCCTTCCACGATTTTGCGGGAGTCATATACAATATCCTTCACTTCGGTTTCCATGGAGCCCGTCAGGCACCGGTATCGCAGACCGGAACAAATGTTATCTACTTTCATAATCTCTCTTTTCTTGTATAAAATATTTAAAATTCGCCTTCAAAGACGGTGTGGGAAGGCCCTTCCATAATCAGGCGGTTTGTCTTTTCATCCCACTCGATATCGAGGAGACCGCCAATCTGTTCCACCGTGACATGGCGGCTGCAGCGGTTTGTCAGCACGCCGGCAACGACTGCGGTTGCGCAGCCCGTGCCGCAGCCAATGGTCTCGCCTGTGCCGCGCTCCCATTCTCTGATTTTGATATAGTCACGGCTTACCAGTTCGGCAAAGGTGACGTTTGTTTTATTGGGAAACAGGGAAGTCATATATTCCAAAGCCGGTCCATATGCTTCAACTGCCAAGTCCTTCACAGATGCAACATAAGCGACACAGTGGGGGTTGCCCCATGAAACGGCAGTTACAAAAAACGTTTCATCAAGCACTTTCACAGGCTGCTCGATAAATTCTGCAAGGGAAGTGGCGACGGGTATTTTCTCCGTGGACAGGACGGGCTCGCCAATGTCCGCACGGATATTAGAAACCAGTCCGTCCGTCACGGACAGGGTAAGCTGCTTAAAGCCGCCGAGGGTCTCGATGGCAATGCTGGTTTGGTCAGTCAGCCTGTGGTCGTATACATATTTGCCGACGCTGCGCAGGGCGTTGCCGCACATTTCCGCTTCCGTACCGTCGGGATTAAAAATCCGCATACGGAAATCTGCTTTTTCAGACGGGCAGATAAGCACCATGCCGTCGGAGCCTATGCCAAAATGCCTGTCGCTTACAAAGCGTGCCAGTGCGGAAAGGTCGGGAAGCGCTTGGTGAATCGCGTCAATATAGACATAATCGTTGCCGAATGCCTGCATCTTTGTAAATCGCATAGTGCCTCCTAACGCATTGCCTGCTCTAAATCGTTGATAATATCCTGTGCATCCTCCAGACCAACGGACAACCGGAGGAAACATTCCGTAATGCCGAGGTCTTCTTTCAACGCCTTCGGCGTATCCTCGTGGGTCTGGGTGGTCGGATAGGTAATCAGGGTTTCCGTACCGCCGAGGCTTTCCGCAAACATAACCATGCTGACATTTTTTAAGATTTTCTTTACGGTTTCCAGACTGTCCACGGTAAAGGAAATCATGCCGCCAAAGCCCTTGGTCTGCCGCTTTGTGATTTCGTAGCCCTTGTGGTCGGGGAAGCCGACATAAAAGACTTCCTTTACCTTGGGGTGGGTGGAGAGCCATGCCGCTACCTTCTGCGAGCTTTCGTTGTGCCGGTTCATGCGCACCGCCAGCGTTTTGATACCTCTGATAACAAGCCAACTGTCAAAGGGGGAGAGCTGGCTGCCGTGGGATTTGATGTGAATCTGTATTTTCTTTGCAATTTCTTCATTTTCCTTTACCACCACGATGCCGGAAATGACATCATTATGCCCGCAGAGATATTTGGTGGAGCTGTGCGTCACGATGTCTGCGCCGAGCGCCAGCGGCTTTTGGAAATAAGGCGTCAAAAAGGTGTTGTCCACAACAGTGAGAGCGCCAATTTCCTTTGCAATCGCAGATACAGCCTGAATATCAGCAACCTTCATCATGGGGTTGGTAGGTGTCTCCACAAAAAACATTTTGGTGTTGGGTTGAATTGCCTGCCTTACGGCATTTAGGTCAGACATGTCCACGTACGTATGGGTAATACCGTATTTGCCAAAGACGTCTCCGATGATTCGGAAGGTGCCGCCGTAGATATCATTGGATAAAAGCACATGCTCGCCCGGGGCAAGCAGTGAGAAGACAGCCATGTTGGCAGCTTGTCCGCTGGAAAAAGCAAAACCTTTGATACCGCCCTCTAAAATTGCCATGGTCCGCTCCAGCTCCTGTCTGGTCGGATTGTCAAGACGGCTGTAGGCAAAGCCGGTGGTTACGCCGAGCTCTGCGTGGCGGAACGTTGACGACTGGAAAATGGGCATACTGACGGCTCCCGTCAGAGGTTCCGTTCCCAGCGCACCGTGCACCACCTTGGAATCGTCGTGCAGATGCTCTTTTTTGTCAAATACATCGTAACTGATAGGTTGCTTCATAGAAATCTCCTGTCCTTTCTTCATTAGAATGAAAAAAACATATCTGTTACTATTTTACCTCATTGGAGAGAATTATGCATTAATGATTTACAAATATTATAAAATTTGTTAAAAAAATCAAATGCCTGTGAAAATTTGCCGCCCGTATGTACAAATTATGGATATTGTGTTATTCTTAGGTCAAATTGACACCCGAATCCTAATCTATATGAATCAAAAGGAGGAAAGAGATATGAGAGTTCACAGACTTCGGTTTGACATATGGCTCTGCCTTGCCATAAGCGTATTGCTTGCTATGGGGGCTGCTAAAATTGTCAATTCCATGGTGCCGGAGGCATATGAAAATTATGTGGAGGATCATACGGTTGCAGACGGCGAAATTGGCGGCATTGCCGATGAGACGGTCTTTCGCGCGCAGAACGTGGAGGATTTGCTGACGCATGACACCTTTACCGTGATTTCCCCGGGCATTGAATATATGAACAGGGGAGCAGGCTATTTTGGAAGCTATTATTTTTATTCTCTGACGCTTCCTTCGGGGGAGCGGGTAGCGGCGCTCTACAACATGGATTCCGTACAGAATGAGAACGGGGAGGATTCCGACATTTACAGCGGCGACAAAATTCTGCCGGTGGGAAAGGTGGTCTATGAGGATTTGACTGCGAGCGCTTCCTTTTTGGAACAGATAGAACATGCCGAGCCTTTAAGCCGCACGGATTTTTATGTAGACATGCGTGGTGAAGGCGGCAAGATGAGTCAGGAAAATTATGCGGAAGCGCCGGTTGCGCTGGTGCAGATTCTTACGGTTGTAATCAGTTTTCCCTTGTTACATATGCTTGGTTCAAAACTAGGAATTTTCCCTCGGTTTTTTTCCTTCAAAAAGCGCGAGGAGAAAAAGTGGGAGTAAGAGATAGAAAGTATGGGGAGGAGAGACGATGGGAATTTTTAAGAAAATGCGGGCGGCTTTTCATGACGACTGGTGCAGCCAGTGTCAGACGCCCATGGTAGAAAAAGCGAGGCGGCTTTTTGCAATGCCCAATATGACAGTAGGCCACTATGTGTCTCATAAGGAGCCGGCGTATTACCGCCAGAATCTGCGCGTGGTATCGCGCAAGGCGGATATTCCCTCCGGCATGTATGCCTGCGGGCTGATTGCCTATCAGTGCCCGCAGTGCAGTCATCGTACAGTAAAAGCTTCTATATTTTTGCCGGTGCGCGAACAGGAAAAAGTAGAGGAAAATTTGCTTTTTGAAAAAGGGGAGCTGGACGATTTGTTGATGTAGAGGAGAGGGAACAGGATGCAGATATTTATATCGCACTCTTCGAGAAATGCCGCGGAAGCGTCTGCAATCTGCCGTCTGCTGGAAGAAAGCGGCACAAGGTGTTTTATTGCGCCAAGGGATATCCGGACGGGGAAAGAATATGCGGAGGAAATTGTAAACGGGCTGGATGGCTCTGCAGCGGTCATTCTGCTGATGTCAGAAGCTGCAAACCATTCGCCCCATGTGCTGCGGGAGGTGGAAAGGGCGGTCAGCAAATCCATCCCGATTCTGGTATATAAGCTGGAGGAAGTTGCATTATCCAAGTCTATGGAATATTTTCTGATGACACATCAGTGGGTCGGTTTGCAGGATAAGGACGGGTATGCGCGTATTCTGTCCTTTGCGGCTGACTTACAGAAGAGAACGGCAAAAGGTCAGGATACGGCAGCGCAGGGAGCCCAAAAGAAACAGGATAGAGAAGCGGCGGGCGCAGAATACCAAAATGAGCGGCGGACAGAAAGCGCGGATAAAAAACAAGCAAAAATCCGTGCGTTGGCGCTGGCGGCAGCTTTTTGCCTGATTGCCGTAGGATTGCTTGCGGGCTTTCTGCTGCTTCAAAGCGGCAGGCGGACAAAGGTGCAGGTGCAGACGGGTGACACCGTCTTATTTGGCAGCTACAATGGCGAAGAGATAAGCTGGCGTGTATTACGGATTTCGGACGACGGCTCCAAGGCGGTTTTGGTGGCGGCGGATATCCTTACCATGAAAGCGTTTGATGCTGCGGAGGGCGGGCGGTACAATCGGTATGATGAGGTGGATTACTGGGGACAGGAGACTGTGGCGGATACAGATTTGGAGCTGCAGATGCTGGTGCGCGGCAACAATAGCTGGTGTGTTTCCAATATCAGGACCTGGCTGAACAGTACGGCAGAGGTGGTGCTTTACGCGGACCAGCCGCCGGAGGCATCTGCCATGGCGGAAAAAAAGAACGGATATCAGAACGAGGCGGGATTTTTGCATGATTTTACCGAAGAGGAGCTTGCTGCAATCGTGGAGACGGAGATTGTAACCGGCACAAATCCTCTGTATGATGCGGATACCGTGACGACTATGGACAGAGTATATCTTTTGTCCATGGAGGAGCTTGTCTGGTTTGATGAAGCCGGTATCAGCAAGCTTGCCGTTCCTACGCAGGCAGCCGTAGCGCAGGATGGCAGTTACTGGTATATGCTGGACTACACGGAGTATGGCATAAAGGAATACTGCTGGTGGCTGCGGGAGCCTGTAGCGGACACCACAAGCCGGTGCTATCTGGTGGGGAACGGCTATACGGTGGAAAATATCAGGCAGGAAAATGCAGGGCTTGAAGGCTACGGTGTGCGTCCTGCCATTACGGTTGATTTGTATCAGGTATCTTTTAGATAAGATTTGATACAGGCATAAAAAGTGCATCCGACTTCATATGGTATAGAGTATGAAGGCGAGGTGCAGTATCGTGGGAGAACCTGCGCTGCTGTCCGGAAAGGGAATCATGCAGTCAAACTTCAAAACTCTGGTAAAATCGATTGCGGCGCCCCTTGCTGTGGGCGCCGTCTCAGGCTTTTTGGCGCGGGAGGGGATTCAAAATTTTGGGACGGGCAGACGTCCTTTTTTATCGCCCCCGGGCTGGGTGTTTCCGATGGTATGGATACTTCTTTATTTGCTGTCGGGCGTGGGCGCGTATAGGGTAAGGACTTCAAAAGCGGACAAAGCGCATATCGAAGAAGCGGTTACAATATATAATCTGTTTTTGTTTGTGCATTTTCTCTGGGTTATTTTCTTTTTTACCTTTGACCTTCAGATATTTGCTTTTGCATGGTTGATTGCAGTTTGGCTGCTTGCGGCGGTGGCGGCGGTTCTTTTTTACAGCATAAAGAAGCCGGCAGGCGTCCTCATGCTTTTGTTTTTGCTTTGGACGACGTATGCCGGTTATCTGAATCTTTCTTCCTGTATTCTGCAGCTAGGCAGGAATGTGGTTTGAGATAAGAAATCCGGCGGACAATCAGGAAATCTCCATTGTAAATACCTTGCCGTGCATGGTGGGCCGCACGCGGTACAAATCGTGGTCCCATGCCTTTTTTAACCGCTCGTCCGTAATGGGCAGGACCTCTGCGGCAAGGGGAGCGGCGCCGGAAAAGAAGCGGTGGCAAGGCTGCCGATTTGCAACAGCCCGTCCTCTAGAGCAGGCTTCTCATAGGTAATAAAATTCAGCACGACGTCCGACAGGTTGGTGGTGTCCGCAACGACGACGCGGTTTTCTTTTTTGTACAGCGTTACGCTGCGCCGTCCTTTGCGTCCTGCCCCATCAGGGTGGGAAGGTTGTGATTGTCCGCGTTGTCGCCCGCTTTTACGGCAAGGGTCATCAAATTGCTTCTGGTGAGAAACAGTCCCACGCTCTCATAAAAAATATCTTTGTGAGAAGCAGGGCGAAAAGAGCGTGGCGGCAGGGCATATTATTTATGCAGCCCCCAATACCAATCTTCTTTATACCAAGATGGCAATCCCGTCCGTGCAGCATCAAATCCGCAAGGGGGAGCAGATTCTGCGCACTGTGGTGGAAGCCGAAATTTTCTAAGGAAATTATAATGCTTTTTTGACAAAGATTGCCTTCATGGGGCACATTTCCTGACAGCAGAAGCAGGAAATACAGCCTTTTCTTTTAAAATGTGCTTTTTTGTCGCGGATATCGATAATATGGGCTGGGCAGCTTTCCGCACATTTGCCGCAGCCGACACAGAGCTCTTTGCGAAGCTGCGGGTAGGATTTTAAAAGCCGGCCTGCAAGCTTTGCGAAGGGCTTTTGTAAAAAGCGGGGCAGACTGCCCGTGAAATCCAGTTTTTTGGTATCCGGCACCTGAAAGGGTGTTAAATTTTCAGGGATGGCATCGCCGGACAGGGAGATATCGTCGGGAAGCGCCAGCCCTTGTTCTACAGCCAGCTTCAGCATCATGATTTCTTTCGGGTCAAGTCCCATCAATCCTGCCGCAAAATAGTCCTGTGTGTAGACATCTTTTGAACCAAGCAGCAGATATAGCGGATGCGAATTGCCGCCGGTCGGACCGTTGCCTTCCATGGCATCAATGGCGTCGATAATCGTTATATCCGGTTTTACCGTCTCGGCAAGTTCCACAAGCATGCGGGAAAAATCCTCGAGGTTTGGAAAACGGTAGTGCATCTGCGGTTTTTCCAGACCGGGAATCACCCCGAAAAGATTCTTGATGCCGCCGGAGTAGCCGGTCATGGCATGGGTTTTCAGCTTGCAGATATTGATGATGTAGTCTGCCTCGCAGATGGGCGTTATGATGTGAAAGGAATGATTCTGAAAACCTGCCGGACAGTTTACGGTTTTGGCGCTAAAGTCCATGTTTAGCTTTACCAGAGGCGCAAGCTGCTGCATACCGCAGACGCGGTATACGTTTTTCATATATTCCCCGTTATAAAGCCCGCCGGAGCTTTCCGCCAGAGTAATGTCCTTAATGCCGTGCGCTGCGAGCCATTTGGCAACCGATTTTATAACAAGGGGGTGGGTGGTGGCAGGAAAGGAAGGGCTTTTTGCCATAACCAGATTGGGTTTTATCACGACCTTGCAGTCAGGGTGCAAATCCTTTTCTATGGATAATGCCTCCATCATCTTTGCAATGGCGAGGTCAATCAGTTCTTCGTTGTATTCCGGTACGTTGTAAAGCGTCTGAAGCATATGGTATTGGTCTCCTTCCACGGCTTTGGCTGTCTTTGCTTTTATATATCATAACACAGAATCTATGCTTTCACCAATAAAACTTGAACGGCATAAATGTGCATAAAAAATGATTTATCCTTTCTTATGGATTTTCAGATGTACCTGTATGAGCATCAGTCCACCTCAAATCCCAACCTGCCGCTCAGGGATTTGTTTTATACGGGCAGGGCAGGGTAAAGCGCTACAATGAAGCGCTGAAGGAAAAATGTCCGGCGCTTGGAGAGTATGCGGCATATGTGGCAAGGGTAAGGGAACATGCAAGGGGACATGCGTTACACGAGGCGGTAGTCAGTATGAGTATATTTGAGTACAATCAGGAAGAACATATGCGGATGGAGCGGGAAGAGGCGTATGCAGAAGGACTGGCAGAAGGTATGGAAGACGGAAAGGTAAAAGGAGCCGCCTGTAAACTCATTTTTCTTGTGCGAAGCTGGATAAGGCATGGTTTAAAGGAGGAAGAGATTGCAGGTCTGACACAAGAGCCGCAAAAGGACATATTGCGGCTGATACGGACGATAAAGGAGAACCCGAAAGCTGACGATGAGCAGATTTTGCAGTTATGGGGAAAGCAGGCGTAAGATATTGTTGTAAACTGCCTCGGATGCTTCTGTGACAAACCGATCCATGCGGTGCTCTGTTAAATAGGGATAGTTTCTGTCCGGATTTTCTCTTTTTTTATCGTAAAAACCGGTAATATATTCTCTTCGGTTATCAAAGGCATCCGGCGCAAAAATATCCATATAAGTATTTCTAAAACCAACTGCATTTTTATATATTTCAAAGGCCCTAAAATGCGGCTGACGGGATAAGAAGAGAAAATCAAGGTCATACCAGTCAGCTTTTATTTTCCAAACCAAAGCATTCCTGTCTTGCAAAGCTTCAGCAGCATGAGCCTTGAGGCAGGGGTCGGAAATTTGTTCCTGCCAGAGAATATCCGTTATTAGGTGTGACAGATAACCAAGGTAAAAGGAAAATTGTCTGGTATTATAATTTTTCCGCACAGCTTTTTCAAAATAGCGGTCAAGATAGGGCTGCAGTTGTATTTTTTTGCTTTCATCCCGAAAATGAGATACCTTGGAGGAAGGCACATAGTAGCTCCAGTCTTCGCTGGGAACGCCGCTGTCGGGCGCAATATTCCCCATAATAAAGTCTGTTTTTTCTAAATCTTCGAATTTATCTAATAAGATATCTGCAATTCGCAGATGAACCATCCAGGATGCCATAGGTATTTCCTCTACACGCAAAATTTTTTTATCCAAAGTATGCCGCAGTTGTGCAGATATATGAAATGCTCTGCAATGGGGATGATTGCCGCATAATCGATATCGCCCTCGCAAATCACCGTCTCATACTGCGTGGAAAGTACAATAAGGTCCGCTGCAATCATAGGCGTCACTTTTTGTAAAAAATGTTTTTCTCTGTTCGCAATTACTTCTTTGGATTCGGGTGTCAAAAGCTGTTTACACCGTATTCTTTTTTTTCCGCAACGGTACTTTTCTCCGCTCCCATATAAAATATATATTCTGCAGGTTGCTTTTAAGGATATTATCAGTGATATTCAAATGCTTATCCTTCATTTTTCAACAAATATCTTGAAAAATACCATACCACAAAACGGGAATTTTGTAAATAAAAAGCAAACAAATGTTTTGGCGAATTGCAATGGTTGAAAACGATTTTTTTCTTTATTTTTGTCCTGCATTCATTTTTTTCCTACTATATAGGTAGAAGGAAATACTGAGAAGCGGAAAACGGAGGAGACAGTAACTATGCATAAGCGGGACAAAAGAAAATGCTTCACACCGGTTTTATCCATGGGCATATTTTTGATGATAACGATATCTTTAACGGCATGTACGTTTTGGGCTGTATGTATATTTTCATCTGCAAACGCCTCTTTTTGCCCATATGAACAGAAAACTATAATGATAAGCCAGTCTTATGTGGGAATGGCGCTGCCAAGGGTATGGGAGAAGGAGATATTGAAAAGGGAAGAAGAGGCAGCGCGGAAAAGAGCGTATCTGTATATTATATGCAATATGCGGGAGTATCTTGCTGACCCGCATGGAGATAAAGAGAATCCTGCGGTTTATGATTTTATGGACCAGCCGGTTTATCTGGGGCTTTATGATTTCAACGGGGACGGAGTTTTGGATCTTTTGGCGGGCGATACCATAACGACGGCAGTATTTACCTTTGCCGACGGACAGGTGGAAAAGCTTGTGGACGTTAAGAATCCGAAAGAAGCATATATATACTTTGGCGTGCCGATGCCAAAGGAAGCGGAGGAGAGCATCCGGCTGGTATATGAAGCATCCGGCTGGGTATTGAAATTCCCATCGGGAGAAGAAGCTGCTTTGGATAGCGGGTTTGATTATGATTTTATACGGTAGTAGAAAGGAGCTGCTTTTTATGCCGGTGTTTTATGAAAAAATCTTTACAGACAGGGAGAAACGTGTTATGATTTATGCGTGATAACGGAGAATATCTCTTTGTTATTGCTATAAAATGTGAAAAGCGAGGACGTATATGTTAAGCATTGTGATTTTGGAGAAAGCGGCAAACTAAATAGTTGACGAATCTGCCTTACATGTGCTTACTATACTTATGTCCAAATATAGAAAATGAGCATGGCTGTACGGTCATGCTTTTTTATATTCATGCTGTCTCTCTGCCGTTTTGAAAAAGAGGAGAGGAAACGAGACGACTATGGAGTATTGTGCCATTTGGCAGATGCTTATAGTCGTTTTTATTGTGCAGTCATAGAAGAAAAATACAAGGAAAAGGCATTGGATTTTGTGGAAAAGGTGTTTACGGAATATCAGGATGCGGCGGAGGGCAGGATGGTGCGTGCTCAATCATTGGCTATGTGATGTTTTCC
>ERZ778503.444-NODE-444-length-34296-cov-4.875967_pt1 | contig 34296 bp, 33 predicted proteins | sample MGYA00510047_ERZ778503 | MGnify/ENA primary metagenome ERZ778503 (study PRJEB29527, sample SAMN07138965) | mouse gut metagenome | material: feces | host: mouse | place: China:Nanjing | collected 2016-01-25 ... | reverse complement strand
CCGTAAAAGAAAAGGAGAGGCTTCCGACCTGTACCTTGCAAAATTCCGCTGCAAATATTTCCGAATCTCCCGGGAATGCGGTAGCTTTGTTCCTGCGTTCGGAGCCGGTGGTATGCGGAACGTATGTAAACAGGAACAGCTATGAATGAACAGTTTGAGACGGCGCGGTTGATACTGCGCCCGTGGAAAGAAGCGGATGCGGCGGCATTGTATCGTTATGCCAAAGACCCGGCGGTGGGGCCGGCGGCCGGGTGGCCGCCTCATACGTCCCCGGAGGAAAGTCTGGAGATTATCCGTACTGTTTTCGCGGCGCCGGAGACGTATGCCGTGGTGTGGAAGGAATCGGGAGAGCCTGTGGGATGTTGCGGATTGCTGTTGCCCGGCAATACCCATCTGGGGGAGCAGAAAAGCCGCGAGGCGGAAGTGGGATACTGGATAGGAGTTCCCTATTGGGGCTGTGGGCTGGCGTGCGAGTCGGTAGACAGACTTGTCAGGCATGCCTTTGAAGACTTGGACTTGTCGGTTGTCTGGCTTGTACATTATGACGGCAACCGCCGGTCGCGTCGGGTGGCCGAGAAGTGCGGCTTCGTCTGGCACCACGCGGAACCGGACAAACCCACACCGCTGGGCGACAGGCGCACGGAGCATTTCATGTGTTTGCGCCGCGAGGATCAGGATGTTTCATCGGGTAGATCGCATTGAGGTATGGTAACTCTAGCAAAATACGGCAGATACGGATTGGCGCTGGGAGTGTTCCTGGCCGGACTGCACGTGCAGGCACAGTCGTTGCAGGCCGATCTGGAAGCCTATGTCCGGTCGTGCAAGGCGGAGATAGGGGTAGCCGTCATCACAGACCGGGGGGATACGGTTTGTGTGAACAACGAACGGCCTTATCCGATGAACAGTGTGCTGAAACTGTACCAGGCCGTGGCGGTGGCCGACGCCCTGCAACGGCAGGGGCTTCCGCTCGACACGGTGATTGTGATCGGACGGGGCGACCTGCATCCCGAGACGTACAGTCCGATGCGCGACGAACGGACCTCCGACACGATGCGGATTTCGGTGGCCGAGTTGTTGCGCTACGCCCTGCAACAGAGCGACAATAACGCCTGCGATGTGCTGTTTGAGCGGATTGTCGGTTTGCGGGATGCCGAAGCCTGCGTCCGGGCACTGGGCGTGGATCATTTTGCCATTCGGGCTACCGAGAAAGATATGTTCGAAGATCACGGAAAGACACAGGACAACTGGAACCGTCCTTTGTCGGCCGCCGTCCTGATCGACCGGCTTTTTACCCGCCGGCTGTATGCACCGGTCTATCAGGAATTCCTGAAAGAGACATTAGTGGCCTGCCGGACGGGACAGAACCGGCTGGCCAAACCGCTTACGGGACGGGGCGTCGTGATCGGGCATAAAACCGGAACCGGTTTTACCACTCCCGACGGCTATCCGTCGGGTATCAACGATGTGGGTTTTGTCCGGTTGCCCGACGGGCGCCACTATGCGATAGCCGTATTCGTGCGGTCTTCGCAATGCGATAGGACGGCTACCGAACAGATGATAGCCGATGTGTCGGAGAGAGTATATAAATATGTAGTAAAATAAATTCGATAAAGAGATGGAAATAAATAGAGCATGTACACCGGAGAATATTACGTCGCTGGACAAGGATGAGATTTTTGTATTCGGGAGCAATCTGGCCGGCTGCTATGCCGGAGGAGCCGCGCGGGTGGCTTACGAACGTTTTGGCGCCGTGTGGGGGCAAGGTGTGGGCATACAGGGACAGTCGTATGCCATTCCCACGATGCAGGGCGGCGTGGAAACCATCAAACCTTATGTGGATGACTTTATAGCGTTGGCGCGGGAATGGGATCAGAACACCTTCTACGTCACCCGCATCGGTTGCGGTATCGCCGGTTTTACCGACGAAGAGATTGCACCGCTTTTTGCCGAGGCGCTTGAGTTGTATAACGTCCGGCTTCCCGAATCATTCGTACGCGTGCTCCTTTCCGCCGCCGGTCGGAAGGATGAATAGCGGTGGAAACAGATGCGGATAAACGAAAGGCGCGGACGATGGATAGCTTTGTAGCCATAGATTTTGAGACGGCCAACAACGAGCGGACCAGTGTGTGCAGTGTGGGCGTGGTGATAGTACGCGACGGTGTGGTCGTCGATACGTTCTATTCGCTCATACAGCCCGAACCGAATTATTATCATTACGTGTGCACGCGGGTGCACGGCCTGACGCGTCGCGATACGGACGGAGCGCCTTTGTTTCCGGCTGTATGGGCGGCGATAGCGCTGATGATAGACGGCCTGCCGCTCGTGGCCCACAACAAAGCTTTCGATGAAGGTTGCCTGAAAGCTGCGTTCCGTTGCTATCGGATGGACTATCCCGATTATGAGTTTCACTGTACGTATGCGGCTTCGCGCAGGGCCTTTCCGCGTGCCGAGAACCATCGGTTGCACACCGTTGCAGCCCTGTGCGGTTATCGGTTGGAGCATCATCATCATGCGCTGGCGGATGCCGAAGCCTGTGCGTGGATAGCCCGTGCGATTTTATGAATCGACACCGGTCGTATGGTACGTAGCTATCCGATGGAGAGGCGAGGGATCCGCCCGACCGGGAACGGAGATAAATGTAATCTCAATAATGTAAACAGAAGAAAATCATGAAAAAGGAGATAGAAAAAATGCGTAGTGCCGAACTGTATTATTATTCGGATGAGGAAGTGCTGGTGAGCGCGAAACATGCTGCGGACGTATGCGCCCGGTTGCGCACAATGAGTGTATGCGACGAGGCATACAGGGCGACGATTGAGGATTTGATACCCGGTGTGCCGAAGAGTGTTACGGTATGTCCTCCTTTTCATTGCGACCACGGTTCCGGTATTGTACTGGGCGAGCATGTTTTTATCAATTGCAATTGCGTGTTTTTGGACGCCGGTTACATCCGTATCGGCAGGCATACGTTGATTGGTCCGAACTGCCAGTTCTACACCTCGCAGCATCCGATGGATCATGTGGAGCGGCGGGAAGAGAAGGAAACCGCATATCCGATCACGATCGGTGAGGACTGCTGGCTGGGTGGCAACGTTACCGTTTGTCCGGGAGTGACGATCGGCGACCGCTGTATCATTGCGGCAGGTAGCGTTGTCGTACACGATATTCCCGCCGATTCTATGGCCGCAGGCTGTCCGGCGGTTGTCAAAAAAAATAGGACTGAGAAGTAGGGTATTTTATTCAGAATGAAGGAATAATGGAAGCTGAAACGCTGTTTTTCGCTTCGTGAGAATCGCGTATTTTTGTATAATCGGACAACGGGCGGAAATACGCGATTCTCATTGCATGCGACCGTAGGCTGCTTACCTTTTTCCGACGGTAGCATCGTAAGATGCGCAGGTATGATGTTTTGAGGGGCGGAGATCGGCGGAGAGAGGGATGCGCTATAAATCGGCGTAGGCCGGAATGTCGGGCAGGAAGGAATAGGAGAAATGTGCGTAGTCCATCCGGCAACAGTAATGATGCAGTCCGTTGCTCACGATGAGATAATCTACATGCAGCGCCATATTGTAGCGCGAGATCTGGGCGAATACCTTCGGAGAGATTGCTACGTGGGGAGCTTTGTACTCGATGATCATACGAGGCGAGGCGGTCCGGTCATACAGGACGCTGTCGCATCGTTTGGAGGTGCCGTTCAACTGGAGCGATACTTCATTGGCCAGCAGGGCGGCGGGATAGCCTTTTTGCGTCAGCAGGAAATGCACAAAATGCTGACGGACCCACTCTTCGGGGGTGAGCGCCACATAGCGCCGGCGCAGTACGTCGAAAATACAGGTCTTTCCGTTGCGCTTAATAATTTTTAGGTCGAAAGCGGGCAGGTTTAATGCGAACATTTGTTATTTTTGCAGATTAATGGCCTTTTTGAACGGCTGCAAAAGTAAAGAAAAAAATGAAAACGAAACAGGAAATCGTAGAAAATTGGTTGCCGCGCTATACGCAACGTCGTCTGGAGGACTTCGGAGAGTATGTGCTGCTTACTAATTTCAATAATTACGTAGACATCTTCTGCGAGGAGCAGGGCGTGCCTGTTCCGGGCTATGAGGCGAATATGCGTACGGCCACTGTTGATGATATAACCATTATAAACTTCGGCATGGGCAGTCCGAATGCTGCCATTATCATGGATTTGTTGAGTGCCGTATCGCCCAAAGCCTGCCTGTTTCTGGGCAAGTGTGGCGGTATATCCAACAAAACTCAGTTGGGCGATTTGATTCTGCCTTTGGCCGGGATACGCGGCGAGGGTACTTCGAACGATTATTCGCCTCCCGAGGTGCCGGCTTTGCCTGCTTTTATGTTGCAGCGAGCCGTGTCTACATCGGTGCGGGATGCCGGCAGGGATTACTGGACCGGTACGGTATATACGACAAACCGGCGCATCTGGGAGCATGACGAGGCATTCAAGGATTATCTGAAGAAAACACGCGCTATGGCGGTGGATATGGAGACGGCTACCCTGTTTACGTGCGGGTTTGCCAATCGCATACCGACCGGAGCCTTGTTGCTGGTATCGGACAATCCGATGACACCCGAAGGAGTGAAAACGAGCGAGAGCGACCGCACCGTGACGCGTAGCTACGTCAGAGAGCACGTAGAGATTGGCATGTCGGCTTTGCGGCTGATCAAAGACGAGAAACGGACAGTCAAGCATTTGAAATTCGATTGGTAAGAGGAAGACGAAAGAGATGGCAGCAAGAAAAGAGGGCGTTTCCTACGAGGATATTGTACGCGATGTGCGCGCACGCAAATTCAAGCCGGTGTATTACCTGATGGGTGAAGAAGCCTATTACATCGACCGGATTAGTGAGTATATCGTGGATACGGTGCTTACGGAAGAAGAGAAAGACTTTAACCTGACCGTTCTGTATGGAGCGGACACGACCGTCGACACGGTGATCAATGCTGCCAAACGCTATCCCATGATGGCCGAGCACCAGGTGGTTCTGGTGCGTGAAGCGCAAAGCCTGGCCGGTAAGGAGGCGTTGTCGTTTTATCTGCAACATCCTCAGCCGGCCACCGTGCTGATATTGTGCCATAAGCACGGTGTGCTGGACCGGCGCAAGAAACTGGCTTCGGACATACAGAAAGCGGGAGTGCTCTTCGAGTCCTCCCGGCTCTACGAAAATCAGTTGCCGGGTTTTGTGGCAGGGTATCTGAAACGGAAAGGCATGACTATCGGGCCAGACGCTGCACAGATTTTATGCGAGTATGTCGGCAGCGACTTGAACCGGCTGGCCGGTGAACTGGAAAAGCTGGTGCTGGCACTTCCGTCGGGGGAAAGTCGGGTGAACGCAGACTTGATAGAGCGGCACACCGGAGTGAGCAAGGAGTTTAACAACTTTGAACTGGTGAACGCCGTGGCGCAGAAAGATGTTCTGAAAGCCAATCAGATTGTGAAATATTATAACAGTAATCCGAAGTCGTTCGCTCTCCCGCTTACGTTGAGCGTTTTGTTCAATTTTTTCGGCAACCTGATGATGGCCTATTATGCACCGCAGAAAACGGAGGAGGGGATAGCGGCATGGCTGGAGCAGCCCCGGTGGCAGGTATCCCGGAATGTGCTTCCGGCGATGCGAAAATATTCGGGAGTGAAGGTGATGCAGATAATAGCCGAACTACGCCGAACGGATGCGAAATCTAAGGGAATCGACAACCCGAACACCACCGACGGGGAGCTTTTAAAGGAGCTTATTTACTTTATTCTTCATTAAAATCATTCTTTTTTGTGCTGGATTCTCCTTTTTCGGGGAATCCTTTTTTCGTGTTATTTTACTTACAATAAGAGGCTTATTGAGTATTCGAACGCGTGAGATTTGCGTATTTTCGTTCGGATAGGGAGGTCGTCTTGAATTTTGGCGTATTCGCAAAATCGGTCTTCTTCTGTAATCTTAAAATTTGCATTTACATATCTTAGCATTTTACTATGTAAATTTAAAAGCGTAAACTAGAACATAAGGTAAAGGAATGTATACAAATACAAATGTAAAGAAGGAACCTTCTATTCGTAATTTAAAACTAAATTACATGTTTACAAATATAAAATATTGTATATTCAAAACGAAATGAATTTTTATTCCTATATTATATTAATGTTTATTAGGTTAAAATTCAGATGTTTACATGGATATAAGAATAAAAGAAGAGGAGAATAGGCTAAAAAAACGAAAAAGAACCGAAAAAGCCTTGCTGATTCCTAATTTTATTGAATTAACATACTTGTAAACTAGCGATATAGGAAAATTTGACGCATATTTTGTTTAATTTTAAAAAGCGTGAGCTATACATATTTAATTTGTAAACATGAATGTGTGATTTACTCGAATTACAAAATTAAATTCATGATGCAAAAAATAAAATAAGACCGTGAATAAAGATTTTAATTCCTAAATTTGTGCGTCAATGGGATTTTCTTTACTTTTGTAAATGGATAAAACAAGGTGTTTTTCCCTGTTAGGACAGTTGACCATTGAAAAATGATGAAAGATCGGATTATGCTAATTATGGAGAAGGAGAGTATGACGCAACAGGAGTTTGCCACGGCGTTGGAGATCTCTCCCTCTTCCTTGTCAAGTATTTTCAACGGGCGGACCAACCCGACCAACAATCATGTACAGGCGGTGCACCGCCGGTTTCCGAATATAAACATCAGTTGGCTGATGTTTGGCGAGGGTGAAATGTATATCGACGAAGAGCCGGAGCCGAAGAAAAACACCTCTTCCGCTACAGAAGCGGCTACACTGCCTTTCGAGGGCTCCTCCCCTTATACAGGAGGCGAAGGCTTGGGCGGTGCGGTAGGTCCGTTGCCCGGTATGCCGGTGGCGGTGTCGGGCGGACAAACGGATGCCGAGGGAGGTAATATACCGTTTCAGACAGCGGTTCCCGTCATTCGTGAGACCATCAAATATATTGACAAACCGCAGCGAAGAATAACAGAGATCAGGATCTTTTTTGACGACGGTACGTTCGAGACTTTCCAGGGGACGAAGTGAGTCTCACCGGCTGCATACGTCCGGCATACACGGTCTTTTCTTTGCGGGAGAAGGCCGTGTATGCTGTTTTCGCTCGTTCCCCTGTCGGATATGAACGGAGACGCCGGCAGCGAAAAGGCGTGGCCCCGACTGTATGTTCACATCAAGATTGGATTTGTATAGATCGTGCTGTGATTTGTCCGGTTCATGTCTTGATGTGTACAGAACGCACAATGGTTTTCAGTCGTCTTGTGCTGTTCTTTCTTTTGTCTCCTCCTGTGGATTCTTTTCTTTCGACGGATGCCGTAAGATGTCTTCCCGACGATCCTGCGGTAATATTTATACCTAAACAAGAAGTCGTTTCGGGATTAATCTTTTATCTTTGCAAGCAGCAAGTGATATACCTATATTATATATGATGAAAAAATACATACTGGATCTGACGGTAAAGAGCAACACGCGGCTGCACGAACGCTATGTGTTGCTGAAACTGACGGCGGAGGAGGAACTGCCGGCGATGGTGCCGGGGCAGTTTGCCGAACTTAAAGTGGAGAATTCGCCGACGACCTTCCTGCGTCGTCCGATTTCGATAAATTATGTGGACCGGGAGAAAAACGAAGTCTGGTTTCTTATACAGACGATAGGAGACGGCACCCGTGCATTGGCCGGTCTGAAGGCAGGAGATACGTTGAATGTGGTGATGCCGCTGGGCAACGGCTTTACGATGCCCTCGGGAGATACGGAAAAAGTGCTGCTGGTGGGCGGCGGTGTCGGTACGGCTCCTCTGCTTTATATGGGTAAGATGATGGCGGAGGCCGGTTGCAGACCCCATTTTCTGCTGGGCGCCCGTTCGGTCGGAGATCTGCTGGAGACGGATATGTTTCGTGAATTGGGGGAGGTGTATCTGACTACCGAGGACGGAACGGCGGGAGAGCGTGGTTTTGTGACACAGCATTCCGTGTGGGAGCGTGAGCGGTTTGACCGGATTGCCACCTGCGGTCCCAAGCCGATGATGATGGCTGTGGCCCGTTATGCCAAGAGCCGGGGCATATCCTGCGAGGTGTCGTTGGAAAATACGATGGCTTGCGGTGTGGGCGCCTGCTTGTGCTGTGTGGAAAATACGACTGAAGGCCACGTGTGTGTGTGTAAGGATGGACCGGTTTTCAATATAAATAAGTTATTATGGCAGATTTAAGAGTAGATATAGCGGGGCTTCGTCTGAGTAATCCCGTCATGACGGCGTCGGGCACGTTCGGCTACGGACTGGAGTTTGCCGATCTGGTGGATTTGGAAAAGATCGGCGGTATCATCGTCAAAGGTACCACTTTGCGTCCCCGTGAGGGGAATCCGTATCCGCGAATGGCCGAGACGGCTTCGGGGATGCTGAATTGCGTGGGTCTTCAGAACAAGGGTGTGGATTACTTTTGCCGGGAGATTTATCCGGCTATCAAGTCCATCGGGACGAACATGATCGTGAATGTTTCGGGCTCTTGCCCCGAGGACTATGCCGAGTGTGCCGCCCGCATCAATGAGCTGGAACGGATTCCGGCGATAGAGTTGAACATCTCCTGTCCGAACGTGAAACAGGGAGGTATGGCTTTCGGGGTCACTGCCAAGGGCGCTGCCGAGGTGGTGAGAGCCGTCAGGGATGCTTACCGCAAGACGCTGATAGTGAAACTGTCGCCTAACGTCACGGATATTGCCGACATCGCACGCAGTGTGGAGGATGCCGGGGCGGATGCCGTCAGTCTGATCAATACGCTGATGGGTATGGCCATTGATATTGAAAAGCGCAAGCCCGTGTTGTCTATCGCTACGGGCGGACTGAGCGGTCCGGCGGTGAAGCCGGTGGCCTTGCGTATGGTGTGGCAGGTGGCCCGGGCCGTCGGGATCCCGGTGGTAGGTCTAGGCGGTATTATGACGGCTGCCGATGCCGTGGAATTCTTATTGGCCGGAGCCACGGCCGTAGAGGTAGGAACGGCCAACTTCATCGATCCGGCGATAAGCGTGAAGATTGCCGACGGCATCAACGATTATCTGGAGAGACACGGTTGCCGGAGCGTGACGGAGATTATCGGTGCGCTTGAATCGTAGGGATTTTCCTATCCGTTAAAAGGGAATGCCCGTTGGACGGGGAAAAATCTTTGTTTACCTTTGTCGTGTGAACGTAGAACGAAAAAAGAAAGAATATGAAGGTAATGAAAAAGCGTATATGGGGATGGGTGATGTTGCTCGCTGTGCTGGGATTGAGCAGTTGCGACCCCGACAGTGACAGGGGATACATGCTCTCGGGGCGTTGGTTCGGTGACCTGGGTATGATGGTGAACGGCTATCCGGCCCGAGGTTCGGATATTGAGTTTATTCCCCAGTCCAGAGACTATACGTCCGGTTACGGCACGGAAATCGATTATTACGGGCGTTACGGCATGATGACGATAAGCCACCGTTTTGAGTGGTTTGTGAGCGACGGAGTGATTTATCTGCGTTTTGACGACCCGGCGCTGGATTGCATGATTCGTAATTACAGCCTGTCCGACCAGTATTTCCGGGGCTATATGGACGGTGCTTTCGAATCGTCGTATTTCACGCTCCGCTCGTATCAGAAATATTGGCACGACTACGGTTATTGGGACGAGGACTACGACTATCCTTATTGGGGTGACTATTATGTGAAGGAGAAGACGGACCGGCAGGCGTCGCCCCGGGCCGGAACGGAAAGTCCCGTATGTGTGCGCAGGCACAATCAGCCTCCCGTTGAAGAATAGAGTATGGACCGGTATGTTTTTACAACCGGTCCATAAATTTTTTACGGTCGATGATGAAACGGATGTGCTCCCCCTCGCCGATCAGTCCGGCTTCGTCTTGAGCCGATACGGAGAAGGTGAGTTTTCTTCCTTCCTCTTTCAACAGAACCGCAGTAGCCGATACGGTCTTTCCGGGACCTGTAGGCCGGATGTGCGAGGTGCTTATATAACCTCCTACGGTGGTGCTGCCTTCAGGCAGACGGGATGCTACGGCCAGCATGGCGGCATTTTCCATAAGGGCCGTCATGGCCGGCGTGCCCCATACGTTGAGGTCGCCGCTTCCGATGTTTGCGGCCAAGTCTTTTTCCGTTACTGTTGTTGTCGATGTGTGTGTGAGTCCTGTTTCCATATCCATTGTCATGTAGGTTGATTCGGCAGACAAAGATAAGCAATAAAACTTAGAGCGACCGTTAAATGTCTTTCCCATTTTATTGCTATATTCGCGGCGTGTTATGAAATGGTAATGGAAAAGATACAGGAAGCGGAAGATTTTGTCGAGGCCCTCTATGCTTTTGTGGCTTCGGAGTTGCGCCGGGTGAGCGATGTGACTTACAGTAGGGAAGGAGTGAAGATAACGGACGCACGCAACCATTTGTTTTGTCCGGTGGAAAATGCAGTTACGGACGAGGCGTCCGACGTGTATCTGCTGGTCGACTTATGCCACACGGACGAGGATATGCAAACCGTCCCCGACAAGATGCGTATGTGGCGGGTTGCACGAAATTACTGGACGATATGAAATAGACAAAAGCGGATTCGGAACTTCTTTTAAAGCTCTTCTGCGGGAATCTCCATGACTTCTCCGTCGCGGGCCACTACCAGCGAGAGATTGTCATGTCTGGCTCGTTCGATAAGGCGTTCTTGCGCCCGGAGAATGCCTTCGTCGATTTTGCGCTGCATTTCCGCCACTTCAGTCTCGCTCATTATCATCTGATTTGCTGTATTTACTTTTGATTTCCTCATAAAAATCCGGTTCCAATATGGTTACTTTAGAATCTTTCCAGCCGTAAGCAATTTTGTGGGTCAGGCAAATGCTGTTGTTGTACAACGCCCAATAGTCGCAGATAGGCATATACAGATTGAACAGGTTGCTCAACCCATTGTCGAAGCGGCGGAAGATAACATCCGTCGGGATGTTGTGCCCGCCCATGCTTACCCGTTTCGCCACTCGTTTGACAGCTTGTTCGGGACAAGCCAGCGAGAAGAACAGCAACGTGACGAAATAGCCCCGCTTCTGAGCCTGTTGTATCAGCTTCACATACGACCGTGTAGCCAAAGTTGTTTCGAAAGCGAAGGTCTCTCCTTCTCTCAACAAGTGGATGATTCTGTCTATCATCAGGCGACCGGCTTGAATGGCCACCCCCTCGGGATTGAACGGAGAGAGACCGGCGGCTATCTCGTCGGCATTGACAAACTCTCGGCAGTCCAACATTTCAGGCAACACCGTGAAACTGGCGGTAGTTTTCCCTGCACCGTTGCATCCGGCAATGATGTATAGATTGTGTTTTCGATCTGCCATATACTTATCTTGTTATTTGTGAACAAAAATAGCACATCGAATTGAAAGGTACAACAAAAGAAGCATTTTTTAACCAAATAAGACGGGTGGGAGAAAGGACGTCGTTCTTCCCTTCGGTTTTTGTTGCCGGAAAAAATCATTTTATCCGTTGAGTGTCAAAAATACGCTTCCAGATACTTCTTCTTTTAAAAGAAAGTGCTATTTTTGCATCATCCGGTTTGTTTGTCCGGCGGAACGGAGGCGCTTTTCTCTTTGTTCCCGGACGATTGGATCTGTTGTCATTATAAGCGGATCGCGTGTGCGGCATACGTTTGTAAGTGAGGGAAATCAATAAAACAAGATATGTATGATGAAGAAAATTTTGTCTGCCGTGTTGTTGTTGGCATTGGCTGCACCCGGCGGAGCAAGAAAGCAGGAGAAACCGACATTTGCGGGCTATCTCTTTGCTTATTTTGAAGGCGGCGGTGACAAGGCTTTGCAGGAACAGTTGCGTTTTGCCGTGAGTGAAGACGCGCATAACTGGTATGCCTTGAACGGCAACCGTCCGATATTGGCGTCCGACTCCATCAGTGAAAGCGGTGGCATACGCGACCCGCATATCCTGCGGGGAGAGGACGGACGCTATTATATCGTGGCCACCGATATGATGGTGGCTAAGAACGGATGGACGGAGAATCCGGGTATCGTGCTGCTCAGTTCGGACGACCTGGTGCATTGGCGCCATTCGAAGATCAACCTTTCCCGCCAGTATGCCGAGCATTTCGGTGATGCCTATTGGGTGTGGGCGCCCCAGACGATATACGACCGTAAGGCAAAGAAGCTGATGATTTACTTCACCCTGCAACGCACCGGTGACGGCCGGAAAAGTCTGACGACGTATTATGCGTATGCCAACAAGGACTTTACGGATTTTGAGAGTGAGCCGAAAGTGCTGTTTAATGCCAAGTACGGCTCCATCGATAACGACATCATCGAGCACGACGGCAAGTACCACCTTTTCTACAAAGGCAATACCAAGGATGCCGACGGCAAGGAAATAAAGAACGGTATCCAGCAGGCCGTGGCAAAAAGTCTGCGGGGACCGTGGAAAGAGGACTTCAAGTATCTGGATGCGTATGCCGACACGCGTACCGGAGTGGAGGGGAGCGGGGTGTTCAAGCTTAACGACCGTGACGAGTTTGTGCTGATGTACGATCTGTACAGCAGCGGTCGCTACGAATACCAGACCTCGAAAGACCTGGTGCATTTCACCGAACAGCCCCAGTCGTTCCGTAAGGATTTCTTTCCCCGCCACGGTACGGTGATGTCGGTGACGGCCGAGGAACTGGACCGTTTGCAGCGCCGGTGGGGATATGTGTTGACACACCGTTTCGAAAGCACGGGCAATCCCATCATCCGTGACAAGCATACGGCTGATCCGGCGGTGCTCGTGGAGAACGACACGCTTTGGCTCTTTGCCGGGCACGACATGGAGGGTAACCAGCGCGGTTACGTCATGCGTGACTGGCTGTTGTATTCGACCACCGACATGAAGCACTGGACGGAACACCCTTCGCCGCTGCATATCGACGACTTTGCGTGGGCAAAAAGCAAGCAGGCTTATGCCGGTCATGTGGTGCAACGCAACGGGAAATATTATTGGTATGTCTCGACCAATTGGTGCGGCATCGGCGTGGCGGTGGCCGACAAGATTACAGGGCCTTATAAAGACGCGTTGGGCAAGCCGTTGCTTACCAACGACGATTGCTTCGCTTCGACGCACGCTTGGGCCTGCATCGATCCCGCCGTGTTTATCGACGACGACGGTCAGGCTTATATTTTCTGGGGCAACGGCCAGTGTTATTACGCCCGACTGAAACCTTCCATGACGGAAATCGACGGAGAGATCCGGCAGATACCTTTCGACAAGCGCCATCCGTTTACCGAAGCTCCCTGGGTGCACAAGCGGGAGGGCAAGTACTATCTGACGTATGCCAGCGAATGGCCGGAGAAGATTGCCTACGCCATGAGCGACAGCATCGGCGGCCCTTACGTATGCAAAGGCGTTATCTCCGAAATTGCCGGTAACTCCAACACCACGCATCCGGCTATCGTCGAATTCGGGAACCGTTGGATCTTCTTCTCGCACAACGGCGGACTGCCCGACGGTACCAGTTACAGCCGTTCCGTGATAGCCGAACCGTTGTATTACAATGCCGACGGGACGATTCGGAGTATTCCGCCCACGGCGGAGGGAGTGAGATGACAGCCGGTGTGTGGAAATAAGAAAGAAGGATTATGGCTATCTGTTATACGAAAGGTGAGGAACTGACCAATACCTTGTCGCATGCTCTGGGGATTCTGTTGGGCGGAGCTTTGGGAGCCTGGTTGCTGAAGATGTGCTACGATTGCGGGAGCGGATGGGCGCAGCTGGGTGTATGGCTGTATTTGGCCGGCATGCTGGCTTCGTATGCGGCTTCTACGCTTTATCATGCGTGGCCGGCTGCGGGAGCCGGCAAGGAGCGCCTGCGCCGTTGGGACCATGCGGCTATATACTGGCACATTGCCGGCAGCTATTCGCCGCTTACGCTGGTAGCCCTCAGGCAGCAGGGATACTGGGGCTGGGGATTGTTCGTGTTCGTGTGGGCCTGTGCTCTTGCGGGGACGGTGATGAGTTTTCGCAATCTGAAGGAGCACAGCCACCTGGAAACGGTTTGCTTTGTCGGCATGGGACTGGTGATTCTCGTGGCTTTTAAACCCTTGTTGGATTCGGTCAGCGTGGAAGCCGTGAGCTGGATACTGGCCGAGGGGGTGTGCTACATCACCGGAGCTTTGTTCTACACCCTGCACCGGCGGCGCTATATGCACTCCGTTTTTCATTTCTTTGTGCTGGCCGGTTCGCTGTGTCATATCATAGCCGTATGGGATGTGCTGGCCGGATTGTAGCCGGGGCGTTTTCAAATAAATCGAAGAAGGGATACGGGATCGGTGTCCCTTCGTTCGTATATATACAAAAGGATTTATTCATTTTACTAAAAACAAATGTTCATGAGTATGGTAAGACGCATCTGTTTGTGCCTGATGGCCATCGGACTGTCGGTGGGAGGAAGACTGAGTGCATCGCTTGCTTCCGCAGATACAGGACGGAAGCAACTGTTTGACGCGAATTGGAGATTTTATGCCGGAGATGAGGCAGCTGCCCGGACTGCCGGGTTCGACGACGGCAAGTGGCGTACGCTGGATCTGCCGCACGACTGGAGCATTGAGGGCTGTTTCGACCCCCAGGCTCCGATGGGAAACGACGGCGGTTATCTGCCGGCTGGGGTAGGCTGGTATCGCAAGGCGTTTACGCTTCCGGCGGCTGTGCGGGGCAAACGTGTGGGATTGTATTTCGAAGGGGTTTATATGAACTCCGAGGTGTTTGTCAACGGGCAGTCCGTGGGGCAATGGCCTTACGGCTATTCCTCGTTCCACTACGATGTGACGCCTTTTCTGCACGCGGACGGTACGGAGAATGTGGTGGCCGTACGGGTGGATAACTCGCAGCAGAAAAACTGCCGCTGGTACACCGGATCGGGTATCTACCGGCATGTGTGGCTGACGGTGACCGATCCGGTACACATCGGCCATTGGGGTGTGGCGATCACTACGCCCGAAGTGAGTGCGGAAAAGGCTACGGTGCGGGTGAAGACCACCTTGAAAAACGAGACCGACGCTGCCCGCCGGGTGATGTTGCGGGTCTGTCTGACGAAGGGTGGGAACGAAGTGGCCCGTTCGGAGGCCGAAGTCGAGATACCGGCGGGGAGTGCCGCCGATGTCACCCGGAGTATGGAAGTGGCGCAGCCTGCGCTGTGGAGCCCCGAAACGCCGAGCCTGTATGAGGCACGTCTGTCCGTGCTGGAGGACGGAAAAGAACGGGATGCCGTGCAGGAGCCGTTCGGTATCCGCACACTGACGTATTCGGCAGAGAAGGGCATGGCCCTCAACGGACGACCGATTCTTCTGAACGGAGGCTGCCTGCATCACGACAACGGTGCATTGGGAGCTGCGGCGTACGACCGGGCCGAAGAGCGCAAGGCCGAACTGCTGAAAGCAGCCGGGTTCAATGCCGTGCGCACCTCGCATAACCTGCCTTCCGAGGCGTTTCTGTATGCCTGCGACCGTCTGGGGCTTTTGGTGATCGATGAGGCTTTCGACGGTTGGCGCGAAAGCAAGAACGCCCACGACTATTCCACGCTGTTCGACGCCTGGTGGAAACGGGATGTCGAGGCGATGGTGCTACGCGACCGCAACCATCCGTCCGTCATCTGCTGGAGCATCGGAAACGAGGTGATCGAACGTAAGAAAATCGAAGTCGTGACCACAGCCCGCAACCTGGCACAAGCCTGCCGTGCGCTCGACCCCACACGGCCCGTCACCTCAGCCCTCGCCGCCTGGGATTCGGATTGGGAAATCTATGACCCCCTTGCCGCACAGCACGATATTGTGGGATATAACTATATGATACATAAGTCGGAAACGGATCACGCCCGCGTGCCCGGACGGGTGATGTGGCAGACGGAGTCCTATCCTCGCGAGGCCTTTAAAAACTGGGCCAAGGTGAACGACTACAGTTATATAGTGGGCGATTTCGTATGGACGGCAATGGACTATCTGGGCGAATCGGGTATCGGACGTTTTTATTACGTCGGAGAGAGTGAGGGGGAGCATTATCATCGCAACCAATACCCGTGGCACGGTGCCTATTGCGGCGACATCGACCTGACCGGTTGGCGCAAGCCCATTTCGTATTATCGAGAACTGTTGCACAACCCGTCGCGGAAACTGTATATGGCCGTAAAAGAGCCGGACGGTTATTACGGAAAGATCAGGGAGACGCTGTGGTCGGTGTGGCCCACGTGGGAGAGCTGGAACTGGCCCGGCCACGAGGGCAAGGAGATAGAGGTGGAGATATATTCGCGTTGCGAGGCCGTGCGCCTGTATCTGAACGATCGCTTGTTGGGTGAGTTGCCTACGGGCCGTCCGCAGGAGTTCAAGGCCGTTTTCAAGGTGCCCTATGCTACCGGTTCGCTGCGTGCCGTAGGAGTGAACGGCGGGGTGGAGGATAAAGCCGCCGTGGCCGAACTGCGCACAGCCGGAGAGCCTGCGCGCCTGCGTCTGACGGCTGACCGCTCCCGCCTGGTCGCCGACGGACAGGACTTGGCGTTCGTTACCGTGGAAGTGCTGGATAAGGACGGTAATGTGTGTCCCAATGCCGACAACAGACTGAAATTCTCGGTAAGTTCTACGGCCCGTCTGGCCGCTACGTGCAGTGCCGATCTGAAAGATACCGTGTCTTATGTAAGTGCCGAGCGGGCGGCCTGGAAAGGGCGTGCTATGGCTGTGGTGAAGACTACCCGCAAGCGGGGCGGCATCACGTTGAAGGTTTCTTCGCCGGGCTTGCCCGTGGCTAGGCTGAAACTGACAGCCGGTGCCCGATAAGCCGTTTCGTTTCCGATATTGTACAAAGTCCGTGCGGAGGTCGTGCCGCACGGACTTTTTCATTTCCGGCTGTCGTAGTGACGTTTTGTTATAGAAGGCTTTCCGTGGCTGGCGTTTTTCAGCCTCGGGGGTGATGTCGCAGCCTATATGCGATTCTCAGCGGATGCCCTGAGTTTTGCTTTGTTTGCATAAGTCTGATTATAAGTGGTTTGCACGGAAATCTTTGATTTATCCTTTACAACGAGAAAAGAGTATGCAGATGTTAAAACGGCTTGTCCGGCCCTTTTTTATCCGGTATACCCCGTTTTTTAAAAGCCTTTTGTTCCACCGTCTGTCACGGGGCGAGCACCACGTTGCGTCCGGTTGGGCGTCATTATCCCATGGGATGCCCGAGCCGTTTGTATCCGATGCGCACCGCAGCATTCCGCTACCGTCGCAAAAGCTGTTTTTGGTGGAAAAAAGCCTGTTTTTTCTCCTTGATAAACCGTTTTTTGCAGGCCGACGGACAGCCATGCTGCTTGTGAAAAAAGGGTAGAAATATCTTTGTGCTACTATACAGGCGGCATGTGATGTCTTTTTGTTATCGGGCGTTGTCGTTTGCTATACCGTAGCAGAAAATAGAATCCTATATACTTCGTTTGTTAATTACAAGATTCATAATTAGTTTATTAAGTAGGGGAAATACTTCTCTTCCGAAGAGAAATTTCCAACGGCTTGCAAAATTACATAAAAGCTTAATATCAACCAAATGAATAGTACTACAATATTACTATTTACCTTGATTTAGTAAATAATACTTTTCCATCTACAGAATTCATATTCATATACAACCCTGTTTTTCATAGTATTTACAATTTGCTGTACATCTCTTCGGAAGAGAAGTTTAGCGCATGTACTAATCAATGGATAAAATATGAGCAAACGAATTTTTTTAGGCCTTGTGATAGGCTTGTTATGTGTAGCCACATCCGGTTATGCCCAGTTGAAGAATATCGACATTACAGTGAAGGGCATGATCGTTGATGAGAAAGGACAGTTGCAAGATACTCAATTGCAAAATAAAGCAACCGTATATGGTTTTTATACCCGTCAAGGTGCTGAAAAACTATATCGTAAAATGGAAAGCGAGACGTATTACACGGCAGATAAGATTGCAGATGAGTTTGCAACCGAAGGCAAGACAGATAAAAACGGTCGGATAACGTTGCAATTAACACCTAATAGTACGATCGTTGTTTCTCTCTTTTCGGGGGAATTGGCTATAGCGGATGTCAATGAAAAATTCTCGTTAGAGGTGGAAGTGCGTTTAGTCAAAGTAAATGCTATACAGGATTCGGTAGTGGTTAAAGAATCGCGAATAGCAAAACCGGAACCGGTCGTCAGCACACGAATACCGGGTGAAAAATGGTTTAAGTATCCTTATCCCATGTTTCCTGAATATACGCGGAATAACGCGCGTTTCGGTTTAGCAGTCAGGGTTATGGAAGCGAGTTCGGTAGGCTCGATGGAAGCAGGGAAAATGCAATTATGGGCTAATCTATCTCCGCTTATAAAAGACGGTCAAGCTTATTATCGTACGCAGAATAGACGAAAAAATTATGAGATAAAAAAACATGATCTATTAGCAAAATATTGTGATACTACTTCGTGGATGCAGACACGCAAATATGATGTTGCTATTAAAGAGGTCCACCTCTATCCGTTAAAGAAAGGGCATGCTTATCCGGTTTACGGTACGGCGTGGTACGAGGATTATAACACCATCTATTTTGAAGACAGTGTTTGCATGGATGAGGGATATGACCAACAACCTATGGAGTTCTTGGAGTTTGATGTGGTTAGCGTGCCTATTGATACGTTGCGTTATAAGATACCGGGTACAGTGGAGCCCGTAGAAGACAAAGGAGAACTGCATTTGAATTTTGTGACAGGTAAAGCGGAGATAAATCCGGCTGATAGTGTAGGCATGAGGGAACTGAGCGAACGGCGGACTATGATGGAGCGGTATTACAACGATCCTAATGCCCAGTTGGATGCTATTCATATTCACGGACAAGCATCTCCTGAAGGTGGTTATGAATTTAATAAGGCATTGGCCTTAAAGCGTTCTAGGTATTTATCAGATATGGTGAGGGAATGGATGCCTGGTGTACGAAATGTAGAGATTTCATCTGATGTGTCTACGTGGGAAGATGTGGCTTACGAGTTGGAAAAAGATTCTTTGAAACATCCGGTTTCAAAGAGCTATGCTGCTTCTTTGCGTGAAATTATTGCTTCTACACGCGACATGAATGCGCAGTATCGGTCTGTACGTTCTCAGCCTTATTACAGCTATATTTTGGATACGATTATGCCCCGTCTCCGTGTGGTTAATATGGATTTCTCTTATGTGGCTCGGAAGGTACGTTCGAGGGATGAAATCATTAAAATGTATAATACTGATCCCGGTTATCGGGATGGTTCTAAAAACATTATGCCTTATGAGTATTACGTTTTGTTCGATTATTTGCAAGATCGTCCTAAGGAATTGGAGATACAGGCTGCGGCTGCTTACAAGAATGTGGCGGATCCTCATTGTCCTTCCCGGAAATGGCCTTTGGCAGCTTATTATTTAGCGAATTGTTATTTAAAACGTGATTATATAGATACATTGCTATTGCAACCTTATATAAAGAATGATTATGCTATAAATTTTTTGTGGGAAGAGAAAGACATGGACGGGAATTCAAAAGGTTGGTATAATGACCCGAGCATTATCTGCACACAAATTGCCATGTGTGTGAAATGTGAAGATGCCCGTCGTGCTTTGTTGTTGTCGCATCTATTACCCAATGAGGAGCGTTATGCCATGATGCGTACAATGCTGAAATGTTTGAATGGTTACTGGAATGAAGAAAAAGTTCGTGACAGCGTGGCAAAAACTTCTTATATGAATTATGCGGTAGTGTATGCAGCTCAAGACAGAAATCCCAGTGAGGCTGAGTTTTTTCATAGGAGAGCTTTGGCTATGTTGCAGGATAGTACCAAACTTGATCAGCGGGATCCAAAGGTGAAATATATGCAGGCACAGTTACGTTTCCGGTTGGAAGGAAACAGGGGAAAAGAACAATATACGGATGCGGAGATAATGAGTATGTTTACTTATGAAGAAGGATTTGAGGAAGGGCTGGAGATGCTGAAAAGACAGGGAATAGATGTCTCTGAAGAGAAACGCAAGGATTATGGTTACCCTATGGTGGAATGTGCTCGTATTGATGAGAGTTTTGTAATGACTAGATTGGCTTTTGATGGATACTTCAGCAAAGCTTATCGGGAGGCTTTCAAGCGGTTCTGGGAGAAAGAGAAGAGCAAGCCCAAACGGGTCTCTGAACCGGAAAAAGAGCCGGAACTTACGGAACCGGAGGAGGAAAATGCGGAGCTGGAGCCGGCAGTTGAGGAATAGAAGGCCGGTTGAGGTTGTCGGTATATACGTTTCTCCCCGAACTGCGGTGGCGCGGTTCGGGGAGAAACGTATATAAAAGGTATGCCGTTATTCTTTTTTCAGTAGGTCGGGACGCAATGCCTTGGTGCGCTCGAACGATTGTTGCAGTTCCCATTCCTTGATTTTGGCCTCGTGACCGGAGAGCAGGATGTCGGGCACTTTCCATCCTTTGTAGTCGGCCGGTCGGGTGTAGACGGGAGCGGCCAGCAGGTTGTCCTGGAACGAGTCGGACAGGGCGCTCTGTTCGTCGCCGATGGCACCGGGGATGATGCGCACGATGGCGTCCGCCATGACGGCTGCCGCCAGCTCACCGCCGGTGAGCACAAAGTCGCCGATGCTCACTTCCTTGGTGATGAGATGTTCGCGGATCCGATAGTCGATACCTTTGTAGTGCCCGCACAGGATGATCAGGTTCTTCTTCAGCGACAGCGTATTGGCCATCGGCTGATCGAACTGTTCGCCGTCCGGTGTGGTGAAGATCACCTCGTCGTAGTCCCGTTCCGCTTTCAGTGCGGAGATACAGCGGTCGATGGGTTCGCATTGCATCACCATGCCGGCAAACCCTCCGAACGGATAATCGTCCACGCGGCGGTATTTGTTGGTGGAGTAGTCGCGCAGGTTGTGCAGATGAATCTCTACCAGCCCTTTTTTCTGGGCGCGTCCCAGAATGGATTCGTTGAGGAAGCCCTCTATCAGTTCCGGTAATACGGTGATGATGTCTATTCGCATACAAAAAATGTTTTGCTTGCAAAATTAATCATTTTTAGTCAAACGGCAGATGGTTTGGTGATGATTTAGGAAGTGATTTCTTTTCGGGAACCCGTTTATTTCTTTACCTTTGTTCGGAATTTATAACCGGGGAAGTAAGGATACGGCGGACGACTGCGTTCACCGTCCTGCTTGCCGGAAAGGAAAAACGACTGGAACAATGGAAACGAAAGAACGGATAGAATGGTTGCGGGCTGAGCTGCACCGTCATAATTACAACTACTATGTGTTGAATACGCCTGAGATAGACGATCGGGCGTTCGACCGGATGATGGAGGAGTTGCAGCGCCTGGAGGCGGAACATCCCGAGATGTATGATGCCAACTCTCCAACGCAACGGGTGGGAAGCGACTTGAACCGGGAATTTGTTCAAGTGCCTCATAAATACCCCATGCTTTCGCTATCCAATACATATAACAAGGCAGAGGTTGCCGATTTTTACGAACGGGTGCGGACCGGGTTGGAGGGAGAGCCGTTTGAAATCTGCTGTGAGATGAAGTACGACGGGCTTTCCATTTCACTGATGTATGAGAACGGTCGGCTGGTACGTGCCGTGACGCGCGGCGACGGCGTGCAGGGCGATGATGTGACGGAGAACGTGAAAACGATACGTTGCATACCCCTTTGTCTGACGCCGGGTACTTCTTATCCTGCCGACTTTGAGATACGCGGCGAGATTCTGATGCCCTGGACGAGCTTTGAAGAGCTGAACCGGGAGCGGGAGGCGAACGAAGAACCGCTTTTTGCCAACCCGCGCAATGCGGCTTCGGGCACGCTCAAGAGCAAAAGTTCGGTCGTGGTGGCCCGGCGCAAACTGGATGCCTATCTGTATTATCTGCTGGGCGAGGAGGTGCCTTGCGACGGACATTATGAGAATTTGCAGGCGGCCCGTTCGTGGGGCTTCAAGATATCGGAAGGGATGCGGAAGGCAACGACGTTGCAGGAAATCTTCGACTTTATTGATTTCTGGGACGGGGAGCGGAAACGGTTGCCGGTAGCCACCGACGGCATTGTGCTGAAGGTGAATTCACAGCGCCAGCAGCGTGCGTTGGGCTTTACGGCCAAAAGTCCGCGTTGGGCCATAGCCTATAAGTTTCAGGCCGAGCAGGCTGCCACACAGTTGCGCGCAGTGACGTTTCAGGTGGGGCGGACAGGAACCGTTACGCCTGTGGCCAATATGGATCCTGTGCTGCTGGCCGGTACGGTGGTGAAGCGGGCGACATTGCACAATGCCGATGTCATGGAACAGCTGGATCTGCATATCGGCGACAAGGTGCTGGTGGAAAAAGGCGGTGAGATTATCCCGAAAATCGTGGGGGTGGACAAGGAGGCGCGCGGGGCGGATCTGGGCGAGAAAGTCCGATTTGTCACCCACTGTCCCGAATGTGGCGCGCCGCTGGTGCGCTACGAAGGTGAGGCGGCCTGGTATTGCCCTAACGAAAGTGCTTGTCCGACGCAGATAAAGGGACGCATCGAACACTATATCAGTCGGCGGGCTATGAATATCGACAGCTTGGGACCGGAGACGGTCGATGAGTATTACCGTCGGGGGCTGATCCGCAATGTGGCGGATTTGTACGACATACAGGTGCAGCAGATTAACGGTGACGGTAGCCGCGAGAAGTCGGCCCGAAAAGTAGTGGCTTCTATCGCCGCTTCGACAGAGGTGCCTTTCGAGCGTGTGGTGTTTGCGTTGGGGATACGTTTTGTGGGCGAGATTGCGGCCAAGGCGCTGGCCCGTAACTTCAAAAGTATCGACGCGCTGGCATCGGCCACCGTGGAGGAGCTGTCGGCTGTGGGAGGCATCGGGCAGGTGATAGCCCGGAGCGTGGTGGACTATTTCGCACGTCCCGAGAACAGGGAACTGATAGAGCGCCTGAAAGCTCACGGTGTGAGGATGGAACTGTCGGAAGACGAACTCAGTGCCCATTCCGACCGGCTGGCCGGACAGACGGTCGTGATCAGCGGTGTGTTCGCCCGCCATTCCCGTGACGAGTACAAAGCCATGATAGAGAAACACGGCGGTAAGAATGCGGGAAGCATCTCTGCCAAGACGTCCTTTGTGCTGGCCGGTGCCAATATGGGGCCCGCCAAACTGGAGAAAGCCCGTAAGTTGGCGGTGCGTATTTTGAGCGAGGATGAGTTTCTGGCGATGATAGAAATGTAATAAAAGTTTGGCAAAAAGCCGAAAAAATAGTATTTTTGTCGCGGAATAGCATTAAAATTCTAACGTATGGCACAAAATAAGTTCAAAGGACTGGGCATTGCGCTAGTCACTCCTTTTAAGTCGGATGGCAGTATAGACTATGACGCCTTGTTCCGTCTGGTTGAATATCAGATAAAAAACGGTGCGGATTTTCTTTGTATAATGGGTACGACGGCCGAAACTCCCTGTCTGTCGGCCGAGGAGAAGAAAACGCTGAAGAGCCGGGTGGTGGAACGTGTGGCCGGGCGTGTGCCGATTCTGATGGGCTGCGGAGGAAACAATACGTCGGCTATTGTAAGCGAACTGAAGACGGCCGACTGGAAAGGGATCGACGGAGTTCTTTCCGTTTGTCCTTATTATAACAAACCTTCGCAGGAGGGGCTTTATCAGCATTTTAAGGCGGTTGCCGAAGCTTCTCCCGTGCCGGTGGTATTATATAATGTGCCCGGGCGTACGGGGGTGAATATGAATGCCGACACCACGCTGCGCCTGGCGCGCGATTTTGACAATATCGTGGCCATCAAGGAGGCTAGTGGAAACATCACCCAGATGGATGACATTATTAAAAACAAGCCGCCGCATTTCGATGTTATTTCCGGGGACGACGGCATCACGTTCCCCCTGATCACTTTGGGGGCTGTGGGTGTTATCTCCGTGATTGGCAATGCCTTGCCCGCAGAGTTCAGCCGCATGGTACGTCTGGCCCTGCGAGGGGACTACGGCAGTGCGCTGGCTATCCATCATCAGTTTGCCGAACTTTTCAAACTGCTTTTTGTTGACGGAAATCCGGCCGGTGTGAAAGCTATGTTGCATGCTATGGGAATGATCGAGAACCAGCTTCGGTTACCTTTGGTGCCTACGCGCCTCACCACGATGGAGAAAATATCGACTATCCTGCGCGAGTTGAACATAAAATACTGAGCCGTCGGGCGGCATCAAGTGCTTTGGTGCCGGAAAAAGAACAATAAGCTGTACATCTTTTTTGAAAAAGGTGTACAGTAAAAAATAAAAAGGTCTACACCTTTTCGCAAGAAGGTGTAGACCTTTTTTGTATATGTTCCTCAATGTTCGATTTCTTTCCGCAGAAAAGCAGTGCGTGTCAACGGCTTGTCAATATGCAATCTTGTCCGTCTTCACATTCCATGCACGAAAAGCCTCTATCGCTTCTTCGGGAAGCAGTATTTCGGCCGGCTTGTTGCGACGGTCCGGTGAGAGGGACAATTCATTGTAAATAAACGAATCGTCGAAACCTGCCGCCGCCGCATCGTCTTTGTTGCATCCGTAGTAGATTTTGTCCAAATGAGCCCAATAGATGGCGCCCAAACACATGGGGCACGGTTCGCAGGAAGTGTATATCTCACAACCGCTCAGGTCGAAAGTGTTCAGTTTCTCGCATGCGGCCCGTATGGCGCTTATTTCGGCATGTGCCGTGGGGTCGTGGCGGGCGGTCACGCGGTTTACTCCCGTAGCGACGATCTCCCCGTTGCGTGTGATGACGGCTCCGAAGGGGCCACCTCCTTGCCGTACGTTCTCAACGGCCAGTTCAATGGCCTTTCTCATGAATATTTTGCGGTCCATAGGCGCTACTTTAGTATATATGAAATGATTGTCGACTGCAAAATTATGTCTTTTGCCGAATCGTGCAAGCGGTTCGGACTTAAATAAAGCTAAAGGCGGGAGGAGGAGAGAAAAAAGCGGCATCCTTCCTTGGAAAGATGCCGCTTGCAACAGTCTGTTTTCGGGTTTATTCGTTGAAATAGTAGATGAAGATGGCAATGCCTTCCAGGGCCTTTTTGCCGGTCTCCTTCACTTCGATCGTGAATTTGATTTCCGCCTTTATGGCCCCGCGCAGATTAGTCAGGGTCTCCAGTCGGGTGGTCAGGCGCACACTGTTTCCCGTCAGTACGGGTTGTCCGAACTTCATCTTGTCGATGCCATAGTTTATCATCATCTTCAGATTGTTCACCTCGATTATCTGGTTCCATAAGTAGGGCAGCAGCGATAGGGTCAGGTAGCCGTGTGCGATGGTGCTTTTGAAAGGGCTTTCTTTTTGGGCCCGTTCCGTATCCACGTGGATCCATTGATGGTCCAGGGTGGCGTCTGCAAACAGGTTGATGCGCTCTTGGTCTACTGGAAGGTAATCGGAAGTGCCGATGGCTTTTCCTACATACTCCTGAAACTCGGCGTAGGAATTGATGATGACTTTATCCATAAGTTTTTAATGTGGTTGAAAGGTTAATTTTAGATTCTGTCGGCAAAGGTACTGATTTTCGGTGGAAAACGGCTCATCCGCTTTAAAAACTTTAACAAGGCTTTGCAGAATATAGAGGGACATGAGGGGAGAGCGGGGATGTTTTTTGGGCGTTTTGCACGGAATGTTGTGCTTTTTAACGGGGAATAGCGGTGATATATACTAAAAAATGTTATCTTTGCCCTGATAATGTTTACAGAAAATAGCGTATGGATCCAATCTTTATAGCAGGGCCTTGTGTCATCGAATCGGCGGATGTGCTGGATGAGGTGGCCGGCGAACTGGCCCGACTGAAACAACAATACGGGGTGGAGATTTATTTCAAAGCCTCTTTTGATAAAGCTAACCGCACTTCTATCCGTTCGTTTCGCGGTCCCGGACTGGAGAAGGGACTGGCTATGCTGGCCGATGTGAAAAGCAAGTACGGTCTGAAACTGCTGACCGATATTCATGAAAGCACACAGGCCGAAGCTGTCGGACAGGTGGTGGACGTGTTGCAGATACCGGCTTTCCTTTGCCGGCAGACGGATTTGCTCGTGGCGGCGGCCCGTACCGGCAGGACGGTGAATATCAAGAAAGCGCAGTTCCTCTCGGGACTGGACATGCAGTATCCGGTGGAAAAGGCACGCGAAAGCGGATGCACCGACGTGTGGCTTACCGAGCGGGGCAATATATACGGTTACAACAACCTGGTGGTGGATTTTCGTAACTTGGCCGATATGAAACGGTTCACTCCACGGGTGATTATGGATTGCACCCATTCCGTGCAACGTCCCGGAGCAGCCGGTGGAAAAACGGGCGGAAACCGGGAATTTGTTCCGGCGATGGCACTGGCAGCCAAGGCTTTCGGAGCTACCGGCTATTTCTTCGAGATTCATCCCGATCCCGAGCAGGCATTGAGCGACGGTCCCAACATGCTTTATCTTAAGGATTTTGAACAAGTAATGACTTCTTTATTATGATGGATGTGAAGGAGATTGCCTCTAAATGTTTTCGCGACGAGGCACAGGCGATATTAAGTCTGATCCCCCAACTTGATGATAACTTCGACAAGACGGTTGATTTGATTCGGCGCTGTTCGGGTAAGGTGATCATTACGGGAGTGGGTAAGAGCGGCCACATCGGAGCCAAGATGGCAGCCACTCTTTCGAGTACCGGGACCCCCGCCTTTTTTATCAATCCTCTGGATGTGTTTCATGGAGATCTGGGCGTGATGACGTCCGACGACGTGGTGATTGCCATCTCCAACTCCGGGCAGACGGACGAACTGTTGCGCTTTGTACCTTACCTGATCGAACACGAGATTCCCCTCGTGGGGATTTCCGGTAATCCCGATTCTTTGTTGGCCAAGTACTCTACCTTTCATTTGAATGTGAAAGTGAGCCGGGAGGCTTGTCCCATGAATCTGGCTCCTACTTCTTCCACTACTGCTACACTGGCGATGGGCGACGCCTTGGCCTGTGCGCTTATCGAGGTGCGTCATTTCGAAGCCAAGGATTTCGCGCGCTTTCATCCGGGCGGCTCGTTGGGACGGCGGTTGCTGACAACGGCGCGCGACGTGATGCGGAGCAACGATCTGCCCGTCATTCCCCCAGGTATGAAATTGGGTGAGGCGATCATCCACGTGAGCAAAGGCAAGCTCGGGCTGTGTGTGGCTGAGGAAGAAGGCCGGATTGTAGGCCTGATAACCGATGGCGACGTGCGGCGCGCGATGGAAAGTTTGCAGGATAAATTCTTTAATGTGCCGGTGAGCCAGGTGATGACGACAGCCCCCAAATGCGTTGCTCCTCATACGAAAATCGATCAGATTCAGTGTATCATGCACCGTAACAAGATCCACACCGTGCTGGTGGTTGACGAAGAACGGCATCTGCTGGGCGTAGTGGATCATTTCAGTTGCATGCTGTAAGGGGTGTTTGCGGTATAGCGAAAACGAAAACCGGATATGAGAAGTTTTGTATATCTTGTTGTGTGTATCGCGTGGCTCGGAGCGACCGGTGTCGTTCGGGCACAGGAGTTGCCTTCCGATTCACTTACCAGACGGGCATTGGAGGATATGGGGGTCCGCTTTTCCTGCAACAATCGGGTGGTGCTGCTGGAGGACGGCTTTGAAAAGTTCGATGATATGTTCGATGCCATCCGGCAGGCACGCCATTTCGTGCATCTGGAGTATTTCAACTTCCGTAACGATTCCATCGGGAATGTCCTGTTCAGACTGTTGGCCCGCAAGGCGCAGGAGGGCGTGAAGGTGCGCGCTCTTTTCGACGGATTCGGGAACAGCAGCAACGACCAGCCGCTCAAGAAGGAGCATCTGGAGCATATACGGCAGAGCGGGGTGGAGATTTATGCCTTTGATCCGGTGGTCTTCCCTTGGATTAACCATGCCTATCACCGCGACCACCGCAAGATCGTAATCATTGACGGGGTGATGGTCTATACCGGCGGTATGAATGTGGCCGATTATTATTTGCACGGCCGACCGGAATTCGGAGCATGGAGGGACATGCACATGCGCATTGAAGGAGATGCCGTGACGGAATACGAACGGATTTTCCGTACGATGTGGGCTAAAGTGGCGGATGAGGTCATCGACGGGCCGGCATACTATCCGGGCGACAGAAACGTATCGGCGTTATTTACGGGGCTGAAGCCGGACACTTGCGCTACAGCCGGGGAGAAGGTGATAGGTGTGGTAGACCGCATTCCGCTGGTTCAACCGAAAATTATGCGGAAAGCCTACCAGGCGGCTATCGACAATGCTCAACATCACGTCCGGTTGATTAATCCGTATCCCACGTTGGTGCGCAATGTGAAGAAAGCCCTTTACCGGGCCTTGAAACGGGGGGTTAGGGTAGAGTTTATGGTTTCTTCGAAATCCGATATTCCCATGTCGCCCGATGTGTCGGCATACCGTATGCACAAACTGATGAAACGAGGAGCGGATGTTTATTTTTACGAAGAAGGTTTTCACCATTCCAAGGTGATGATGGTGGATAGTGCTTTCTGCACGGTCGGTTCGGCTAATCTGAACAGTCGCAGTCTCAGCTTCGATTACGAAGTGAATGCCTTCATCATGGACAGTTGCACGACCAACTGCCTGAATGGCATTTTTGAGCAGGATAAGCTGTCGTCTACCTATCTGACCTCCGACAACTGGAAGAAGATGCGCTCTCCCAAGCGCCGTTTCATGGGGTGGCTTTATCATTTCTTGTCCCCTTTCATCTAGTCCTAAAAATAATCTGTGCAACGATTTGTTGCACAGATTATATTATTTTCTGGCGTAACGTACCCGCTTATTGCCTTTAATGGCTGTACGGTTGAATGATGTCGCGCATCAGGCAAATATCCTGCAACGAAAGTCCGTGTGCGGTAAGCTCTTGAATGTCTTCGTTAAAGGGCTGTAGCCAGTTCTTTTTATCGGGGAATTGTTTGCCGTACCGTTCAATATACTGTTTATACAGGCCGATCGCTTTTTTCAGGTCGCCCAGTAGCCAGGCCGTGTGGCCGGCGTTGAGATAGTCTTCCCACTTGGCCTTTTCGCCGGTTTCCAGTATCTTCGTATAATATTTCTCGGCCTGCTTGAGTTTGTTCATCTTGAACGCGCACCAGGCGATGGCACGCAAGGAAGGCAACACACGCTTGCCCAGATATTCCAGTTTGTAGAACCGGTTGGCTGCTTCTTCAAACCGGTGCAGTTGCATCAGGCAGAATCCTGTTTCGGATATAACCTGAACATTTTCGGGCGACATCTCCTCCAGTTTGAGCAGGCACTCCAACTCCTTGTCGAAGCGTCCCAGTTCCGAGTAGCACAGATGGAGTTGGTTGAGTACCCACTCGTTGTCGGGACTCAACAGGTCGGCCTGTTGATAAGTCAGCACTGCCTTGCCCGGCATTTTATTCTTCCACTGACAATAAGCCAACTTTTGCAGCAGGTCGGCTGTGGCGCCCTCCGTGCTTTGCAGTGCCTCCCAAAAAGTGATGGCATCGGCATAGTAACCCAGTTTCATCAGGAATTCGGCCATTTCTTTCCGGTATGTCGGTGTGTCGGTCATTTCTTTCAGTACCTCGTAGCGGGTGAAGAGCAAATCGTTTGCAAACGGATCGGTGAATTCGTGATGCGACGGGTACAACTTGAAAAAGCGGTACAGGTCTTCGATATAAGAGCGGTACTGCCTTTCCGGTGTTTCCGCCTGCTGCATCCGTTCGTGCAGCGCCTCGTCTTTTCCTGCCGCCTCGATCTGTGCGCCGAATTTATCCATAACAGCCGTGCGCTGGCTCTTCGGTATGCGTTGAAGCATCAGGCAAAGCGAATATTTATCCGATTCGCAAAAGTTCCCGGTTTGCAGCAGAAAATGCGGAAACTGCATGGGTTTGTCTTCATCGGTGAAGAACAGATCCCTTACATCGGGATGGCGGGAATCGAAAGGCAGGAACCAGTTACTTACTTTCCGAAAGAAGTCGAAACTCTTCAGGGCCGAGAAAGTGGCCAGATTTACATCAATGCCCTCTTCGCCCATCTGCATGAACTCTTTCATGTTGTTTGCCAGTTTCATGTCCTCTCGCGTGGGCTTCCAGTTTTCCGGTGGTGTTCCTCGCAGGGCATCGGCCAGGTCAGTGTCTATTTCCTCGAACCCCATCTTGTTGCGTTGGTATCTTTTGCTTTTCAACAGGTCGGGGAGAATCTCTTCCTGTAGCTTCTTCTTGGCCCGTATCGTTTCCAGGCTTAAAAAGAGTTGTTTCTGAAGGATAAGAAGTTCGTTTGCCACAGGCGGTTCTTGTCCTAGCAGGGAAAGTCCTTTGAGCAGATCGGGATAATAGGTGAATCGGGTCCGGTATTTCATGTAGCCCCATATCGCGGCAGTGAGCGCCCGTGTACGTATCCTGACATTTGTGCTTAGACAAAAGTAGAGCAGGATGCGGTATATACCGGCATTGAATCCTTCCCAGAGATTCAGCGTGAGTGCGGAGATAAGAAAAGGCCGGTAGTGCTCCTCTTGCCGTTCTATAATGGATCGCATTGTTTCTTCTTCGTCACGGTTCACGCAGTTGGCGGTCCAGATCCGATTAAATAAGGAACCGGAAGCTTCTGCCGTAACAGCTTCCAGTTCACGGATGCGGGCAGTCCGTCCGTTGTAGTCGTGCCGGTTACGTTCTTCTGCCAGACTGTCGCACAATTGATCCATGCGGGAAGATAGTTTTTCCAGGTCGGTCTCTTCCCTGTCGCACAACTGTCTGTATGCCATTGCGTATGCACAGCTTGTCTTTGTCCGTTTAAAGATGCGTCCGGCGTTGTCCAGCAGCGCAAAGGCCCTGCGTATAAGTTGCCTGTGAATCTCGTTGCGCTGCGGGTCGGTGCCGCCTGCGCTCATAAATTGCAACATCCTTTCGTAATCGCATTTCAGGCTTTCGTGTTCGCGCAGCAGTTGAGGCTCTCCCGTATCGTAGAGTATACCTTGCAGGCAGGCCAGTGCGTCGTACAGCCGATAGTCCAGCAAAGCCTGTTCGGCATCTGTGCGGAGATGATAATAACTTTGTTCGTCCATGAAGTTTATTTGCGGATAAATTGAGTGCTGATCAAAGAATCGGTCGGATGGTTTTCGGGAAGCAGGTTACGGCTTCTCAGCCAAGTTACGGCAGCCCGTACGTTATCGTCGTGTTGCGGTGCGGCCGGTTCGAAACGGGGAAGTTGCAAACTGTCGGTTGCCTGGGCGGGAAGTCGGTAAATAGTGCCTAAGACGGTTCTCAGACTTTCCGACGATCTGTTTGGGTTCAGTGCGTCTACAGCCCGGTTGTAGCCTTCCAGCAATAAACGGGTCTGGCGGATTCGTCTGGGGTCACGGTGAGCTTCTGCCGTTATGGCCAGCGCCATAAGTTGCGGCCTGTCCGCTATGCTGTGTCCGAATATCCGTCTGTTTCCTTCGATGCGTGCTTGTGTGGCGTAGGGTTCGGGCAGAAAAACGGCATCCAGTGTACCGTTGCAGAGCATGGCGGTGCGCAGTTGGATGTCATTTACCTGCGGCCGGTAAATGGCTTCTTTCTCCATGCGTGCGCTGTCCATGATGAGATCGCTGTAGAAGTCTGTGACGGAATGGCGTGCTATGCCTACCATTCTGTCTTTCAGTTGGCTGATGTTTTTGATGCGTTTGCTGCGTGCCGTTATCAGTTGCTGCCCTCCGTGGCATTTCATGATGACGTACAGCGGTGTGCCCTCTTTCTGTAAGAGGATAGCCCGGATGAGGTCGGTATATCCCACTTCCACGCGTTTCCGTGCCAAGGCTGTGTCACAATCCAGTTGCGCGGTGTAAGTATGTAGCCGTACATCCAGTCCTAGCTCGTCGTATATGCCCGTCGCCTCGGCGTAATAGAAAGGCAGACAGTCCAGCGTGGGCATAAGGGCTACTTTCAGTGCCGCCGAGTCCAGCCGCGCCGCTTCCTGCGGGGACGGTATGCCGGCATCCGAACGTCCGTTGCATCCGGCCAGCCCCGCCAGCAGCAGTAATAGTGTCAGTATTTTCTTCATTTGCCTGTGATAAGGAAAAGGGCAACCCGTATATACAAGTTGCCCTTTTCGGATGTTTCTCCCGGGTTTCAGGATAAATTATTCGCCTTTGATGGCTGCGATACCCGGTAATATCTTTCCTTCGATGGCTTCGAGCAGGGCACCACCGCCGGTAGAGATGTAGGATACCTGATCTGCCATACCGAACTTGTTGATGCAGGCTACGGAATCACCGCCGCCGATGAGGGAGAATGCACCGTTCTTTGTAGCTTCGGCAATGGCTTCGGCAATAGCTTTGGAACCGCCGGTGAAGTTGTCGAACTCAAATACGCCGGCCGGACCGTTCCACAGAATGGTTTTAGCGTCCTTGATGGCGTTGGTGAACAGTTTGCGTGTCTCAGGACCGGCATCCAGTCCTTCCCAGCCTTCGGGGATGGCGTTGGAGGGAACGATCTGTGTATTGGCGTCGTTGGAGAAATCGTCTGCTGCCACGCAGTCCGTACCCAATACGAGGTTTACGCCTTTGGCCTTGGCCTTAGCGATGATTTCCAGTGCCAGATCCAGTTTGTCGTTCTCACAGATGGATTTGCCGACCTCGCCGCCTTGTGCTTTGGCGAATGTATATGTCATACCGCCGCAAAGGATCAGGTTGTCTACCTTGTCCATCAGGTTTTCGATGATACCTATTTTGGTAGATACCTTAGAGCCGCCCATGATGGCCGTGAACGGGCGTTTGATGTTGCTCAGTACGTTGTCAACTGCCTGTACTTCCTTCTCCATCAAATATCCCAGCATCTTGTTGTCGGCATCGAAGTAATCGGCAATGACAGCCGTGGAGGCGTGTTTGCGGTGAGCGGTTCCGAAAGCGTCGTTAACGTAGCAGTCTGCATACGAAGCCAAGGTTTTGGCAAATTCTTTCTGTGACGCTTTCATGGCTTTCTTAGCCTCGTCGTAAGCCGGATCTTCCTTGTCGATGCCTACGGGCTTGCCTTCTTCTTCGCCGTAGAAGCGCAGGTTCTCCAGCAACAGCACTTCACCCGGTTTCAGTGCGGCTGCGGCTTCGGCGGCTTTGGCACAGTCGGGAGCAAACTGAACGGGAACACCCAGTTTCTCGGAAACGGCATCGACGATCTGGCTCAAAGAGTATTTCGGATTTACTTTGCCTTTAGGCTTGCCCATGTGAGACATGATAATCAAGGCACCGCCCTCTGCCAATATTTTCTTCAGTGTGGGCAGGGCACCGCGAATGCGCGTGTCGTCGGTTATTTTACCATTTTCATCCAAAGGAACGTTAAAGTCCACGCGGACAATTGCCTTTTTGCCGGCAAATTTGTAATTGTCGATAGTCATCATCTCTTTTTTATTTAAAGGTTTAAAATGATAGTCATGCGGTCGGTTTCGTTCAACAACCCTGCAAAGTTACTTTTTTTGATTGTAACTTGCAAGATTGTACCGTCTAAAAACACACCTTATTTATATAGGGGCATCGGAAGAATCGGTCGACCGTTTTTCCACCGGTTGCGGATCATACATCCGAGTATAGGAGCGGCACCATAATTTCAGGGCACAAATATCGCATTTCGGTTTGCGGGCGATGCAGGTGTAGCGTCCGTGCAGGATGAGCCAGTGGTGCGCTTTGGGGATGAGAGCGTCGGGGATGTACCGGACCAGTTCCTTCTCCACGCTGAACGGTGTGGTGCATTTGTCGTCCACCAGTCCGAGGCGATGGCTTACACGGAACACGTGGGTGTCTACCGCCATCGCCGCTTTCTGGAAAACGACGGCCTGGATGACGTTCGCCGTCTTGCGCCCTACGCCGGGAAGTTGTATCAGATCGTCCAGATCGGACGGTACTTCGCCGTTGAAATCGCTCAGCAACTTGCGGGCCATACCCACCAGATGACGGGCTTTGTTGTTGGGGTAGCTCACGCTTCGGATATACTCGAACACGGCTTCGGGGGTGGCCTCCGCCATAGCTTCCGGGGTGGGGAAGGCGTCGAACAAAGCCGGTGTCACCTGATTGACTCTTTTGTCCGTGCATTGGGCCGACAGGATGACGGCAACCAACAGTTCAAAAGGATTGTTGTAGCAGAGTTCCGTTTCGGCTACGGGCATTGTCTTTTCAAAAGCCTCGATAATCCGGGCATATCTCTCTTTCTTTCTCATTCTTTTGTCAGATTATGTGCAAAAGTAGATAAAAAGCATTACTTTTGCGCTTCTTTTTCTTATAAAATAAACACATAGCGAAATAGTAAATTTGAGAAAAGCGTAGCGAATGTACTG
>ERZ778503.442-NODE-442-length-34445-cov-11.438732_pt1 | contig 34445 bp, 25 predicted proteins | sample MGYA00510047_ERZ778503 | MGnify/ENA primary metagenome ERZ778503 (study PRJEB29527, sample SAMN07138965) | mouse gut metagenome | material: feces | host: mouse | place: China:Nanjing | collected 2016-01-25 ... | reverse complement strand
AACCATTGCGAATGGTTCTATTCATTTTCATGCGTTTTCATATCAATATCCCGGGACTGCGGACTCAACCTGTATTCGCGTCTGGGTGGCTCATACACCAAGGGGCGGCTTAATGGCGAGACTATTCTCAGCAGTCTGAATCCACGCCTCGGATTCCAGCTTCAGTACCGCATCAACCAAAGCAACTCTGCCGATGTATCGGCATGGTGGGGCAATTCGCATCCCGTGCCCTCGGCATCCAACACAGCAATCGTACAGACCAACGAGCTGATGTGGCATACGGGTAATCCTGACATTGAGAACACTCTGTTCGCATCCGTTTATGCCAACTATTCATACATTCCTACCAACTGGCTGAGTTTCTACGTCAACCTCTCGTATGAAGGGAATCCACAACGCCCGGCATATGAATACCTCGTCATGCCGGGGTATGACGGTCTGGTACGCCGCACCATCAACAGTGGCACGCTCCACTGCTATGATGCCCAGCTGACCGGAGCGGTTAAATTATTCAACAACCGTCTGAACCTTCAGGCCGGTGTAAAGTTCAACCATACCGGATTCACAGGAATTGACGCACAGTCATTCAACTACGTATCCTGTAACCTTTCCGCCAACTATTTCATCGGCAACGTCGCTCTGACACTCTACTACATTTCTCCCCAGAAGTATTCAGGACTCGGGAACAACGGTCAGATCCTCTGGAACAAGAGCACATATGGAGTATCAGCTGCCTATTCGCTGCGCAACTTCAAGGCTGACCTGCGGTTCTTCGGATGGTTCGGCAACGGCCGATCGTATTCCAAATTTGACTCCGAACACTATTCGGTATATTCCTGGAGTGCCGACCACAAATACTCGCGCCTCCTGCGCCTGACGCTCACCTACACGCTGCCATACGGCAAACTCGTGGACCGCAACAACGAGCTGCAGACCTCCGGCTCCGTCAACTCCGCAATCCTCAAATAACCGGAGCCGCGCCGGCCATCCCCCTCCGCGCCGATGCCGCGATTTAACATATGCCGCCACGAACCTTTCAGCAAGCCGCAGTGTTATAACAGCGACTCCGGAATATATCGCGCCCCCTGTCACCCGGCAGGGGGCGCGTGGCATTTGCGGAGCGCCGGCAGCGGACGATTCCCACTGCCGCAAATCACGTAAGTATAGCTAATTTATTAATTTTACAGACGTTATGAAAAGATTCATGATCTGCGCAGCCTCCATCGCAATGCTCGGTCTGGTCGCCTGCAGCAACAAAGATTTCCAAACCACTGACTCACTGACAGACTCAGTAGACGTAAATGTAGCTGAACAGACCCAGATGAGTGTCGATTCAATCAGCCCGGATTCAGCCGTGATCAATGTGCAGCATACCGTAGTGGAGACCGTAACTCCCATAGCCGACAGCACCGCACAGAAATGACCCCTCTCATCTCCTACACCATCACAAGGCTCCCTGCGCCACGACGGCGGAGGGAGCCTTTATGTAAGTCAGCCACCCACTCCTCTCTTAAGATTTTTTGAAAAATCGTGTGCCAATTAACATTTTCGGCCGATTTTATTTTGAAGTGGCATTATTTTATATTACCTTTACATCGAAAAGTGACTACTAAGGTATGACGACCCGCCGTTTCCATATCAACCGACTGATTACCCGCGGATTCCGCTGCATAATTCTGATGCTTGCATTCCTCGCGGCATCGCCGTACGCCGCTTCAGCGGCATCGCCGAAATGGGAGCAGGTAAAAAGCGGGCACCCCGATGTGAAGCCGGCAGCAGCCGACTCCGACACAGAAATACGCACCGCCCGGGGAATAATCGAGGTCAGTGCCTCGCGTCCGGTACAGATTAAAGTCTACACAATTCTCGGACAAATCGTAAGCCGCGACAGTCTTCCGGCAGGCACCTCACGCCTGACCGTCCAGGCTCACGGCATATACATAATCCGAATCGGCGACCTCACCTGCAAAGTAGCCCTCTGAGCAAACACCTCTCCCACCATCTACCCTCTTCTCTGCCAACATGACAAAACAGATTATATGATCTAACCATAAATCTTAGTTACCGACACTGACATGAAAGAAACAAATCTCGACTGGGCGAAGCTCTCCTTCTCCTACACGAAGACCGACTACAATGTGCGCTGCACATTCAAGGACGGCAAATGGGGTCCGATTGAAGTTACTGACTCCGAATACGTGCCCCTGCATATCGCAGCTTCCTGTCTGCACTACGGTCAGGAATCGTTTGAGGGTCTGAAGGCCTTCCGCGGCAAAGACGGAAAGGTCAGAGTGTTCCGCATGGAAGAGAACGCCAAGCGATTCATCAGCTCGGCCGAAGGAATCGCCATGCAGCCGATGCCCGTAGAGCTTTTCTGCGAAATGGTGCGTAAAGTGGTGAAACTCAACGAACGTTTCATCCCTCCCTATGGCACAGGCGCATCTCTCTACATTCGTCCGCTGGAAATCGGCATATCTCCTCTCGTTGGTGTAAGCCCCGCCACCGAATATATGGTGATAATGCTCGTCACTCCCGTCGGACCATACTTCAAGAATGGATTCAATCCGATTAAGGTCTGTATGTCGAGAGAATATGACCGCGTGGCTCCCAAAGGAACTGGCGCCATCAAAATCGGCGGCAACTACGCTGCTTCTCTTGTGGCAGGAGAAAAGGCCCACCACAACGGCTACTCTGTGATGCTATACCTCGACCCGAAAGAGAAAAAATATCTCGATGAGTGCGGTGCAGCCAACTTCTTCGGTATCAAGGACAACACCTACATCACTCCCAATTCCGAGACTGTGCTCCCCTCTATTACCAACAAATCTCTAACACAGCTCGCCACCGACCTGGGCATGACCGTCGAGCGCCGGCCGATCACTATCGACGAACTCGAATCATTTGAAGAATGCTCCGCCTGTGGCACAGCTGCCGTATGCTCTCCCATCGGGCAGATCGATGATTTGGAGACAGGCAAGGTCTACACATTCGGCGAACCCGGTGTAGCCGGAAAGATGACCAAGGCTCTCTACGACAAGCTCCGCGGCATCCAGTATGGCGAAGAGCCTGACACTCACGGTTGGTGCGAAATCATCGAAAGCGAGAACTGACCAGCCGCCCTTCCGCCTGAACAATCTATAGTAGCTATCCCGGCCAGTAATGCCGGGGTAGCTATTTACATTTGAAATACATCGGAATCATCCTCCTTCACTATCATTCCACACCTCAAGATATGGATATCAACAGATTCTACCCCGCCGACCCGGCACTCCATGATCTGCTCTATACCCACTCGCGTGCAGTGGCAGACCTTGCTCTTGAGATAAACGCACGACATCCGGAACTTGGAGCCGACTCTCAGTTTATCGAAGATGCCGCTATGCTACACGACATAGGAATCGTCGCCTGCAATGCCCCGTCCATACACTGCCACGGCCAACTCCCATACATCTGTCACGGCATCGAGGGCGCCCGCATCCTGGCTGAAGCCGGACTGCTGCGACACGCTCTCGTCTGCGAACGGCACACCGGATCCGGAATCACTGCCGAAGAGATTGCCGACAATGCCCTTCCGCTACCCGAACGCGACATGCTCCCGATATCACCCGAAGAGAAGATAATCTGCTATGCCGATAAGTTCTATTCCAAAAATCCGGCCTCGCTTATGCGACGAAAAACGCTTGATGAAGTGTTAAAAGATATGGAGAGACACGGAGCCGCACCTCTCCGCAGATTCCTTGAACTGCACAAAATGCTTGGATAATACTCACTATAAATCAAATAATTACAACATTCACCCCACAGCCAGGCCATCGCTGAAGGCAGCACCGCACTGCCGATTATCCGGCATAGTGATGCCGACTGCATTGCACACTTAGCGTTTTTTTTGCTAACTTTGCATGAAATTCGCCTTTTTGCCGACACGGCAGTGGGCTCAAGGCATTACTTTCCTGATACCGAAAAAATCGTGAAGCGACTGATCCCATACCTTATGATATCGGGGGTCGTGGCTCTGGCCACGGCCACTCCGGGCACATCCCCACGCAAGGTATCCACCAACCGTGGCGGATGGGAAGGCTTCACACATGCCGACACAGTGCCTCCGATGCTGCCCGACACCGACTCCCGCGCGATGTCCGACACCGTCGCGCATATACCGCTTATTGCCGACAGCACCGGCTCACCGATCCCCTACACCGCCGACTCCCTACCCCATGCCTCAGCCGACTCCACGCGCCTCACGGCTCGGCGCGATTCAGGCGCCGGCATTCCGGCCGACAGAATGCGCATGTCGCGCATCAACCTCGACCCCAACAACTCTGATCTGTCCGGGGCCGTCACCTTCTCGGCAAAAGACTCAATGCTGCTCATCGGCCAGGACAATGCATTCCTATATGGCGACGGCCAGGTGGAATACGAGAAATTCAAGCTCAACTCTGCAAAAATCCAGATGTTTCTCGATTCTGCCACTGTAGCCGCGACAGGTATGCCCGATTCTACAGGGGCCATCAGCGGCAACCCCATCTTCTCCGAGGGAGGCACGACCTATGAATCCGAGGGGATGCGGTATAACTTCAAGTCTGAGCGAGGCTACATCTCCAACGTCATCACCGAGCAGGGAGAGGGATATCTGCAAAGCGCCGTGACCAAGAAAAATGCCGACGGCTCTTTCTTCCTCGAAAACGGTAAATACACCACCTGCGACAATCACGAGCATCCACACTTCTACTTCAACATCACGCGCGGGAAAATGCGCCCGAAAAAGGATGTGGTCACAGGTCCGGCATATATGGTGCTGGCTGATGTGCCGCTGCCGCTGGCTCTTCCGTTCGGCTACTTTCCATTCTCCAAAGACTATTCAAGCGGCATAATATTCCCCTCTTTCGGTGAAGATTACAACCGCGGATTCTATATGCGTGACGGCGGCTACTACTTCGCCATCTCCGACTACGTTGACCTCGCGCTGCGCGGCGAAATCTACACCAAGGGATCATGGGGGCTGTCCGGGCACTCATCCTATAGGAAGCGCTACAAGTTCAGCGGCTCGTTCGACATATCCTATATCACTACAATCTATGGCGACAAGGGTATGCCCGACTATTCGAAGCAGAACAACTTCCAGGTAATCTGGAGCCACACGATGGACACCAAGGCCAACCCGAACCTCAACTTCTCGGCCTCGGTCAACTTCACGACATCCGGCTATACGCGCAACGACCTCAACTCATACTACAACAACTCCTTCACTGAGAATACAAAATCCTCCACAGTCAACCTCACCTACCGATTTCCCGGCTCAAAGTGGAGCATGTCGGCAAATATGGCAGTGTCGCAGCGCACTCAAGACTCCACGCTATCTGTCAGCTTCCCCAACCTGACAGTCACTCTGGCACAGACCAACCCGTTCAAACGGAAAAAAAGTGTCGGAGGCGAACGATGGTATGAAAAAATACGACTCTCATACACCGGACAGTTCCAGAACTCGCTGACAGCACAGCAGAACCAGTTCTTCAAAAAAAACCTGATAAAAGACTGGCGCAACGGATTCAAGCACTATATGCCGATTTCGGCCACTTTCTCGCTGTTCAAGTACATCAACGTCTCACCGCAGATTACGCTCAACGACCGAATGTACACCTCCAAGATCCGACGCCAGTGGGACCCGAATGCCAATGCCGAGGTATGCGATACGCTCTACTCATTCTACAACGTATTCGACTTCAACGCCTCGCTCAGCTTTGACACTAAAATCTACGGTTTCTATCAGCCTCTGAAATTCCTTGGCGACAAGGTCCAGATGATACGCCATGTGCTCACCCCCACCGTGTCGCTGTCAGCCGCACCCGACTTCTCCGCTCCCGGATGGGGGATCTATGGAAATTACCAGTATACCGACGCACAAGGTGTGCGGCAGAACCGACGCTACAACTACTTCCAGCACACCCTCTTTGGCGCACCATCGGCAGGAAAATCGGGAGTAATCAGCGTCAACCTGGCCAACAATCTGGAAATGAAGGTGAAATCAGATGCCGACAGCACCGGAGTAAAGAAAATATCGCTCATCGAGAACTTCACAATCGGCCAGAGCTACAACTTCGCCGCCGACTCGATGAACTGGAGCAACGTCACCACATCGATTATGCTCCGCCTTGTAAAAAACTTCAACCTCAACCTCAACGCCAACTGGGACCCATATACCTATCGCCTTACGGCCTCAGGCACCCCGGTGCGCGTCAATATCCCCCGCTGGAAGGCCGGAAAAGGATGGGTGCGCCTCGCCTCCACAGGCACTTCATTCTCCTACACCTTCAACAATGCCACCTTCAAACGTAAAAAAGATCCCGCCAAAAAAGAAGGCGACGATTCTGATGCCTCCGACTCCGACAACATGACCGAAGAAGAGGCTTTCGCCGGAAATTCAGAACCGGATGATTTCAAAAACCGTGTGGCAATGCGCCGCGCCAACGCGCGCAAGGAGGAGCAGCAGAGCGATGCCGATGGTTATACCCCCTGGGAATGCCCCTGGAGTCTGACCGTCAACTACTCCATCAATTACGGATACGGAGATTTCAACTACGACAAGCTCGAATACAACGGGAAGTGGACTCAGAATCTGTCACTGTCGGGCAACATCCGCCCCACGCCCAACTGGAGCTTCTCCATGTCGGCATCCTACAACTTCGACCTCAAGAAGATAGCCTACATGAACTGCACCATCACCCGCGACCTGCACTGCTTCTCAATGTCAGCATCGTTTGTGCCGGTAGGCCCCTACAAGTCGTATAATTTCCATATCGCCGTCAACTCGTCGATGCTCAAAGACCTGAAATACGACAAGCGGTCGTCTACCACCAACGGCATCAACTGGTATTGAACCCGGTCCCGACATCCATATCGGCTGCCTGTCTGACCTATTGACTGACATCCGCACCTCTATCCGGCACGTCAGCCACACCCGCTTATGCCCCGATATGCACATTTCCGCGGGCAGCGTGCAGATTTTTTAACTGCTGATTTTTGATTATCGAAAATTATGCGTAACTTTGTAAGCGTATGCCGACACCGACAGCTGCCATATTGGCTGAAATTCACAGCAGAATCTGCGGCATCGCCGCAAAGCGAGACGCCGCTGAAGCACGCATCCGCAGTCTTGAGACAGAGCTGGCCGACACCAAAGCCGAACTGGCCGACACCAAAGCCGAACTGCACAAGGCCCGCCTCGATGCTGAATATCTGACTCTCTCCCACCGTCTGGCAGATTCTCCAGAGGCTCTCCTTACAGCACGCCATCTTCTGGCATCTCTGATTCGAAAGGTGGACAGTGCGATCAATCTGGTAAAAAACGACCCTGCCGATGAGACATAACACTCTTTCTCCCCGCTCTCTCATCCCCCTCCTCCTCCACACCGGAATCACATACCGTTTCCCTCTCTTCTCACTCAGGTTTCCACACAATGGCGACTCAAAAGGATACAGTAAAGATTGAAATCAACATAGCAGGCGAGTTTATAATGCTCACCGTGCCCTACGACAAGCAGGACAGTGTGCGCGAATGCGAAAAGGCCATCAACGACCTTTATTCACAATGGCGTCGGAAGTTTCCGAGAAAAACTCCTTCCGAACTCATAGCCATGATAGCCTATCAGTACGCCTCCTTCTTTCTTGAGCTTTCGGGACGTTATGACGCTCTGACCGCCGAACTGCATTCCATCAGCGACGACCTCGACCGTCTCGCACAAGGGGAGCAGCCGCAGGCCTCTCTCCCGGATTCAGAAGGCGAACCGTACTGAATAGTTTTCTCCCGGTCCCACGGCACCCAGCCTCCTCCGGATAGCCGTATTGCCGGCAATTCTGTCATTACAGCCCTTTTTATCCCATCACCCTGCCACCGTGTGGAACCGACCGCCGCAACGCGCCCTCAGCGCGTCGGCAGCGGAGCGTCTCCACGCGGATTTCCGTCATCCCCCTCCGGCAAGTGGGAGCAGAGCCGGACTGACACCGGCGTGCCGATGCCATCAGACATATGATTAACCTTAAACTCATGTAAATCATTTAATAACCCCCAACATCCGAAATCATATCATGGATATAGCAATCTGGATAATATGCGTGCTTGCCGGGCTGGCCATAGGCTACTTTACAGCCTCATGGCTAAGCAAAAAGCAGGCACTTTCAAGAGCTAACGTCATAATCGACGAGGCCAACCGCGAAGCGGAAGTAATCAAAGAAAAGACAATCCTCAAGTCGCGTGAGGAGGGGCTGAAAATCGAAGCTGACGCAGAGCGCAACGCTTCACAGCGTCTGGCAAAAGTGCAGACTGCCGAAGCCCGTGCGAAGCAGCGCGAAATGCAGCTCAACCAGCAGCAGGGCGACCTCAACCGCCGGAAGAAGGAAGTCGATGCCCGCTCGTCGGTACTCGATGCCAAAGAGCACGCTATCGAGGCGCGACACAACGAATTGGAGCAGTTGGTGAGCGAAGCGCGTACCGAACTTGAGCGCATCTCCGGCCTCTCGGTCGACGAGGCGCGAGAGAAACTCGTCGAGTCGCTGAAAGACGAGGCAAAAACCCAGGCCGCCGGCTATATCAACGACATCATCGACGACGCAAAGCTCACTGCCTCTAAAGAAGCCAAGCGAATCGTAATACAGTCGATACAGCGTGTGGCCACTGAGACTGCCATCGAGAACTCTGTGACAGTATTCCACATCGACAACGATGAAATCAAAGGGCGCATCATCGGTCGGGAAGGGCGCAACATTCGTGCCCTTGAAGCCGCCACAGGGATTGAAATCATCGTCGATGACACACCGGAAGCCATCGTACTCTCCGGGTTCGACCCCGTGCGCCGCGAGATAGCGCGTCTGGCTCTGCACCAGCTCGTGGTCGACGGACGCATACACCCGGCCCGTATCGAGGAAGTGGTGGCCAAAGTGCGCCGACAGGTGGAAGAAGAGATTATCGAGACCGGCAAACGCACGGCTATCGACCTCGGCATACATGGGCTCCACCCTGAACTGATACGCATGGTAGGCAAGATGAAATATCGCTCTTCCTATGGTCAGAACCTGCTGCAGCATGCCCGCGAGACAGCCAATCTATGTGCCGTAATGGCTTCCGAACTCGGACTGAACCCCAAAAAGGCCCGCCGCGCCGGTCTGCTGCATGACATAGGCAAAGTGCCCGACGACGAGCCGGAACTCCCCCACGCTCTGCTCGGCATGAAACTGGCCGAAAAGTATAAGGAAAAACCGGAAATCTGCAACGCCATCGGCGCCCATCACGATGAGGTGGAAATGACATCGCTGCTGGCTCCGATCGTTCAGGTGTGCGACGCGATATCCGGTGCACGTCCAGGTGTGCGGCGTGAAATCGTCGAGGCATACATCAAGCGTCTCAACGACCTCGAGCAGCTTGCCCTGTCTTATCCGGGAGTAATAAAGACATACGCCATCCAGGCCGGACGCGAACTGCGTGTCATCGTGGGAGCCGACAAGATTACCGACGACGAGACTGAAAAACTCTCGGCCGAAATAGCCAAGAAAATCCAGGATGAGATGACTTATCCGGGACAGGTGAAAATCACCGTCATTCGTGAGACCCGCGCCGTGGCTTTCGCGAAGTAAGCACTGAGGCAGCTCCTATGAAACATGAAAAAATCGACCTCCGGGGGACTCTCCATGTCACCGACTGGCTGGAAGGGATACACTACGCCCCGGAGCCGGAGACGGAAATCGTGCAGGTGCTCTTCAAGAACACTCGCTCTGCCTTCTACCGCAACCCCGACAATATCCGCCTGCGCAAAGGCGACTGGGTGGCCGTAGAGGCCGCGCCCGGTCACGACATCGGGCAGGTGATGCTCACCGGTCCGCTGGTGAGGATTCAGATGAAGAAAGCCAACGTGACACCCGATGCCGAGATGAAGCGGATTTTCCGAAAGGCCTCTGAGGCTGACATCGAGAAATTCCACGAGGCCCGTGCCCGTGAGCATGAGACTATGATTCTATCTCGCCAGATCGCCGCCGAACTCGGACTGAACATGAAAATCGGCGATGTGGAGTATCAGGGAGACGGCGCAAAGGCCATATTCTACTATATCGCCGACGAGCGTGTGGACTTCCGCAAACTGATACGCATTCTGGCCGACACTTTCAAGATCCGCATCGAAATGAAGCAGATCGGTGCCCGGCAGGAAGCCGGCAGAATAGGCGGAATCGGTCCGTGCGGCCGCCCTCTGTGCTGCTCGTCATGGATGTCGAAGTTTGTATCAGTTGGCACTGGAGCGGCCCGCGTGCAGGACCTTTCGATGAATCCGCAGAAACTGGCCGGACAGTGCGGCAAGCTGAAGTGCTGCCTCAACTTTGAGACCGACACCTATGCCGAAGCCGCACGCCAGATGCCTCCGCGCGATGCCGTGCTGATGACGCAGGATGCCGACTACTACCAGTTCAAGACCGACATTCTGGCACGCACCATCACATACTCCACCGACAAGCATCTGGCCGTCAATCTGGTTACAATCACCGCAGCGAGGGCTTTCGAGATTATTGAGACCAACAGGCAGGGTCTTAAAGTAGAGAGGCTTGAAGCTGAAGCACCAAAGACCGAACCGGCCAAGGAATTTGTCGAACTTGTGGGACAGGATTCTCTCACCCGGTTCGATAAATCAGGACGGAGCATCAAGAAGAAGCGGAGCTCTAAAAGCAATACGTCTCAGAACGAGAACAAAGGACAACGAGGCGGCGAACAGAAAGGACGCACCGCCGGCGCCGAACACCAGAACGCCCCCGAGATGAAAGGGAAACAACGCCAGCAGGGACCCGAACGCCGACGAAACTCCGGTGAACAGCGAAACTTCGGTGATGCTGAAAGACAGCGGCAGCAGCCACGACAGCAACCGCCACGGCAGCAGCAGCGCCAACAGCGGCAGCAATCCAAGGATAATCCTAAAGAGCGCTCTGACCGTCAGCCTAAAGAGCGTAATGAGACTTCCAGGCGTCATGAGAGCGGCAACCCTAAATTCCAGAAGCCCCGCAAACCCAAGACTCCGAAACCGGACAGCAACAGCAATGAAAAATAGACTTCGTTTATATCAATCTACATGGTGGGCAGCATTTATGCTGCCTGCCATGCTTTTTACAGCTTGTCGGAACGACCTTCAATGGACCGGCACCGTCAACATCCCCTCCGGAGGATGGACCGATGAGATGCCGGTTGTGTTCGAACTTGACCCGCAGGCATACCTCGCGCCGGAATCCAACAGGTTTGCCGAAATGACCTCCCGGGCAATAGGCGACACTCTGCCACGACTCTACGGGCACTATAATGCCCGCCTGTCGCTGCGATACTCCGACAACTGCAACGCCAGCAGCCTGCGCATTGCCACAGAACTCGCATCGCTCGACCGCGATATCACAACCGACACAATCGCCGTCACTCTTTTCAATCCCGACGGCTCGCCGGTCAGCCCCGGACGATATGGCATAAATGAAACTTCTATACTCCTCCCCCCGTCATTTTGTGTAACCCGGGGCACCACCCTCACCGTAACTCCCATCTCCTATTCGACTCCCATAGAGGGTTTGCTGTCTGTATCACTCATTCTCTCCCAATGAATGGCCGACACTATCAGACGACATGATTCCACACTCCTACGGTCACATTTTCCACAACTCACATATACAGTTGACAATCAATTCACCAACGCATCAAAACACCAAAATCTACATTAAATAATGATATATAACTATGTTTTACAACATATTTTTATTGCAGATTCCGGGAACAATTTCTAACTTTGCAACGTTTTTAAAGCAAATGAGGCCAATAAAGGATTGGTCTTTAGGTTCAACTTTTTACCATAAGTGCCGACATACGGCACAATAGGTATTTATTAAATTCTTATGTTATGAAGCACATAATGAAAAAAGTAGCCATGTGGTATTTCCACACTGCTGCAGAGGCTTACGAAATGTAAAGGCCCATCACTCTTCGGCCGGCCATGACGGTGTCACTATACAGTCAGTTGAGTTCACTCGATGTCATCCACGGAAGAAGATCCTGCAAGACAATTCAGATTATAAAACTAAACCCGCCTCCGGAAGGCGGATTTTTTTATGTCGGTTCAGCCGGCAAGGCCCGCGCCTCCTGAATCAGGAAGCGTGGGCCTTGTCGCAGTCAGAGTCGCGGAACTTATGGTTGGCACGAATCTCCACTCGGCGTATCTTGCCGCTTATGGTCTTGGGCAATTCCTCTACAAATTCCACCACACGCGGATACTTGTAGGGAGCCGTAGTGGCCTTGACATGACACTGGAGTTCCTCTATAAGAGCCTTCTCATCGCATCCGCGATACTCCTCGGCGAGCACCACCGTGGCCTTCACAAGCTGCCCGCGCACCGGATCGGGCACACCGGTTATGGCACATTCCACCACCGCCGGATGACTCATCAACGAATTCTCCACCTCAAACGGACCGATACGATAGCCAGATGACTTGATTACATCATCGGCCCGACCGACGAAGCGGAAATACCCCTCGGCATCGCGCGTAGCCACATCGCCGGTGCGGTATACCCCTCCGCTATGGGCCTTCAGCGTCAACGCTTCATCATATAGATACTCACGGAACAGCCCCAGCGGTCGCTCGCCATTAGTATGAATCACGATCTCTCCCTCCTCGCCCGGGGCACACGACTCCCCTCCGGCATTCACTAAATCGATATGATAGGCAGGCGACGGCACTCCCATGCTTCCGGGATGTGGCTTCATCCAGGGGAATGTACCAATGGTCAGAGTGGTCTCTGTCTGCCCGAATCCCTCGCGTATGTCAAGGCCGGTAAGTTCTTTCCACCGCTTGAATACACTTGGATTCATCGCCTCTCCCGCAGTGGTGCAGTACTCAAGGGATGAAAGATCATATTTCGCCACATCTTCAAGTATCATGAAACGATAGATGGTGGGAGGAGCGCAAAAGGATGTGATCTGATGGCGCTCCATATGCTCGAGCAGGTCGGCTGCGCGGAATTTCTCGAAGTCATAGACATACACATTGGCTCCGGCAATCCATTGCCCGTAGAGTTTGCCCCATACGGCCTTCCCCCACCCCGTATCGGCCACAGTGAGATGCAGCGACCCCTCATGCAGGTTATGCCAGTATTTTCCGGTGATGATATGTCCCAGAGGATAAAGGAAATCGTGGGCCACCATTTTGGGTTCTCCTGTAGTGCCTGACGTGAAGTAAAGCAACGAGATATCCTCATTCCGGTTGACGCGCAACGGACGCCGGAATGCGGGAGCCTCCGCAACTCCGGCATTAAAATCACTCCACCCCTCGGGCACATCCGGCCCGGTGCTGACACATACCTCCAGAGTCGGGCAATCGGGGCATGCCTTACGCACATGGGATGTGACTTCGGATTCGCCGACTGTCACAACAGCCTTTATACGCGCGGCATTGCAACGGTACACGATATCCTTGGCCGTCAGCAGATGCGTGGCCGGAATGGCCACGGCGCCAAGCTTGTGAAGTGCAAGAATCGAAAACCAGAACTGCCACCGACGCTTTAGAATCAGCATCACCTTGTCGCCCCGACCTATGCCGAGAGTCTGGAAAAACGATGCCGTGCGGTCTGATTCACGCTTCATGTCGGCAAAAGTGAACTGCCGCTCGAAGCCACTGTCGTCAGTCCAGAGAAGTGCCGGCTTCGTGGGATCGGTATCGGCCCATTCATCAACAACGTCATATGCAAAATTAAAACATTCCGGCACATTTACCTTGTAGTTTTCATTGAAGTCAGCCATTGAACTGAACTCCGTCTGCCTGAGAAATTTTTCCAACATCTTTTCTACCTTTTTAAGTGGATAAACCTGTGTAACTCATCTACGTCACCTCTACTCTATATGAGGCAACGAAATTGATTTTTTTAAGCAAGTGTCTCTTATAGCGTCCGGAATCACTTCCGTATTCCGCTGATGGCAATCACAAAAAATATGCGACTGCAAAGATTATAAAAAAAATCCACACCACCAACAAAAAGATAAAATATTTTTCAATCCTGCACACAACGGATTTATAAGTGCAATAATCCACTACACAAAGCGGCAACAATTGTGCAAAATCTCACATATGGACATACCCGCCCTCACATTCCCCGGCCACGTTTCGCCATAACGGGTCGGCATCCTTGCCGCCACAGAGCATCACACGCAGTAAGAAAAAATTTCCTTTCACTTCATTTGGATTCTGACACGTTCTTCTTTTCCCCCCCCAAAGACAGATGGCCTCCATTGCATTCACAATGGCGGCCATCTGTCTTTGCCCTGCTTATATTTCATGATTGATTACGGAGAAGAGCGCGATATGCTCTTCCAGCCTCTCTTTGCATGAAGTGCCGCATCCGCGACAATCCAGGCAGTCGCCTCAACGGCATCCTGCCGATAGGATGTATGATCCTGTCGGCTCCGGCAGGCATCTCACCCTTATTGACGAGTGATGCATCTCACCATACAGGCATCTGAATTACCTGCGGCTGTGCTTTTATTACCATAAAGGTTTCCGGGAGGAAGTGTATTGAAGTCGAAAGTAAAGTAGTTGATATCGAGCGCCAAAGCCGTTCCATCTTCCGAAATATGTCTGGCCCAGTAAACTGCCCCCTGACGCTTGAAGAGGTCGTAGAAAAGCGGACCTTCGGCAAATCGATAGAAATTCGTGCGTCCCGAGGCATAACGCAAAGTGCCGCGATGCAGTTCGGCCTCACCGAACTGATGCACCCCGATTTCTTTACGACGTCCGTATCCCGATGCCCCAATGGGGAAGAATATATGTTCGGCCCGCGGGACCTTATCATTCTGCTTGTAGCCAATATAGACGAAGCAGCCACGCATTCCGTAGGTCGGGTCGACCACACCATTGGCATCGCGCCGGTATCCGTAGACTTTATTCATATCACTCTGCACCGTAGTGGCGCCATCACCGTACAGCACACCGTAACCCTGCTCCGTGTTATCGCGGAGATTGATGAAATCCTGCACTGTCGGCAATTCACATTCAAGTCCGTTGACAGTGGTGTTACCAAACGTATCGGCCGACGACAGACTTGAGATATCGGCCCATGCCACTCCTGTAGAAGTCGTCCTTCCTGCCAGCAGGAACGGCCCCTGCTCCTTGAAGTGCCAGGGGTCGATGTGGACCCAATATTCCTTGCCGGGATAATAGTTGTTGCAGGCGTCGATAGGCTGCTCCCAGTTGCCGAACTTGAAGAGCGACCCTTCATCGACCGGACGGTCTACCTCTGCATTGGATGTGCGCATATTGTAGGTATGCCACAGGGGCGAGTTGTCATACATTGCCACAGGGGCGTCACCCTGTCGCACGAATATCAGATGGACACAACTGTAGTTGTGATACTCCACGCGTATCACTGCGAATCTTGATGTGGAGGAGGCGCACGTGCCGTTGAATCCGACCGTAAATCCGACCTCCGTATCTGTACTGCCCTCTACGCTCTCCTTGCCGTCGAGAGTGATGAATCCCGGGTCGCCGGCTATGATGTAGGCTCTCCATGGTCCGTGCGATACCAGTTCATCAAACTCCGTGGAGTATTCGCCATGCAGCTCCATCAGTTTCACGTTGAATGGTGCCGTATTGTCGTGGTTTCTGAATATCCCCTTTGGATTGACCACACGGCGCACCTGATATATTTCCGTCTGGGCCGAAGGCAGCTCCGTGCCATCGGCGAGCACTGCCGTGACCTTCACCACAGCGCGCCGCTGATAGTTATCATACGGATTATTACCCGTATATCCGGTGGCGGACACCAACTGCTTTGCACGCGTATAAAGAGGGATTACTGCGTTGATTATATTATGGCTGCGCTCTATGGTGTAATTGCCGAACTGACTGTCTTCATGCACCCCGGGGACAACAGAATATCTTCTTGAGCCTCGGCTGATGCTAAAATTGTCGGCATCGACGAATGTCTGCTCGTAGTATGTCTTGTTGTATGTGAATTTCTCAGCGTCCGTGGGGGGATTTACCATAGTCTGGTTCACTCTCAGCAGACTTAAAAAGCCGTTGTAAGGTGCCTCACTGCCGAATCCGTTCTTCTCGTCGATTTCACGATAATAGTTGAACGGATGAGATGCATAGTCAGGCACATCGGGGGCCCAGTTGTTGGATACGATATCTACGCGAAGATGGTCGACCTTGGCTCCCCCTGTATTGATACGCATCGGCAGATTCATCTGATGGTTGTAGAGATATGAGATATAAAGCGGATTAGGGAGGTATATCCCCACTTCATCCTTATATTCTATATGCCAGTCGGCATCATTGCCGTTACCATTGAATGCGAGGGTGAGCTTATAATGGTGGTTGCGCTCACAGTCATAATTGTCGGTGATGTTTTTGCCGAGCATGAATCGGTAGCGGATCGGACCTTCCGACACATACCCCGCATTTTCAGAACGATAATAACCTGTCACCTCTACGTACGTGCCGTTAGGCTTGCTGTCTTTGGCCTCTTCATATCGCCATACGCGGTTCCCCTCGTCATCGGTCTCATACTGTCCGGCATCCGGATGATCAGTCATGCCGTCTTCATCTGCATCCTGATATTTCGACACTCCCTGCCCCTGCATGTTTTCATAAAAGGGAAGGCAATACGCCTTGTCATCATGATATTTATACTCTATGCCGTCTTTTACATATGAATCAAGCGAGGAATTACGCACCACCACAGGCCACGCCCTATGGTCATCGCCGTCGCCGTATACAAGTCTGTGCGAGGGATTGGATAGACTGAACCCGCCCGTAGGGAGCGGGTCGGCATCACTCGACGGCTGACCGGCGCAACTGTATTTCCCGAGGAAACAGCCGTCGGCCATATCATATATGCGGGCATCCTTGATGTATATGTATACGTTATCGTTAAGTTGGCTTCCGTCGAAATCAATGGTGAGTTTCGACACCGCACGCCGCATCCAGGAATGAATGGAAGATGTGCCGGGACGTATTTGGGCGAGATTGTCAGACTCGAAGTTCCACCCGCGGGTATCGGTGGCGTCAGTGGTGAATACTCCCAGCATCTGGGCATTGGCGGCCACATTTGTATCATCCCATTTGAGCCGGATAGACCTCAGGCCGGAGATTGTGGCTATCTCATCGGCATAGTCGGTAAGCAGACCGGCGACATTGGCCACTGCGAAAATCTTATAATTGCCGTAAGGCACATCCATCTGGAAGTTTACCCGCCATGTCGCTTCTTCCCCTTCGTGCTCCTCAAGATGAGGAGCATTGGCTGAGAGGTCGACATTCTGCGGAGCGACAGTTTTCGAAAGGTTGCCGGCAGCGTCATAGAAAAGTATTGCCAGACTTGATATGCCGTCCATCCGGTCACCCTCCGGGGCATCGGTACAGTCATCGGGCTTCACACCGGTTTCATCCTCGATTACGAGTCCGTCCGACCGTGTCGCGCCTCCGGTAGCCACATTCATGTCGGTTGTCACAAGCGGGGCGAAATGTACCTCGGCCGACAGGCGTGCCATCCCTTCGGGCACATCGTCAATCAATAAGTCATCGCGGCAGGATCCGGCACATACCGACACCAGAACCAATATGGTCGCCATCAGCGCATATTGAAGATAGTATCTCATCTGTAATCAGTTTTTGGGCGGGAAGGCCTGTATTTCTTCAAGGCCGTATCCATCCTCAGGTATTTTATAATATCTGTCGGAAGCAGGATTATACAGTATACGGTAGCGTCCCACATCGGTATAGTCAATCACGATATAATTCTCATTTTCGGGCCATCTCTGGAAAGCAAAACACGGCAATGGCACTACCGAACCGTTTTCATCAAGGCATTCGCCACGTACAGGGTCCCAGAAATATATCGCTTCGCCGAAGTCGTTGGTACGGATAATCAACTGTCCTTTGGAATTGACAGGAAATTCAAGTTGTTCAGGCGAGACGATAGGGACTGTGCATGCGGCATCGGCATAATACTTCCGTTTCGCATCATCATAGCAATAACGGAAGCGGTTGGCGCGGAAATCACGCACGATATATACTCCATCAGCATTGCGGTCTACCCGATGGGCCAGCTCGTGCCCCTCCGAGTCGTAATATCGCAACATATCATCGTCATAATAGTAAATGTCAGGAGCATACTTATTTATGATTATCATCCCTGTATCCTCGTCGCGTATAAGGCCGAATCCGGGACGCAGTTCCACATCCTTATAAGGGGCCACGTCACTCACCACTTCAAGACGGTCTTTTGATTTATAGAGTGAGAACGTGTAGAGATAGTTGCGTTTTATATTGAAGTGGTCGCCCTTCTTCATATCAGAGTCCGACCATCCCGGATCTGAATAGAATTTAAAGTCTATATATTGCTGGGCGCTTACGGCACCAGTGAATCTGACAGATATTCTGGCCCGTCTGTCGTCGGATTCAGGCGATCCGTCATCAGTGATGTTGAGATACTCCGGCACATAAAGCTCCCATCTTGTCACCCGGCCGTTGTCATCGCGCTTCGCTTCGCGGAAAGCCACCTTGCGCGTGGCGGACGCCGCTTCGTTGGATGCGCCATAAAGATGCACCGGCTGCATTCCGGCACGAGTCCAGCATATTGGCTCGCCATAGTCATCGTGCGACTTCACATCATCGGGGGCGCAGTATCCGCCTTCATTACATCCGGTGAGGAGCACTTCTGTGAGTTTGGTGTTGCCGTCTATCTTATCGGTATTCAGTTCCACCACAATCTTGGCCACGGCCCGGATCAGAGTGATGGGTTGCGACAGTTCGATATCACCGCTGACAGTGGAGTATTTCACCCCGGTGAATGTGCGGATTCCATAGAACGGTATGTATCCCCCGTCGGCGGGAGCTATGTCGGAGCGTTTGAACACACCCCTGACATCATCACATATGTCGGCCACAGTGGTGACTCCGGGCTGCGGGTTATCCGGATAAGCCGGCCAGTTGGCAAGCAACATTACCTTGAAATCGTGATACTTGCGCATCTCCGGATTTATCCGGCCCGTAAGAGTATAGTCGCGGCTGGCCGTCTCATCGACAGCCTCCACATAAAGGGGATTGAATTCTGTGATAAACTTATCTGAAGTATCAAAGAAGTAAATCCGGTAATTGCGATTTTCGACATCTATAAAGTTTTCAGATGTCTCCTCTGCGGATTCGACACCTGTCACACCGGCCAGACGGCCTATGCGGAAGTTCATGCGCATGGACAAGGCCTCGATGGCGGCAGGGTCATCGGGTGTGTCGGGCAACGTTGTGTCACGTCCGCAGGCCTGAAGCACACAGCATGCCAGAATTGACAGGCAGACTGCCGCCACTGCCGGTATATTGGTCCATTTATGAATCATTTCCCGTAGTATCTTGATTTTACGAAGACAGGAAGAAGAGTTCTCGCCGGTCATGCCGTGGCAAAGTGCACGCACAGTTTTCCGGCATCACACTTCCTGATCGGCATACACCACTCTCCAGGACTCGATCTGTAGCAATCCGTTGAGCCATTTGTGGTTTTCGTCAAGAAAAAAAGTCATGTTGTATTCATCTTTATAGTCCAGATATTGCTGCGGTGTGAGACGGTGGGTGTTGTCGACACCCATTACGAGCAGCAACGCGTCTATAAGCCGTATGGAGGCTATTGTGGCTCCTGTGTCGGTGCGGTATACGTGTAGGCGGGCCTTGCTGTCGGCCATAAGGCGCGAGGTGGTGAGTTCTGCCACCACCCCTGCGAAAGTAGAATTATCGGCAGCACGCGAACCGTCAGACAGCTCGCCGGCATACGCCTGGTTTCCGCCCGAGATATTGGCGATGATAGTCTTGGAATACCATTGATGATAAGTCAGCGGACGCCCTGTGATGGGAGTGTTGTCGGCTGCGAGATGGGCATTGTCGTCAGTGATTTCAAACTGCACCAATGAGTGGTCGATAGGTTCGCCTGAGAGTTGCTGCAGCGTAATGACCAGATGATTGGTGTCCTTGGTCAGCGGCAAGGTGTAGAGATATTCGCCGCCGTCTGTGTCAGGGAATTCCACATCAGTCTCACGGCCGTGATAGAGTCGGTCGAGTTTCTGGCTGATATGCTCTGTGTCATCGCCACGAAGCTCAGTGTCGAAATGCACCTGCAGTCCGTCGTGCGTACCGTCTGACCATGCCGAGAATGTGGATGGTTGAGCCGATGAGCACCATGCCACGAGATTATACCGTCCCGGAGGAGCGTCTACCTCCATTGCATAACCTTCATGGGCAAGCCGGGGGCCGCTTTCGGTCTTGCTCCATACCAGATTTCCGTTTTGGTCGGTGAGATGCAGCGTCACCTCTTCGACCTCTGCGGCAAAAGCGTCGGCGAATTTCATGTTACGGTCATAACGGAAGCGCACCTTATAGGAAGGCACACACCCTTCGCTGTCAGGTTCATGTATGAGTCCGCAGCCTGTCAGCAGGAGCATACACGCCATGACAGGTAGCAGACATTGCGGGGACTTGACCTTGCTGTTCATTATAAATCGTGGATTTCGGGCGCCAGTTAGCCTTTATGCGCCGATTAAGTCCGCAGACCGCGCTTAAGACGCGCAGCCTGCGGATATGAGTGAAAGCATATGTTCAGAAATCGGGAGTGTTGCGCTTCGCGCGTTTATTTCGCACTCCAGTCAAGTTCGACATTATTGTGTACAAGTCGCCATGACAGGATATTGATCTTGGCTGACACGAAAGTGTCGGAGTTGTCGGGTTTCTCCGGGATAATCTCCTCTTCGGGATTATAGACGGGTGTGCCCATACCGGTGATTTTGTTGATATTGACCTGATATACGTGATTGCGCACCACACCGTACGCACCCATATTCAGACCATCCTTCTCACTGCCGAGGTGACGTATCGGGAAGTAATAGTAAGTATAGCCATTATTCCATATTTCGGCTGAGCCGAGTGTGGAATTAAGGAATGCGTTGACTGCGGCTGTATCCATGCGGCTGTCGTCGGTGCATGCATGATTGCCATACCACACGCGGGCCTTGCCTGCATCGGAGAGCATTACATAGGTGAAGTAGCGTCCGCTTGTCGACGGATCAGCCGTACCCTTGCCTGCTTCAATAGCGGTGTACATCGAAAGGTCGTCCGCCGCTATCGACTTGATGACAGTCAAGCCATCGGGGGCAGTCTCCTTGTAGTATAGTTTGCTGTTGATACGATCGAGTTGCGCAAGCATCGCTGTCTTGAGGTGATCCTCCCCCACCTGCATCTGGCCGAGCCAGTGATAGGCGTTGATGGGGGTGCCGTCTTCTTTGCAGAGCTGGGCAGCCATGATGACGGTGGACGGATACTGACGGCCGTTGCCATTTGTGGCTTCACTGTAGGCTGCGGCGTTCTCATTGACATACATCGAAGTGTAGGAAGTGGTCATTTCACGTCCGCCGGTCACGGAATAATCACTCTCTTCATTATCGAAGAACGGCATATAGCGGGTGCCTGCGTTATTGCAGTTGCGGGCCCAGTAGGAACGGAAGAAGGGGGCATAGTTCCAGTTAGGGAATACTTCCCATGCCGGATTGATATACTTGCTTAATGAGCTTTGTTCTGTGGCGGCAGTCACATTCCATCCGAGGAAGCGGGCATATACCTGTGTATCTCCAATCTTCAGATAGTTGTCGGCAGTGTTTCCTTCTTCATTGTCTTTTAACAGAGCCACGAGTGTATAATTCTTTCCATCCACGGTGACAGTCTTGCAGGTAAGCGCTTCGGAGTCGAGTTTTACACGCACCTTGGCCACCACACGCTCTACATATAGCACCACCGGATTGAGATTGGCGCCAGACTCCTGATCCTGGAAGCAGTCTTCCGGGATTGTCACAGCCGATATTTCCTGACCTGAAGTAGAGGCGTAGACCGACGATGACATCACGAACTGACTGCTCTGCTCGGCGAAGTTGGCGTAATCATAGCATGTGCTGCGCACTGATTCAAGGTCTTTCGAGTTATTGTCCAGACGATTGGAACGGTTGCACACCGCCAGAATCTTAGCCGGACGCTCATCACCCTGCGCCGTGTTGATCACGAGCACTGCGTTAAGCCCTTTTTCAACATTGGGTTCGCCGGATGTCCCATCGGATGACGGAGCGACTGTCAGGTCAAGATAGTTGACCATATCTCCATCTTTCGTGCGTTTCACATTTGCGATTTTACCGTCACTGGTAAAGAAATAGAAGCGGACATTGGTGATTGTGTTCTCTGCCACATCACCGTTTTCATAATCGTTGGCATCACCCTCTGCTCGCGTTTCAGCGATATTGGGAGCAATTGTCACAGCAATGTAACTGTTCTTATCAGTCGAGGCATCTCCTTTTATTAAATTATCAGAGACGTCGTGATTCGAACAGCCAGACACAAGCAGCGACAAGCCGCCGACCAATAAAGACATGATTTGCTTTTTCATCTCTCGGATTGATAATTATTTAGGTTAGTGTTTCGCAAGACAGATTATCCATTCCATCTGCGGTCTGAGGCTGCACAGTAAGGAGAACTCCTGACATCCGGGACGAGCCGGCCTCACAAGTCACAGTCACTCTATTGCAGGGGATTCCCGTATAGTAAAAGCGTTTTTGCTCTCACGACATTAAGAGTGGTGTATAATCAGATGGAATTTCTTTGCAAAGTTACATATTTTTCTGAAATCCACCAAATTTTAACTTCATCAGTCCACGGCTCTTCACGGCTCTTTCATTTAAAAATGCTTTGAATTTTCAAAGTGCATGACTTATAGTTAGTTAAAAGCCATTAACCCTTTTATCCAAAATGAGATTAATACAGCCATTGCGAAACTGCCACATATAACTACTTGATTAACAGTGGCGCATTGTAGCATCAAAGTTAAATGAAAGAGCCGTGACGGCTCTTCACGGCTCTTTCATTTAAAAAAGTCTTGTGCTTCCGAAAAGCCTTTTATTTTATAGCGGTGGAAGTCTGAATGGGAAAGGGTGATTCTCGCATTCATTTCTCTGATTTTCAATTATTGCTGTCCGGTAAAAAAAGACAAAATCATATATTCTCTACAAATATAATAAGTTACACCTGTTTTACGAAAAAGGGCTTGTCATTTGAGGCGATGTGAAATTGGTAGCATTAAGCATCAAAAAGCCCTTAAAAGACATCTATACGAGTCTGTTTCATGCTGTATGAGATAAAAATAGTCCATTTCCTATCATGTCAAAGTTTTACCGGACAGCAATAATTTTCAATAAAATAAGTGGTATAAAAATTGGTCAAGTGACCAATTTTTCGTAACTTTATAGTAGTAAATCAATTAGTTATGAATAAAAATAAGCCACTTGACCAAGTGCGTTCGACCGGCGTAAATGCGCCCAATCGGACTTCAAAATTAGTAAATAAATCTGAATTCAACGGCAGTATCCTGAACAGATTGATGAATTTCGCCCGTTCAGTCCCCGATTTCCGCAGGTCCGGCAATGGCAAGACACTTTCCTCGGCAAGTCGCAGCTTGCCGCAATCCGCGACATGCTGGAACGGTCTGTGTTCGGAATCGCATTTTCCGAAGAGACAGTCCTGCGGGCCAAGGAGCTGCTGATAAAGATGACATCCGGCGAGGTATGGATTGCCTCCGGACAAATCAACATGGAGATGCCACTGCAGGGATTCTGGAAATGCCCGTATCATAACGGACGCATGGTGCTGGAGGCGATTCCCATTCTTGATAAGCTCTGTGATAGCCCTGACTGAAAAATCTTGTCTGCCGCAGGCCATATCTGATGATTCTCAGAACGGCACAGGCAGGTCGAAGCGGTACTCGCGCCCATCAGCCGGAAAGATAAAGGAGATGCTGCGGGCATGAAGATACAGCCGTCCGCCGGTGGAGATGCCGTTCTTAACGCCGTATAGACGATCGCCTGAAATCGGCATGCCGAGTCCGTCGGCACTGGCCGCATGTACACGCAACTGGTGGGTACGTCCCGTGAGGGGGCGCATCGTTATCCGGCTCCGACTTCCTTCAACCCGGATGAATTCGTAGTCGGTCGCGGCCTCTTTTCCACAGGTGTGGTCGATGCGCTGACGCGGCCTGTCAAGCCAATCGGCAGAAAGAGGCAATGAAATGTGGCCCTGCTTTGCATGGCCGAGGGCGCGGTAGTCGCCTTCGAGCAGGGCTTCATACTCTTTCTTTACCTGACGTGTGGCAAACAGTGACTGCATCCGGCGGTAAGCCTCGTTGCCGAAGGTGGCTATCAACAATCCGGATGTGTCCAGATCAAGCCGATGGGCCACTTTTACCATACGGTCTGCCCCATAACGGTCAGTCAGCCATTGCTGCACAGAGACAGCCCTGCCCTTTCCGGGCACAGAGAGCATTCCGGAGGGTTTGCTGACCACACAGAACCATTCGTTCTCATATACGATTTCCGGTGCGGCACCGGCGAGGCTCTGACCGGCCGATGCCGCGTCAAGCGGTGGCACCACTTCGAGTCCCTGCAGCATCCACCCGAGCACGGGAAGGCATTTGCCGCGGCACGCGGGGTAATGTTCTCCTGCGATGCGCACTTCCCCTTCTTTTGGCCTACCATACCAGTATTCAGCCAAGGCTATGGGGTGCCATCCCTGGCGATAGGCCGCCTGCAGAAGTTTCGGGGCACAGCATTCTCCGGCTCCCGAAGGGGGGACCCGCAGCGGAGTATCGGCAAAAATCTGACTCAGAGATCGGCTCTCTCCACGTGCATTGAGAACCCTCGTATGGTCAAACAGCCATTGCTGCAATTCCTCAGAGTCCCGACGCCGCCGCTCTTTCATCTCTTCAAGCCTTGAGCGCGCCTGTGAGAGACGGTCGGCAAATGGCTCAAGAGCCTCGGCCACACGTCGTTTCCGACGACGCAATTCGGCCTTTTCATACTGGCTCTGACGTATCATGGCTGCCAGTTCTGCCTCATCAGCCATCCCGGAGGCGCGACGCGACTCCCGCTCTGCCTTCGATATGCGGCATTGCTCTTTGTAGAGAGCAATCTCGGCATCACCTTCCTTCCTGCGGCATTCATAATCCATGACTGTCATGGCAAGAGTGCCGGATACATAGCTGTCGATTTCTCTGTTCAGGCGTGAGATACAGGCTTCGCCGGTCTTAAAATGGCCATCGGGCCGGAGATAATCGAATACCGGACCGACAAATCCTTCACGGCAGAATCCGCCACTCCCCAGCTGACCTGAGAAAGCATAGAGCGTATGGCGCGTGCCTTCGGCATCAGAAGCGATAAGCACTCCGAGCATCTTTCCTGACTCGAGTTCACGACAGAATGCCGCATCTTCAGGGAGTGCGCTGATTTGCAGCGCACGTATATGTGACGTGAGCCGCAGGTAGGCCTCACGGCATGCGGCATCGGGTATGTAGTCAAAAGGATTGTTCACTCCGCTAATTTACAAAATCCTTCGCATTCCGGCAAACCCACATGCGGCACCTGCAGGCTACAAATAATTGGCCTCTTATATATCCATCGGAATGTCTAACCGACAGATAGCACATCTGATGGGTGTAGAACAGGCGTCTGTTGTGAAGAGCAGATACCGCCTTCATTCCAGACTTGGCCTTTCAAAAGGCGATTCTCTCGAGGATGAACTGCGCAGACCTGATGTAGGCAGCCCAAGGCAGTCTGATTCATCAGGCGTAGGGCCATGAGGCGGATTACAGGAGCTATATTTATAAGTATATCAATGGCGGGGCAGACGCATCTTTGATAAATTCGAGATGCGTCTGCCCTAACGTTATCCCATTACTCTTGTGGTATGGTCAAGGCTCGTGTTGATTCAAGCAACGGAAGATTGGTCTCTGTCGGTACGTAGATCACTGTCTTGTTGCTAAGGTCAGATTGCTGGCGCACCCAGAGATACTGGATGTAAGTCGGTGTGATACTTCCGTTTTCAATCCTGATAGCTTCTGCCGCTCCTTTGGCACGTTCTATCTCAGCCTGAGCGTTAAGTTTCTCGGCTTCAAGATTGGCTTTTGCCTCTTCAATCTTGATTTTGCGGTTCTGCTCCGCTTTTGCGAACTCCGCTTTACCTTCCATTTCCTGTGTCCATACGTTGTACCATGGACGTATGAAAGCCATTGCCACTATGAGTAGCACGATTCCTGCCACGCTCCATATTACTCCCTTTATGAGCTTCGGAGTAACATTGATGTTATTGTTGTTATACATAAACAATTAAGTTATTAAGTATTCGATATGTAAGTGTTCAAATTTAATTTATACAATATGCGGGCTTTTTATAGTCGATTCCGGCGCGGAGTGAAGGAGAATATAAACATATTCGACTGAATGACAAGCCGGAAGCGGCAAAAAAGAAACCGCAGATTGTATTAAATTCCATTTCAATTATTATCGGTTAAATTTGAACACTTACTTATAAAGAGGCTCTATGTCTGAATGTCATTCACAGGGCGAGACATCTGCTGTGACTTCCTGATTATTGAGCCGTGATGCACTTACTTGAGCTGCCTTATTTCAGATTGGAAATTACATTATAGCAGAACCAGCTGTTGAGGTTTTCAAAGAACATAGGTTTATCGTTTGCCCCGTCTTTCTGCACGCCCAGACCATTGGAATATGGGTCCAATGTTAATATTTTGGAGAATGGTATCTTTAATGTCTTTTCAGGACAATGGAAATATAAGTTCTTATCGGTAAGACATACACTTCCCGTACCAATGCGCTGCATATAGGTTGTTTCAACCGGACGTCCTCTAAAACCTCCTGTTCTATAATACACACCTTTACATATCCGTACACTAACGCCTCTCGTTCGCCCTACCGTCTCGCGCCTAACTTTCTGCATCTGCAAAGTCACGTCGCGGAAAAGCCATAGCATGTGTTCGTTCTTGTTGAGCATAAACGGGAAACTGCCGGAGATTGTAATTCTCGGTGAAGGCACCTGACCATTGAGAAGTTCCTGAAGCACTTTTGATTGAACTACCTTTTCCAACGACTTGTTGGCATTGAGAACCTGTTGCGGGAGTCCGGTAAACTGCATGAAACGAGCGACTGATCGCTCTTCGTTCTGGTCTATGATACCATCGTCAAGATATTGCTCGATTGCCGCGTCAAATGATTCACAGTAAATATTTCGGCAAATATCATCCGACACGAAAGCATCCCGGCAGATTGTCTGAATCTCATTCTGGTGAAGATAGAAATCTTCCTTATGCTGAAAGCAAGTCGCCAGAATACCCTTAATGCGGGCAACCCCATTAAGATGGCGTTGCTCGCATTCGGTATGTTTGCTGTGGAAAAATCCGGCATCCTGCCCGCAATATATACATTTTCCCATGGTTCTCGGGATATTAGTTATTTACAAGCTGCACTACTATCAGGCGGCCACCGTCTTCTCCGGAGAGAAGGATTTTACGCCCCTCTGTCAGTTCTACGTATTCTCCGACTTTTATCTGGCGTTTGGGCTGTTCGGTCACATCCCACATGTCGGGGAGGCGACGGTTGATGAGAATCCATTTGCCACTGTGGAAGTGGAAATCGCCCACGGGCTTCTTGTCCTCCGGTTTTGTGCGTTCGTTGGGAGTGATGAACCGATTGACGTGCCACATATACAGCGACTGCTTGTCATAGACCATCAGGCGATAGTTCTCAGGAAGAAACTTCCCTTTCGCCGGAGAATAGTAGAGATTCAGCACCGGAAGCTGACCGTGATATTCCGTTCCGCAGAATGGGCACTTCGGCTTAGTTGAATTGTCGAATACAAACCAGTGGGCCTCGCAGTTGGGATTCTGACATGGCTGCATCAGGTCGGTGGTCTTGACCAATGCGTTCTCCCATTCGTCAGCCGTCGGGCGTTTCATCGGGTCGTGAAGGCCGTCGATGAACGCACGGTCAAACAACTCCTTCATGTAAGGGCCACAGATTGTATAAGGCAACTTTTCAACATCTCCCTGTGGTAATTCTGACGGAGCCAGATTCTTAATCTTCGGTCTGTTGCTCTTGTCAGTGGGATGTTCCACAAATAGAGCCTTTGCTCCCATCGACAATTCCTCGTCCTTTGCGGCATCAAGATCATTGACCTTACCGCCACGAAGAGGATGACGGTTGAGAAGATACATATATATCAGGACTGCAAGAGCATGACGGTCTGTCTGAATACTCGGTAGTTTCTTATTGGGGTCTCCAAGTTTCAAGGCACGGGTCTGAAGAACCTCAGGTGCAATAAAGTCCGGCGTACCTACAACATCCGGTGGATATTTGCCGGGAACAACGAGACCGTCGCAGTCGATGACTGCGGCGCGTCCGCTCTCCGGGTCAACAAGCACGTTCTTATAGGACAGGTCAGAGTGAGCCAGTCCGGCAGCATGTAGCCTACGGACAGCGCGGGCTATCTGTAGGCACATGTGATAGTGAGTAAGCCATGTTCCTTTCTGGTCAGGCTTCAGGAACTTATTGCGAAGTTTGGCTGATGCAAACCACTTGCCTTCCTTCTCCTTCCCCTTGAACATACCGTCCTTGAAGAAAAAATGTTTCTGGTAAGCCGGGCATACAATGCCCAGCTTGCCATTCCATTCTACAAGTTTTGTCGGCCAGCAGAAAAGATTTTCCCAATAGTCTCCGCCTATCTGTCCGAAAATCTTGTCTCTGTATTTTCCTACGATATTCTGGAGTCGATCCTTTGCATTGGCATCTTGAGGGGTTCGGAAGAAACCTACCACATAGCTCTTGTCCTGGCTGAAATAGACATCCTTCATCGCACCGCTGCCGATGACTTCATCCACAAACTCGACAGGAGTGCCGTCGGTTGCCGTAAGTTTTATTGTCTGTGCCATAAGCGTATTGTTTAATAAAGGATTGCTATTGTCCGGTCGTCGTGGTTGCCGGGGCTCCAGAAGTCGAGCCAACCCAAGAGCTGGTCTTTTGCAGCTTCGTTATCATCTGAAAGGTCTACGCCACCTATCTCGTCATCGGGGAAGCCGTTTTTCAGATTATTATAGAACTCCTCCCACTTGGTATAGTCGTTTAGATTCCTGTCGGTCTCAAACATCGGGTCGGATATACCGTCACTCATCAGGAACAGAGCTGTGAAATCCGGGACGATGGCCATACGGAGACGATTATAGACGTCGGCTGTCCGGAAAATGTCAGGCATTGTAAGGAATCTTGTCTGACCGGAAAACTCACCTTCATCAGGAGTCCCAAGCAGTTTTGCCGTCTTATTTTTTTCGTCGAAGAGACACATTGCGCCGTCTCCTACCCAAAAGGAGGCTATGAACCAACCGAAGTCGTATTTCTTGCAAATGGCAAACATCAGAGTTGTGGCAAAATCCTTTGGATTCAACCCCTCTACACTGTTGGCGACTTCGTTTATTCTATCGTGAGCTTTCTTTGCCCCTTTAAGCACAATCTCATGCACTATATTTGTAAGGGCCGAACGCTTGCCCGTATCAGCAGGAGCGGCATTGAAATTGCGGATTGCTTCCTCAAATGCAGGATTGTCAACAAGAAGTTCTTGACAGTGATTGACCACTGTCTTACATGCTACTTCAGAACCTTTGCGAGAAAATTTGGCTGAACCGGCACCATCAGCGACAGCAATGATATACCAGTCGGACTCATCGCAATGAAAGAGGCTGAAATGGTCGTCACGAGCCTTCCCTTCCTGTGCATGGCTTCTGCCTCGCTGACTTGCTGCAACGACATCTTTTTTGGGTGTTCCGTCAGATCCGGGAGCAACCTTGAGATATGCCGATTCGCTATCTTCCTTATAATATTGGATGTCTTTGTCTGTTGGTATATTGCGCCACAAGTCACGGGGGCTTGGGTTGAACGCGATAGGAATGCTTAGCTCTGATACAGGCTCTCCTTCGACTGTTGCATATCGAAGCTTTAATGTAAAATCCCCCGATTTCTGAGGTTTCCCATAAAGGGAGAACTCACCGGCCTTTCCCATCTCAAGGGTAAGTCCGAGTTCATCCAAACCTGTCAGTTCAATTACATCAATCTTATCGACAGGCAATTGGAAACTATAAGAGTATTCCTTTTTTACTGTTCCGTTGGGGAAACGAAGTCCAAGCTGACAAATCTCATTTTCTATCATTATTCGTTGATTCATACGTTCTTCTTTGAATGAGTTCCACAACGAACTGATAGCCCAATTGAGAAACGATTCCTTGTCGGCATAAGAAACACCAGCTTTATACATTGCCTTGTCAAGAGTTCTTGCCAACTCATTAAGTCTGCATGCTGTCTGATTCTTACGTGTTGCCATTCGTTGTTTTCTGTCCATAATTTTTTTATCCTAAACCACGTGTAATATCCATGCCGTTCGGATCTCCTTTGCCAAGAGTGCCGCTCATGCCACACCACGGACATTCATTCGTATTACTTTCTCCCACGCAGAAGATGTTGCCACACTCGCAGACAACCGCACCAAGCTGATTTCCACAACAGGGACAAGCCGGGACACCTATAAGTTCCAATGTGTTGATTTTGGTCTGCTCCCCCGCTGAAAGACTTGCGTAAGTCTCTTTGTCAATAGGATAGGCTCCTACAAGTTTGAAATCGGCCGAGCCCGACATTTCAAACCCTTCCAGATACTGATTGCGACGGGCATACTTGATAAGATAATCCCGTTTTGTATTCTGGCAGCGTCCATGAAGGACAACGAAATTCTCGTCGGGAGTGTCACGATGTTTATGCGGATCAACTTTTTCAAGGTTGATTCCGGTGGTCGGTGCAAGTTTTATCTCATCGGTGTTCTGTTCGCTCACCGACATGCTGGTTGTCTTGATTGAGGCTGTAACCCACTTGAAGAACTTACTGAATGATTCCGGATCGGTTTCTTTCAGCAGGAGAATATCATTGGTAATCTGGGCAAGTGTCAACACGTTGACATTATCGCCGATTGATACTGCCACAAGATTGCAATGTTTACGGTAATTCTCATTCCAGCGACGGAATGCGGCTGCATACTCATCTGTCGGGTTTCCATCTGTGAAGAGGAAGATGATAGGTTTCCAGTCACCTTTCTGCTCCAGAGTGGTTTTCTGAATGTTCCGGTCCATATCGTCCATCAGACATTCGAGTCCTTTGCCGAGTGATGTACCACCACCGATAGGGAATGTGGGAGGATAGAACTTGTAAAGTTCTGTGAGCGGAGAAAGTACCTTTGCCTTTCCGGCAAAAGCGATAATAGAAACAAATACCGTTTCAAGGGCATATGGGTCAACACGAAGATTCTGAATAATCGTGCGCATACCATCCTGTACCTGTTCGATTGGTGTACCCACCATTGACTCAGATACATCTACGAGGAAATAAATCGGTAATCTACGCATATGTGATGTTATTTTAGTTTTTCGGAAGATATTTATTATCAGCAGATAATTGCTGTCGAGGAGACTTGACAACATCTGTATAAATCTCAAAAATAGCATTGAGATTGTAGCTGCAATCCTCTGACGTCGGTTGCTTTGACCTCATGACGAGAATCATGTTCTCGTAGCGGTCTGTAATGTATGAACCATTGACAAGGTCTATGACCTTAATCAGTTCTTCCATTGCCAGATCATTTTGGCCTAAAGCAAACACTGCTTTGTAGCTGTCAAGCGAATGGCAAAGGAAATCTTTTATCGACTCGTTTTTCTCATTCAATTTGACAAAGCTTATAAAATCATCGCATCTCGGATTGTCAATACCCCTTTGGGGCGCAGATTGCGGTTGTGGAGCCGATGCTGGAGTAGTTGCATTGGCACCGTTAGCCAGTCTGACTTTATTAAGGTACAGAAATATTGACTCATCTGAAATGATGTCGCTATAAGTTATTTTCTTTGTCAGATAGAGACCGTCTAAAGATTTTGCCCTGCTCAAAGCCACATAAAGCTGACCGGGGGCAAAGATATGGCTGTTCAAATCGAGGATTACCTTGTCGTAGGTCTGTCCCTGCGATTTGTGTATTGTGAAGGCATAAGCCAGCTTTACAGGAAATTGTGTGGTACGTTGGAGAAATGGTGACTTACGGATGATCTTATGCTTCTTTGCATCATACTCCATCCCATACCGATACTCTACAATCTGTGAGTTCTTGTATTTGTCGTTTGGGTTGGGACACATTATTGTTGTGCCGTTATCAAGCGCTATCGTGAAGTATGTACCATTGAAATCCTCGACCGTGCCTATGTCGCCATTATTATAGCCAAACCGCTTGCTGCTTTTGGTAAGCATCACTCGGGCTCCTACCTTAAAATTAAGGATACCTTCATATTGAGAGGGAAGAATGATTGGCTCGATATCATAATCGCTCGGCAGTTCACTGTGCTTGAGTTCGACATGTGAATTGCTATTACGCGACCTGACTTTATATTGCGCTTCCACAACTTCAAGTTTGCCGGCAAGGCTATTGAGATGCGCGGCGTTAATTTTGCTGACCTCTTCATTTGAAGACGCGATGTATATGGCATCATCCGGTAATGATGTCGTGACACGTGTATTCAGCGCTCGCAGAAGTTCAACTTTCTTCGTATCGGTCAGCGGCTCTCGAAATGCATCAAGCAATTCAACAAATCCCGGATCATTTTTCTGGCGATATGACTTAGCCAATTCAAAGAGTCTTACAGCGTTTATGTTATCCTTAATGACATGGCTGTCAAAAAAATAGATACCGCCATATTCCTTCATTAAGTATTCATATATCGCATCTTCGCTTACAACCGGAGGCAACTGGAACAAATCACCGACAACTACAACCGGTATCCCTCCGAACGGAAGAGTATTTCCCTTGGCTCGCTGGCATATCTGATTCATCATTTCAAATGTATCAGACCTTACCATTGAAATTTCATCGAATACAAGCATCGATACTCCCGATAGTTCAGAAGCCATTGCAGAAGCCTTTAGCGATGTGATATTGTCCGGATTCTGGAATCCTTCTTCCAAGTTATCAAATCCCTTCCAGAAGAAAGAATGGAGCGTCCTTGCTCTTTTGTAAAGCGAGGCGGCGAGATTTGTCGGGGTAAGAACCTGACAGCCATGATTGGAAGACTCTATCTGGTTGATAAGATATGTCTTCCCACATCCGGCTTTACCATGCACAAATGTAATGCCTTTAGGATTCTTTGACAAGTAATCCATTACATCCCGCTGAGTTGATGCGATAGGGGGAACGTATGTAATCGGGGTATTATTGGGTTTTGCTTTAGGCTTGGGCGCGGCTGGAGTCACAGGCCTTGTCTGAGGTCCGGGTGTCGCAGTCGGTTTTGGCACGGGCTTATATTCTGGTTTTGGCTTTGATGTAGGGATGACCTCTACTGTAGCCTGTTCTGATTTTCGAGACTTTCTGCCAAATAAAAAATAGAATATACCCATAACTAATTACTGTACTACAGGTGGAAGAAATTTACTTGGAGACAAATATACGGTTCCGGGGCCGGTAACTCGCATCATACTGAGACCCTCACCTCCGAGAAGATTGCCGAGAGACCAATTTGACTGCATCTGATTCTCTGCAATATTCAGCAGCGCAATGATATGGTCTTCGTCAACCTCAATAGTTTCACCGTATTGAAGATTGATGGTGATGGGTGTTCCCTTGGAATCAAGGAATACAGTCGAGCTGCCTTGTATCTTTTGCAAGAGTAATCCCATACCACCAGTAAGGCCTGCAATTGACAATTTAGTCGTAACATTTACCCGGTTGTTAGAGCCGACATAAACGCCACGATGGCATATCATTGTCTCGCCGTTGATCTTCACCGGAAGCAGACCGAAACGACTGCCGATAACGACTTTGCGAGGCATATTGGAGACATTGTAGAGCCGAAGTATGAACAGCGATTCTCCTGCGAGTTTTGCACCAAGGATTCGTCCAAGTCCGGAACCGTTGAAGCTAAGTTCCTTCTCTATCCCTGCTTCGAGATAGATTACAGAACCCTTTTCAGCGTAAAAGTCCTCTCCGGGCGACAATGTCACCTCCAGATGCTGGACAAATTGTCCTACAAGTTTACAGTTCATTCTTCTGTTGAATTAGATGATGACGTTTACTTCTGCGGGAGGAGGAGGAAGTACAAGATCGTCTGTTGCACCGATACTGCGATTGCCGACACCGATTGAATCGGATACCCACTTAAAGAATTTCTTAAATGCGGTGCTATCAAGAGTATCGAGAGAGTAAACTTCGTTTGTTAGTTCTTTTAGAGGTTCCGTCTTAGCTTGCATCCCAGCAGCACAAGCTATTATGCTTGCAAAATGACGTTTCTTAATCTCAGGAATCATCTGCTTGTACAGCTGAATATCGGCAGGTTTGCCGTCAGTCATAAGGAATAATAATGGCATCCAGTCACCTTTCTGGTCAGGAGTACTGAGGCGTACTTCTTGGTCAATTTTTTCGCAAAGGAGTTTCAATGCCTGACCTGTATGTGTAGGGGCACTCTCAG
>ERZ778503.440-NODE-440-length-34522-cov-7.202426_pt1 | contig 34522 bp, 24 predicted proteins | sample MGYA00510047_ERZ778503 | MGnify/ENA primary metagenome ERZ778503 (study PRJEB29527, sample SAMN07138965) | mouse gut metagenome | material: feces | host: mouse | place: China:Nanjing | collected 2016-01-25 ... | reverse complement strand
TGATTTGGCTGCCATAAAAATTTTATTGAATCAAATTTAAACAGTTTCTTAGACCCCGGCCTTGACAAATATTTTTTTTGGGGGAATGGGGTCGCCTTAATCAGTTAACGGTGCTGTCGGCCAAACAGACGGGCCAGCCAGTTGCGGTCGTCGTCGTCATCATCTTCTTCATCCTCTTCAGTCCGGAAGTGCACGCGCAGCTCACTGTTGTTCTTATTTAGGAACAGTATGTGGGAACGGAACACAAATGCCACCTGCCGGTCGAAATGCAGTATGGCATGAAGACTACGCACAAGGAAGCGACGGAACGGGCTATACTCCTCCATATCGTTGAGCACGACTTCCGCTTTTGTCAGATCTTCTGAATCTACGGTCATGTCATGATGTTGCCGCAAAATATAAAGAGCCTCCGGAAGATTCAAATCATTTAAGTCTTTCGGTGGTTTACGGTTCTTCTTGTATATTTCCTGAATGACAGCGTCGGTTATCATAGACTTCCCGCCGATGGGGGGTTAAATGACTCTATTATCATCAGGTATCCTCATCGACTCATCTTTAAAACAGTTGGGGTGGCGGATAGTTCACATCTTTATGCGTTTTTTTATCAATTTATTTATGCAGCCAGATATCAGCATCTTTTCCGCCATCGATACGCGCCAACGGGCGAGTGCCGCATTCAAAACCGGCACACGCCCGTTGACGTGATTGTGATGCCTGGTGGCGCGGTGGCGCCCCGTCTCCGGGGAGGGGGCGGCAGCAATATTATTCGAAATCTATATCGTCGCTTAGACTGGCGATTTCATCATCATCAAACTGGTCGGCGCCATAGAATTCAACGTCAAGATCATCTTTCACCACAGTCGTTACCGGAGGAATGTCTTCGGCCGACTCGCTCTGCTGGGCTGGAGCCTTCCCACGCTTAAGTGTGCATATCGGGTCAAGAAGAGTGCGGCCCGGCACTATCTCCTTAAGTTCCATGAAGAAACTACGCTCCGTAAAGTAGTCGAACACGAACATCAGTTTCTGCCCCTCGTCTTCAAGGAACTCGCTGAGTGGAGTGTCATCCATAAGCCATACGTCCTGATCCGATGAAGATCCCATATCTTCCAGTGTGATTTCTTCGTTGCGGCTCCAATCTTCATCGCAGATGAAAAAGGAATCGAGTTCATCTTTAGTGTAGCCTACTGAGTCAAGGATCACATTGCGGAGCTGCAGGAAGCTGGATTCTGAATCAATCTCTATTTCGCGAGCAAAGTTGCTCACTTCATCACTTACAAGTTTGAACTTATATACCATTGGTGTATATCGATATGTGTGTCGTCTGTCATGTGTTGCGGGCATATCACGACTGCGGAAGACGACTCACCTCTTGCGACGAGGGGCGCCTCCCGTAGTGTAGAATAGTCTGTGATTGCCGCAGATAGGCTTTTAAGATAGGATTATTTGATGAGTCCGTTCTTGCGGAACACCTTTTCTATAGCCTCCAGCGAGCGTGTCACCTGCTCTTTGGTGTGGGTGGCCATCAGAGAATAGCGTATCAGGGTGTCGTGGGGCGCCACGGCCGGTGATACCACCGGATTGACGAATACTCCCTCTTCAAGAAGGTCGTGGGTCACCTGGAATGTCTTATAGTCATCGCGGATGAAGAGCGGTATTATCGGCGTGGAGGTATGGCCGATTTCAAGTCCCATGGCGCGGAAGTTGTCAAGAGCATAGTTGGTGATGTCCCATAGATGCGTCTGGCGCTCCGGCTCGGCAAGCATGATGTCGAGAGCCGCAGTCGCCGCAGCAGTCGCCGCCGGAGTGATTGAGGCGGTGAAGATGTAGGAGCGCGAGTGATGGCGAAGATAGTTGGTAATCTCCTTGTCGGTGGCGATAAAGCCGCCAAGTGAGGCAAACGACTTGGAGAAAGTGCCCATAATCAAGTCTACATCATCGGTCAGACCGTAATGACTCACCACTCCGCGACCCCCCTCGCCGAATACGCCGATGCCGTGGGCCTCGTCGATCATCAGTGTGGCGTTGTATTCTTTTTTCAGGCGCACCATCTCTTTTATGTCGGCCACATCACCCTCCATCGAGAATACGGAGTCGCTCACCACGAGCTTGACCTTGTCAGGGTCACACTTACGAAGCTGCGCCTCAAGCGAGGCCATATCGTTGTGCTTGTATTTAAGATAATTGGAGAACGACAGGCGGCGACCCTCTATGATCGAGGCATGATCTTGCTCATCGAGTATGATATAGTCCTCTCGTCCGGTCAGGGTGCTCACCACACCAAGATTCACGCCGAATCCTGTGCTATATAGCATTGCATCCTCTTTGCCTATATATTCGGCTATGCGATGCTCAAAGTTGCGGTGTAGGTCTATCGTGCCGTTCAGGAACGGTGAACCGGCCATACCAGTACCGTATTTGCGGGTAGCTTCTACAGCCGCTTCTATCACTTTCGGATGATTGGTAAGGCCCATGTAGCTGTTAGATCCGAACATGAGCACTTTCTTCCCGTCCATCACCACCTCTGTGTTCTGTTCGCTTGAGATGGGGCGGAAATATGGGTAGATGCCTGCGGCTTTGGCTCGCTGCGGAGCGTCGTAACGCGCTAATTTCTGTTGTAAGAGTTTCATCGTTTGCTGGCTTAATTTGTTCTCTCCCTATGGGTAAGGACGCATCTATGCGTCCCTCCTTTCGGGAAGGCCAATGTATTAGGCCACAAATTTAGTGCTTTTTCCCCAATCAATCATCTTTTATATGACATTTTTTCCATAACACATCGTTTTTTCTCGTCCCGCTTTCTGCTTTTTATATCTTCCAACTTCTGAGAGCGACCCGCTGAGGATGTTTCCCACATCCACTCCGCTCCACATTTTCATGAGATGTATGGCGGATATCTGATGCCGCCGTCGCTGACATGATGCTGATGTCGAGAGGCCGTGCGCCGACTGCCTGCAACGGCGGTCGGGCGCACGGCCTCTGGGTCGGAATCCGACATAAATTGTCAATGCGGGGAGGAGCGTACTATCATGGAGCCGATGCTACCCGTCTGCGGTGCTCAATCTTCGGATGTCTCTTCCTCTTCTTCGGAGGTGGCGGAGGTAAGCCCTTTGTACTGACCAAGCATATTGAAACGGTGTCCGGTCCCGTCGGAAAGTATCACATCGTAGCCGATATTGCGTTTGGTGATACCTGTAACGTTGAGTCCGGCAAAATTTTTTGATACATACCTGCGCACGGCGGAGGGCACCAATGCTTCAGGCACCTCGCGCTTGCCGCAATTCACTGAAGTCCATTTCCCTTTATTACTGAACTCAATTTTAGTGCCATTGGTCAGTTTCACATCATAGTCGGTCTTTTTCAACAGATGCCTGTCGATTTTAATCAGTGCCACTTTCCCTTTCGGAAAATGTTCGTCAAGCATGGCCCGGGCCTCTTCCGGAAGATTTTCACGCTTGAATGTATACTTGTCGAAGATCGAAGCCTCCGACACCGCTATGCAGAATATCACTGCCAGCAGAGTGAGCAATAGCTTTCTCATTTTATTACTGTTGTATAGGTCTTGTCGTTGATGAGACATACTCTGTCTTCATGCCACCACTCTGACTTTAACGGTCTTCTCTGGATTTTAGGATACCATTTAATACGCTTTAAGATTATTCCGGTGATATTTACATATTACCGCATAATAACTCTTTTTTCTATATATTTACGTAAATTGCATTCCCCTCCCGACGTCTCTCCTCGTTCCCCGGCGACCTCACTCCTCTGAGGGCTGCATCATCCTATCTGATATCTAAATAAGTGTTCAAATTTAATTAAAACTGACCGAGATCTTCACAAGCGGCATCGGTGAAATCAAGCAGGGAGCTACTATCAGTATCAGCGCCGACTGTCTTAACTGCGAAGGTGCTTCGCGTACCGAGGTCTACTCTATCGCCGGCGCAAAAGCGGCCCGCGCTGAGTCAGACACCCTTTCTGTCGCCTCGCTTCCGACCGGCACTTATATTGCTGTGGCCTCTACGGGCGATTCGATCGCCACTCTCCGCTTCATGAAGCGCTGATTTATCCTGCGACTGATACTCGATTACACTGTATGACACGACTGCAGTGCCACTCTCCAGGCTCCGCAGTCGTTCTTTTTCTCTTTCGCTTCGCACCGGAATCGACTAAATAACAAGCCTGCATATTGTATAAATTAAATCCGGACACTTGCTTATCTGGTAAATCCGGGCACTTGCTTAATTTTAACACCTGCTTAAATTAGCGGAATTTGACATTTCTGGCGCAATCTTGTAAGTTTTGTCACAGTCGCCGAGCGTCCCGACAACTGTTCCCTCTCACGACCAGACAATATATCTCACTATATATCTGTAGTTTATAAATTTTTAAGGTTTTTATAAACAGCATTCGCGAAACTTTTAGCACGCTATTTGTTTATTAGTTGAAAAGGAAATTAAATATTTCCCTTCCATATTCCCTGCTTTCGGGTTCATAAGCTTTTACCACCTCGTTGCAGGATGAACGGCTTTGAGAACGCACGCATCGGCAGACTCTCCGGAATATGGCTAACTCAGGGAAATATCCGACATATAAAATAATAAACTAAAACTTATAGAAACCATGGGAAAAATTATTGGTATCGATTTGGGAACCACCAACTCTTGTGTAGCCGTACTTGAAGGTAAGGATCCGGTTGTGATCCCCAACAACGAAGGACGCAACACTACTCCTTCAGTAGTGGCATTCGTTGACGGAGGCGAGCGTAAGGTAGGCGACCCCGCAAAACGTCAGGCCATCACCAACCCGACTCGCACTATCTACTCTATCAAGCGTTTCATGGGTGAGAAGTGCGACCAGGTGACCGACGAAATCACGCGTGTCCCCTATAAGGTGGTATGCCAGAATGACCTCCCGAAGATTGACATTGACGGCCGCGACTATACTCCGCAGGAAATCTCAGCCATGATTCTTCAGAAAATGAAGAAGACTGCCGAAGACTTCCTCGGCCAGGAGGTGACTGAGGCTGTAATCACAGTCCCCGCATACTTCAACGACTCTCAGCGTCAGGCCACTAAGGAAGCCGGTGAAATCGCCGGTCTGAAGGTGCGCCGTATCGTCAACGAGCCTACTGCCGCCGCACTCGCTTACGGCCTTGAGAAGTCGCAGAATGAGGAGAAAATCGCAGTATTCGACCTCGGCGGCGGTACATTCGATATCTCCATCCTCGAACTTGGCGACGGCGTGTTTGAAGTGAAGTCGACCAATGGCGACACTCACCTCGGCGGTGATGACTTCGACAACGTTATCATCGACTATCTGGCCGATGAGTTCCAACGCAACGAAGGCGTCGACCTCCGTATGGACCCGATGGCCATGCAGCGACTGAAAGAGGCTGCCGAAAAAGCCAAAATCGAGCTTTCAAGCTCCACCTCTACCGAAATCAACCTCCCCTACATCACTGCCACTTCATCCGGCCCGAAGCACCTCGTGCTCACCCTGACACGCGCTAAGTTCGAGCAGCTTGCATCGGATCTCATCGATGCTGTGACTGCCCCTTGTACAAAAGCTCTTCAGGACGCAGGTCTCACAGCATCCCAGATTGACGAGGTCATACTCGTAGGTGGCTCGACACGTATACCTGCAATTCAGGAACAAGTGAAGAAAATCTTCGGCAAAGAACCCAACAAGGGTGTCAATCCTGATGAAGTCGTAGCTATCGGCGCTGCTATCCAAGGCGGCGTGCTCAGCGGCGATGTAAAAGATGTGCTCCTGCTTGATGTCGTGCCGTTGTCAATCGGTCTGGAGACAATGGGTGGCGTGATGACCCGTCTTATCGAGGCCAACACTACTATCCCGACCCGTAAGAGCCAGGTATTCTCTACTGCAGCCGACAATCAGCCTGAAGTGACAATCCGAGTCCTCCAGGGCGAGCGCCCCATGGCTGCCGACAATAAGCTGCTCGGAGAATTCAATCTCGCAGGTATCGCACCCGCTCCCCGTGGTGTGCCGCAGATTGAGGTGACTTTCGAGGTTGACGCCAACGGCATCCTTAACGTTTCGGCCAAGGATCAGAACACCGGCAAGGAACAGTCTATCCGCATTGAGGCTTCCAGCGGCCTGACCGATGCTGAAATCAACCGTATGCGTGAGGAAGCAAAAGCCAATGAAGCTGCCGACAAGAAAGCCAAAGAGCGTGCCGACAAACTGAACCACGCCGACTCGATGATTTTCCAGACAGAAAAGCAGCTCGCCGAACTCGGCGACAAAATTCCCGCCGACAAGAAGGCTCCCGTAGAGGCTGCGCTCGAGCGTCTGAAAGAAGTTCACAAGAATCAGCTCATCGAGGATATCGACTCTGCCGAGAAAGCTCTCAGCGATGCCCTTCAGGCCGCAGCTCAGGACATCTACGCCGCTCAGCAGGGCGCAGGCGCCGGTGCAGCCAACGCAGCAGGCGCTTCGGCACAGTCTAAGCAGCACAATGAAAAAGACATTGATGATGTAGACTTCGAGGAAGTGAAGTAATCGCACTTCTCATCCCCGATAAGTACTTATCAAATTCAAACTATAACAATCGAATAGCGTGTAGCCTGTTTGGCCACACGCTATTTTTTTGGCCGGCTCCAGGTCTGCCCCCAATCTTATTTGAATACTGTGGCTTCTGGACTTTTGGTTCTGTCGCATAGTCTTCTCTTCGCTTGCAGGCCCAAAGCTGACCGAACCCCGCGACCCCCGGCATTAACTTTTTTTGCAGGAAGAGGTCGAAGGTAAGGATAGAAACAGGCAATCGAATATTGTTAAAAAAACATAATTGCGGCCAAAAATAACAAAATCAGTCACCCTGCTTGAAGCCAACTTTCACGAAAGTACACGATTTGAACCCACCACTCGCCGAATCCATCTGATAATCAGTCAATTTGCCCAAATAAGAAAATTTTGCTAATTTTGCAGTATGGATTTCAATGTTGAAGCTACGGCTTCGGGCACCAACGCCCGCGCCGGCATGATTTCTACGGATCACGGCATGGTGCCGACCCCTATTTTTATGCCCGTCGGTACGGTGGGCAGCGTTAAAGGTGTACACTTCCGTGAGCTCCGCGATGATATTGACGCAAAAATTATTCTCGGCAATACATATCACCTCTATCTGCGCCCCGGTCTCGATATCCTGCGACAAGCCGGAGGGCTGCATAAGTTTAATGGCTGGGACCGCCCTATACTTACGGATTCCGGTGGATTTCAGGTATTCTCGCTTTCCGCCAACCGCAAACTCAAGGAAGAGGGGGCATACTTCCGCAGTCATATCGACGGATCGAAACATCTTTTCACACCTGAGGGTGTAGTCGACATAGAACGTATAATCGGAGCCGACATTATGATGGCCCTTGACGAATGTCCGCCGGGCACATCCGACTACGACTATGCCAAGAAATCGCTCGGACTCACAATGCGATGGCTTAAGCGCGGGTGGGACCGATATAAGGCCACTGAGGGGCTATATGGCTACCGACAGGCTTACTTCCCAATCGTTCAGGGATGTGTCTATCCCGACCTGCGCCGTGAAGCGGCTAAGGCCGTGGCCGACTTCGGAGCCGATGGCAACGCCATCGGCGGTCTGGCTGTGGGAGAACCTACGGAGAAGATGTATGAGATGATCGAGGTGGTCAACGATATCCTCCCGGCCGACAAGCCACGCTATCTTATGGGGGTCGGCACGCCGGCCAACATCCTTGAGGCTATCGACCGTGGAGTGGACATGATGGACTGCGTGATGCCTACCCGCAACGGTCGTAACGGAATGCTGTTCACCCGCAACGGCATTATGAATATGCGCAACAAGAAATGGGCCGATGATTTCTCTCCTCTCGATGAGGGGGGAGCATCATATGTCGATGAGGCATACTCAAAAGCTTATGTGCGCCATCTGTTCGTGAGCAACGAACTGCTGGCCATGCAGATAGCATCAATCCACAATCTGGCGTTTTATCTCTGGCTCGTCGGAGAGGCACGCCGGCATATCATTGCCGGTGATTTCGCTGTCTGGAAGCCGGCGATGGTCGAAGCCGTCACACGCCGACTCTGACGCACTCCTCTCTCTGACCCGATTCCACACGCCAACCACCTTCAGGATATGCGCAAGAAGTCTATAATCGACATTCCACCGATGTTCCTGTCCCCCTTCCGGCTCATGAAGGGGGCTTGGCGGCGTGTATGGAGGTTTACGATTCTCGACCGCTATATACTGCGGCAGTTCCTGGGCACATACTTCATGGCCACGATTCTGTTTCTGGCCGTGATCGCGATGTTTGACGTCACTGAGAAACTCGATGCTTTCCTTACAGCTCCTCTCAACGAAACGCTCTTCGACTATTTCGCCTCATTCCTGCCGTATTTCGCCAATCAGCTGTCGCCTCTGTTTGTCTTTATTTCGGTGATTTTCTTCACCTCAAAACTCGCCGGCAACTCTGAAATCATAGCGATTCTGGCCAGTGGCGTAAGCTATCAACGGCTACTGCGCCCCTACATGATAGGGGCGGCGGTGCTGGCGGCTCTGACTTTCGCTCTGAGCAACTACATCATACCTCCCACCAACACCGCGCGAATAGCATACACCAACAAGTACGTACGCAACAAGAGCGTTGAGTCGGGAACCAACATACAGCTTATGGCATCTCCGGGGAATGTGGTGTACATCAATCGGTTTGAAAACGCCAACAAGACAGCCTACCGATTCTCGATGGACCGCTTCGACGACAAGACTATCCGTTCCCGCCTTACGGCACGTCTGGCCCACTACGATTCCACCCGACAATATCACTGGCGTCTGACCGACTATATGATACGCAATTTCGACGGAATGAAGGAGACGGTGACCACTGGCTCAAGTCTGGACAGTGTGATCCCGATCGAACCGAAAGACTTCCTTATAGCGGCCAACGATCAGGAGACACTCACCACCCCCCGGCTCAATGACTATATCGAAAAACAGCGTATGCGCGGTGTGGCAAATATCAAGGCTTTCGAAATAGAACGCGAAAAGCGATATGCCGCCACTGCCGCCGCATTTATACTCACCCTTATCGGTATGTCGCTCAGCTCTCGTAAGGTCAAAGGGGGGATGGGAATCAACATTGGCATCGGCCTCGCGCTGAGTTTCAGCTACATTCTATTCTCTACCGTCACCAGTTCGCTGGCCATCAACGGCCTGACATCTCCTTTTGTGGCTATGGAGATTCCCAATGTGGTGTATCTTGCAATCGGCATCTATCTCTTCAAGAGGGCCGCACGATGACCACTGCCATCTCCGTCACTCACAACATGAATATCAACTTTTCCTCCATATGAAGAAGAAAACCAATCCGATTATCAACAATAACTTCGCCGCACGCCACCCGGTAATCATAAATCTGACAATCATACTCGCCGTGGCGGCATTAGGCATCTGGATTGTATATTTCTCAATCGCACTCTTCACTCGCCACGGCCAGACCGACAAGGTGCCGGGGGTGGAGAACATGACCTATACGCAGGCCATCGAAGTGCTGCACGATCATGGGTTCAAAGTCGACATCCGCGACTCCCTATATAAGGACGATGTGAAGCCCGGATTCGTAATCGAACAGTTTCCTAAAGCCAATTCGGTCGTAAAACCCGGACGCAAGATTTTTCTTTATATCAATGCCGTGCATCCGAAGGAAGTGGTGATTGATGATGACAATCATCCCCTCGAAGACGCCCTGCGCAGCTTCTCCTACCGCTCGGCATTGGCCAAACTCCAGGAGTTGGGGTTCAAGAACATAAAGGTGGTGCGTGTGCTGGGCGACAATGAATGTGTAGCCAAAATCACCGCCAACGGCTCTACGGTCAAGAAGATGCAGAAGGTGCCGGTTAATGCCAGAATAGTGATGCAGGTCTATGACGGGCGTCTCGCCGAAATCACCGACTCGCTGATGGGCGAAGAGGTGTTGGCCAACATTCGCTCCGGCGCCTACGACGGCGGATATGACGCCGACTATGACAATGATGGCGGACAGGACTATACTGCTCCGGCCGCCTCTTCTTCCTCCTCCTCCGAATCTGCCCCCTCTTCATCCCAGTCATCGTCGGCAGGAGGGGAAGCGGAAGAGAATATCGAGTTCTTCTGATTGGATGTCAAGTGTCTGTTTTTAACGATGAACGATAATTCCACACCCGGCCCCGAAGAGGAGCCGCAGCAGCGCCCCGGCCTGCAGGATTTTTCAACCCGGCCTGATGCCGACACGATGTCGGCATCTGAAGCCGATGAGTCTTACAGTCTTCTGACTGATGATGACTTCGATTCCGATTCGATTGCCGGCGACGGCGATGAACCGGCAGAACCTCTATTCGTCACAGCCGACGGCAAGGAGATGTTTGAGCATTTCCGTTTCGTGGCCGACAAGGGGCAGAAGATGCTGCGCGTCGACAAGTTTCTTGTGGCACGCATGGAGAAAACCTCGCGCAACCGCATTCAGCAGGCCGCCGATGCCGACTGCATTGTGGTCAACGGCCGCCCCGTTAAGTCCTCATATAAGGTGAAGGCCGGCGATGTGGTGAGCATCGTAATGGACCGCCCCAGGTATGAGCTTGAAATCATTCCCGAAGACATACCGCTGGATATTGTATACGAAGACGCCGCCCTGCTTGTGGTCAATAAGCCTGCCGGACTTGTGGTACATCCCGGCCACGGTAATTATACAGGCACTCTGGTCAACGCTCTGGCCTGGCACTTCAAGGACAATCCTGACTATGATGTGTCTGATCCACGACTCGGACTCGTGCACCGCATCGACAAGGACACGAGCGGACTGCTCGTTGTGGCAAAGACTCCGGAGGCAAAGACTCATCTCGGCCTGCAATTCTTCCACAAAACGACTCATCGCGAATACCGGGCGCTCGTATGGGGTGCATTCCCTGAAAAAAGCGGCACTATAACAGGAAACATCGCCCGCAATCCGCGCAATAAACTCCAGATGGCCGTATTCGATAACCCCGAAATAGGCAAACACGCCGTCACCCACTTTGAAGTGCTTGAGGATTTCGGCTACGTAAGTCTGGTGAAATGTGTGCTTGAGACCGGACGCACGCACCAGATTCGAGTGCACATGCAGCATACGGGACACCCCCTCTTCAACGACGCCCGCTACGGCGGCGACCGTATTCTGAAAGGCACTACATTCGCCAAGTACCGGCAGTTTATCGACAATTGCTTCGCCACATGCCCGCGCCAGGCTCTTCATGCCAAGACTCTGGGATTCGTGCACCCCGTCACCGGCCAACAGATGGACTTCGACTCTCCGCTACCGGCCGACATGACTGAACTGATTGAAAAATGGCGCGGCTACACATCATCGACATCATGAATGACGGCGATGCTTAACAATTATTTACAGTTTTTCACCCCATCTTAAATTGCACATAGTCTATTGCCCGCACAAAAATGTTATATTTGCAGGGTAATGGGCTTCTGCCACTTTTACTATTCTTGGAGAGTGGCTCTGTTACCTCGAAATTGTTTAGTTTATCATGACTCCCGACATAGATTTCTCAGATATCGCTCCGCTCGACGACTCTGTATTTCACGATACTATGGCCCGTCTCGTGAAGGAACCCGGATTCCTTCACGCCGTGAAGTATACCATGCCCCCCGAAGACACTCCGGCTCTGATCGACGACCTTCTGAAAATCAACAATAAATATGATTTCCAGCATCAGGTGATGTTCCCTTTTCTGGAAATGCTCGCAAAGACCACCACTTCCGGCATCTCCTTAGGGGGAATAAAGCATCTGAACCAGGCGATGAACTACACTTTCATCACCAATCACCGCGACATCGTGCTTGATGCCTCATTTCTAAATCTGGCATTCCTGCGCCGCGACCTGCCCACTTCGGAGGTGGCCATCGGCGACAATCTTTTGATTTTCCCTTGGATCAGCGATCTTGTGCGACTGAACAAGAGCTTTATCGTGAAGCGCAACACGGGGCTGCGTGAAGGACTCCTCGCGGCTAAAAAGCTCTCGGCTTATATACATCATTGCCTGCTGGAGAAAAAGGAGTCGGTATGGATTGCACAACGTGAGGGGCGCGCCAAGGACTCTTCCGACCACACCCAGGAATCTCTGGTCAAGATGCTTGCCCTGGCCGGACAGGGAACATTCATGGAGCGTTTAAAGGAAATCAACCTCATGCCTGTGGCCATAAGCTATGAGTATGACCCCAACGACTACCTGAAGGCCCGGGAGTTCCTGATGCGCCGAAGAAATCCGGATTTCCGGAAGTCGCAGCGCGACGACCTCTTCTCTATGGAGACCGGACTGCTGCAATTCAAAGGGAAGGTGCACTTCCAGCTCACTCCGCGCATCAACTCTAAACTCGACCAGATCGGTAATTTCAAGGATATCAATACTGCGGCCAAATATGTGGTAAAAATAATCGACCAGGCCATCCACCGCAGCTACATGATATTCCGCATCAATTACATAGCGTTCGACCTCCTGCACGACACCGACCGTTTCAGCGCCTGCTACACTCCGGAACGCAAATCAGAAGTGCTTGATTATTTCAACTCACAGCTCGACAAGGTTGACCTCTCCGACATCACGCCGGAAGAACGGGACTATATGATGACAATGATGCTCACCATGTATGCCAATCCCCTTAAAAACAAGCTCCGCACTATTCTCGGCGGAATCGAGTGAACCTGATTCCACCTCTGCACTGGAGGCCGGGAATGGCACCCCCGTCACAATCCTCTTATTCCGGACTGCCGCGATTACGGGAGTGCCGGGCGGCAGTCTGCATATCCCCCTCTTCTCGCTTTTCGCAATGCCACGGCGCGTCCGGCGCCGCGGCTTCCTGTAGAGCACCCTCTCCTTTATCCTGACTTCTTAACCAGTAGAAAATTATGCGAATACCTTTGCTTATGGCTCTGTCGCTCTGCATCCTCTCCATAGCGACCGACATTTATATCTACTTCGATCTGAGGCGCAACTTTCCACGCCGCCCGATTATAGCCCTTACTTACGGTATTTTTGCCGTAATATGCTGGATATTTATCGCAGTCTGCATGCTTATGCCCCGCCGTGACTCCGACTCCGGAATTCTCTTTCAGATGTGGGGCATCTACAGTTATCTGTCTATTCTGATACCCAAAACGCTGTTCTGCCTATTCTCGCTGATAGGACAGATACCCGGGTTATGGAAATCAAAAGGAGTGAGACTCGGCTTGTTTGCCGGACTCCCGGTGGCCTGCCTGGTATTCATATCAATGTGGTGGGGAGCCGCCGTGACTCGCCGCCAGATCGAGGTGGTGGATGTGGATGTGATCAGTCCACGTGTCCCCGACGCTTTCGACGGATACCGGATTGCTCAGATTTCCGACCTGCATACAGGCACATGGAGCGACGACACCTCATTTATACAGACACTCGTTGACTCTGTGAATGCCCTGAAACCGGATGTGATTTTCTTTACCGGCGATATCGTCAACCGCCAGTCGAGCGAGCTCGCGCCATTCCTCCGCACTCTGTCGCGGCTTGAGGCCCCCGACGGCGTATATTCCATACTCGGCAATCATGACTACGGCGACTATGTCGACTGGCCGTCGGAGACCGACAAACGTGAGAATCTGCAATTGCTCAAAAACTGGGAGCGACAGATTGGCTGGCATATGCTCAATAATGAGCGGACTCAATTGATACGCGGGAATGACACCATTCAGCTTATCGGAGTGGAAAACTGGGGTGAACCCCCATTTTACCAGTATGGCCATCTTATCGACGCCTACCCTCTTAGCCGCGACAGTGTCTACAACCTCAAAGACAACCGCTTCAAGATTCTCCTGACCCACAATCCCGAGCACTGGCGTCGGGAGGTGACAAGGATCAGCAACATCGACCTCTCTCTTGCAGGTCACACTCACGCCATGCAGACCGTCTTCAGACTTGGCCCTTGGAAATGGAGTCCGTCGGCACTGCGCTACGAACAATGGGGAGGTCTCTATGAAAAGCAGAATCCTGATGGTGAGACATTGAAGATTTACGTCAATATCGGAGCCGGCGAGGTCGGAATGCCGTTCAGAATCGGCGCCACACCCGAAATCACAATTCTGACACTCCGCAAGAAGGAAATTTAAAGATTTGAGGAGATTCCCTTTAATTTGCCATCGGTTAAATTTCAGCACTTACCTATCGGTTAAATTTTAGCACTTACCTATGCTTCGACAAGTATGCAAATACATAAATCACCACCGATAAATAAATACGGAAGAGTGTGTTTATCACAAACACACTCTTCCTCTTTTCAAATCACTACTCTTTCTATCTATCTTCAGAATTCTCAAATTTACTCAGTTCCTTACCTCGTTGTCCATCCTGTGAATATTTCCCTGCCTTATCCGCCGGGTACGTTCCTCGATTTCAACTATCCCCCCGGATTTCCCGACCCCACTACCCTCTTCATTTGCAGATTCCGCATCAAATCTACATCTGTAAGATTCTCCCCGCCCCCCTTTCCACTATATATCTAACCCAAATACAACTCCCATGATACATTGCTTCATCGGACTCGGCAGCAACGACGGCGACCGCGAGGCGCACCTGCGTCATGCCATTGATTTCCTCTCTGAGATATGCGCTGCAGCCTATTGCAGCACACCCTATGAAACGGCGGCCATATCCTCATCCCCCTCGGCACATAAACCGCATTATCTGAATGCAGTGGTCAGCATCGACTTCGATGGCGACTTGCCGACTCTCCAGACTATGCTTAAGGCCGGAGAGGTGATGGCCGGGCGCAATGCCGAAGCCAGAAAGCGCGGACGAGTGCCAATCGATATGGATGTCGTGATTGCCGACGGCGAGGTGATTCGCCCCGGCGACTATTCGCGCTATTACTTTCGTCAGGGGTATGAAGAGCTGCTATCCACTCTTGGATGCTCATGAACACTGACAAATCGCCGCGCCGCCGGCCGTCACGTCACATCTAATTAACCTATGTAAGTCCGCTTCTTTTTTGTTGCCCCGGCTTACGATTTTTTCGCAATCTTCACAGCCGCGCCCCCGCCGGATGCCAGATTAAGACGCAGACGCGTCCTGAAGTCGGCTTTAAGCGTGCGGATGCGGTAAGACTGCGGATTATCCTTCCAGTCGGCATCCGGGGCATCTTCATATATGGTCACCTCGTATTTCTCGCCCTTCGGCAGGAAGTCGAGAGTCACTACGGCTGTGCGCGGAGTCTCGTCGGTGATGGCTCCCAGATACCAGTCGTCGGAATTCTTGTCCTGTCGGGCCACGGTGATATAACGGGCCGGTTCAGCCTCAAGATAGCGGGTATCCTTCCAGTCTACCGGCACATCCTCAATAAATTTGAACGCATCAGGGAATCGCTCATAATTCTGAGGCAGGTCGCAGGCCATCTGCATAGGAGAGGGCATCGTGAGGTAAAGTGCCAGCTGACGCGCAAGTGTGGTCATGGCCTGTCCCGTCTTCCCTTCGCCATAGGTGCTGAGACGCGTTTCGAAGAGTCCGGGTGTATAGTCCATCGGGCCACCTTTGAGACGCGTAAAGGGAAGTATGCAGGTATGACTCGGCGGATTGCCTCCCATCGACTCAAACTCTCCGCCGCGTGCCGACTCCTGTGCGAGCCAGTTGGGATAAGTGCGGCAGATTCCGGTGGGGCGGGGAGCCTCGTGGCTGTCAACCATGATACGGTATTCTGCCGCCTTGTCAATCACATAGTTGGCATGGTCTACCATCCACTGCGACGTATGATGCTCGGAGCGCGGTATGATGGCGCCCACATAGCCTGTCTTGACAGCATCATAATTGTTTTCTTTCATAAAGGTGAAAGCGCGGTCGAGCTGCCGTTCATAGTCTACGGCATTGGCGGCCGTCTCATGGTGCATGATAAGTTTAACACCTTTCTCAGCCGCATAATCGCGGAGTAACTCTACATCGAAATCCGGATATGCCTTGTCGAAGAGGAACTGACGGTTCTTGCGATAGCTGCACCAGTCTTCCCACCCTTCGTTCCATCCTTCGACGAGCACCCCGTCTATCCCGTGGGCCGATGCGAAGTCGATGTATCGTTTTACGTTCTCTGTGTTGGCCGGATGGCGCCCGTTGCTCGGCAGGGCCGAATAGTCGGTAACACCCGGTTTGGCCCTGTAATCATCTGAATAGGCCCAGGTCTTCTGCCGTCCGGTAAACATTTCCCACCATACACCCACAAATTTCATGGGCCGGATCCAGCTCGTATCCTCAATCCTGCATGGTTCGTTGAGATTTAGCACGAGCTGCGACGCCAGTATGTCGCGTGCGTCGTCGCTTACGATCAGCGTACGCCACGGGGTGTTGAACGGGAGCTGCAGATAAGCGCTCACGCCGAGACGGTCGGGCACAAGATGCGCTTTCATCTTATTGCGCTCCGGGTCCACGTCAAGCAGCATGGCGGGATAACCCACCAGAGCGGCTTCATGCACATTCACATACACCGGGTCGGCGCTCTTAAGCAGCATCGGCGTCTGTATGGTGTTGCCTCCGGCGCGCTGCGCCTCTGAGTGGCGGCCATAGCCGGCCAATGCCCCGGGCAGACCTGAGAATGTGGTCTCGGCCCATAGGTATTCATCGGTATCATAGTCACCGGGGATGCACCACATAGTATGGTCAGCCGTAAAGCTGAATTCGGTGCTTTCGTCACGCAGTGTGAGATAGTTGGCATTATCCTGAAGCGGAAGCTCATAACGGAATCCGAGGCCATCGTCAAACACACGGAAACGCAGCGTCATATGACGTTCGGGCACACCGCCGCTCAGACTGACGGAGAGTTCGTTGTATTTGTCGCGCACTTCGGCATATTCGCCCCATACGGGTGTCCATGTCTGATCCACGCTGCCTGTCTCGCATCCGGTGATGCGGAATCCTCCGGTGAAGTCCATCTCATCGGCTGTAAGCCCGAGACGACTCTGCGCCACCAATGGTTTCCCTTTATACGACAGTGAATACACCGGTTGCCCGTTGCCGTCGACATCCACCGTCAGGCGCAACGCCCCCGACGGCGAACTCTGCTCGGCAGCCATCGCTCCTGAGGCCGTGGCAATCAATATTGCAGATAATATTCCTTTTTTCATATCTGTTGTCTATATATCTTTGATGTGTGATGGCTTACGGGTGTCACGTCTTGGCGGGCACCCGCAATACGCTATCGATTACAACGATTAAGTTAGTGCTCAGATTTTACAATAGTTTGGTAAAAACAGTGTATCTATTTGAAGGCCAATGAGTTGCAGAAATAGCCCAAATCCAATACAACGCATTGGATATCAGGTTATTACAAACTTTTCATCACAGAAATTACCGAACTATTGTCAAGATTGAACACTTGCTTTTAAAAGACGTCCGCCCGGCGGCTCGGATTGACAGCAACCCGGCGAATTAAGATACATGCCAAATGATGTCAACAGGATTGCCGCGGCACAGTCCATACGGACAATCCGTTGGCAAAAATAATCATTAAAACAAATACGAAGATTAACTGATTATATGTTTTTTACAAGAGTTCGATTTTTTTAAACCTACAAATCGCCCCCCTCTCTCCTCACCTATTCCACCCCGGCTCCCCCCCGATGCCACATAATCATCACCCTATTCCACCAAGACAATGAAAAAAACGGGGAAAATCGCAAGGTTTTTCCGATTTTTTTTACTAACTTTGCCAACTCAAAGCGCTTTGTGAATAATGAGAAGATTTTTCCCCATAATTATAGGTTCACTCCTGCTTCTGGCAGGAGGATGCGGCGAGTACTCTAAAGTACTCAAAAGCCACGATGCCGACTACAAGTACGATTACGCCAAACGTGCCTACGACCAGGGGAAGTACATGCAGGCCATCACCATACTGACCGATGTGATTCAGCCGCTCAAAGGCGGCCCCAAAGGTGAGGAAGCCCTCTATCTGCTCGGCAAGTCTTACTACGACACCAAGGATTACCTCAACTCCGGTGTCTACTTCAAGACATACTATACCCGCTATCCCAAAGGGACATATGCCGAAGACGCCCGCTTCTATTCCGGCTATGGCTACTATCTTGACTCCCCCGACCCTCAGCTCGACCAAAGCAGCACACGCAAGGCTATCGAGGAGCTGCAGAGCTTTCTCGACTATTATCCGAGGTCGGACAAAGTGACTCTCGCCCAGAATGCGATATTCGAGATGCAGGATAAGCTCACCATGAAGGAGCTGCAGAATGCCCAGCTTTACTACAATCTCGGCAACTTCCTGGGCAACAACTACCGCGCATCAATCATCGTGTGCGAAAACGCGATCAAGAACTATCCCTATTCCAAGTACCGCGAGGATTTCGAGCTGCTTATGCTTAAGGCCAAGTATCAGGAAGCAAAGAATTCCGTACCGGAAAAGAAAGAAGAACGTTTTCGCGACGTAATCGATGAATATTACTCTTTCTCCAATAATTTCCCGGAATCCCCTAATCTTAAAGAGGCCGAAAATATCTACAGTGTGGCTCGCCGACACGTGAAAGAGTAAACAAACAAATCATACCCGAAATTTCCTAATTATTGCACATAAGATATGGATTACAAGAAGACTAATGCTCCGCTCACTACAGTGACACGCGACATGATCGCTATGGCTGAACAGACCGGAAACGTCTACGAAACTGTCTGCATTATCGGTAAACGCGCCAACCAGATCAGTGCGGATCTTAAAAAGGAACTTGAGAAGAAGCTTCAGGAGTTCGCCTCTACCGACAATAATGAAGAGGTGTCGGAGAACCGTGAGCAGATCGAAATCTCCCGTTTCTATGAGAAGCTCCCCAAGCCGACCCTCATCGCTACGCAGGAATATATCGAGCATAAGCTCTATTTCTCTAATCCACTGAAGGAAAAGGATCATCTTAATGACTGATTCCCTATTCTCTCCGTAGCTACGACCTCTCTTATTCTCCAACTTTTTTTGCGATTCGGCTCACACCTGTCTCAGGATGTAGCCGAATCGCTTGAGTTTAGATAATGACTATCCACATTTTCAATCCGGAGCATGATTATGCTCTGGCCGCCTTCTCCCCTTTCTATACTCCCCCGGCTGAGGTGATGGACCTCAGGCGGGCAATGGCTCTCTATCCATTGAAGTATGCTCAGGCCGGTGATGCGATTCTGCTGCTTGACGATCCCCACTCTCCGATTACACCGCAATGCGGAATCTCTATTATCACAACTGCCGATCTGGCCGAATTTACTACAGCTCACCCCGATGCCGAATTCCAGCCATGGGGATGGAATCCAATGATACGCCATACGCTGCTTGTATCCGGTGTCCCGGAGAAAATGCTGCCTTCGGAGAAATGGCTGAAGATGCTCGCCGGCCTGTCGCACCGTCGCTCTACTATTGAGTTCAACCGCTCGCTAAATAATCTGCTGAATGAATACAATCCTCCCGCTCCGCTCCCTTGGGAGTTTAAATCTGTCGAGGAGGCACTGCGCTGGGAGAAGAAGAATCACCCTGTCTTCTTCAAAGCGCCGTGGAGCAGCAGCGGTCGCGGCATACTATTTACTGACGGACTCGATGCCGAACGCCATATACGCCCTTGGCTGCGTGGCATAATACGACGCCAGGGAAGCGTCATGGGCGAATTTGCCGCCGATAAGGTTATCGATTTCGCCACCGAATGGCGCATCTCTACCGAAGCCCCCTATGTGGAGTATCTTGGTGTGTCTGTGTTCGAAGCATCACGGAGAGGAAAATATCATCGCAATATCCGAGCCTCTCAGAAGAAGCTCATGGAGATTATCCGACAGAAAGCTCCGGCATTCGGCCCCCATTTTATTGAGAGGATAAAAGAGGGTGTCAGCCGTCTTCTCGCAGCTCATCTCCACTCAATGCCGGATGGGATTCAATCAGCATCGGATATGTACTCCGGTTATCTGGGAATCGACATGATAGGATGCGCCGACGGCTCGATACGCCCTTGCGTCGAACTGAATTTCCGCCGCACAATGGGGATTCCTCCGGCAAGTATCTGCATTATCGGCACAGGCAACGTAGGCTCTCACCTTTACAAGGCGCTCTCCGACACCCCATATTCTTCCGACACTTCTCCCGCCTCACCCGGACTGCGCGTGATTCAGGCTTCGGGGCATGCCGATACATTCCCGGATGCTGAGATATATCTGATATGTGTCAAGGACAGGGCTGTGGCAGATGTGGCCCGGCGTATTTCCGCGCCCGACGGAGCCGTAGTGGCTCACACGGCCGGAGCTGTGCCTCTCGCCACGCTTCGCGAGGCATTAGGCAATCAGAATGTAGGGTGCGGAGTATTCTACCCCCTGCAGACATTCTCGAAAGATACAGAAATGAGTTATCGCGACATTCCGATTCTTATCGAAGCATCCGATCCGGACTCGCTCGATACCCTGCGCCGGATCGGCAATAGCATAGCTGATTACGTGACTGAAGCAGATTCCGCACAGCGCGCCAAATACCATGTGGCGGCTGCAATGACCTGCAATTTCTTCAATCATCTTTGCACACTTGCCGACGACTATCTGCGAAGCGAAAATCTCGATCTGCACCTGCTCTTACCGCTGCTCCGGCAGACTGTCGGCAAACTCGCGCACACCCCTCCCGCTGTGGCTCAGACCGGACCGGCCGTGCGCGGTGACGCCTCTGTAATCGAGTCGCATATAGAAAGGCTTTCAGCATTCCCCGACACGGCCCGACTTTACCGCATACTGTCTGATTCGATCACCGCCTATCATCATATGCGTGACGCTGACCGGACACCCGGTCCGGTCGGTCATCTCCCCTCCCCCTCCATTTCCAACAAATCATAATCATCCCGACTTGCCTGCTATGAGTAAACTTGCAGAAAATCCCACAGCCATCAAGGCTTTCGCTTTCGATGTCGACGGAGTGTTATCCGCCACGACACTGCGCATCGGCGATGACGGCCAACCTGTGCGCACCACCAATCTACGCGACGGACTGGCTCTGCGCGCGGCCCTCAGGGGCGGCATGCGGATATGCATCATCACAGGAGGCACGACGGAGGCCGTCGTGCGGCGCTACAATCTACTCGGAATTTCCGACGTCTTCTCCGGCATAACCTGCAAGCTGCCAGTGTTCCGCCAATGGATTTCCGACAACGGCCTCTTGCCTGAAGAGGTGGCATATATGGGCGATGATGTGCCTGACCTGCAGTGTCTCCGCGAAGCCGGACTTGCCGCCGCTCCCTACGATGCCGCTCCTGAAGTGCTCGCCACTGCCTCTTTCATATCCAGATATTCAGGAGGCTACGGTTGTGTGCGCGACCTGATTGAGAGTGTCTTACGCGCACAAGGGCGCTGGGATGATGTCTGCCGCCACTTTGAGTTATGACATCTGTCGCGCATCATTGCCCGACTACATTCCCCGGCAATTACCGCCAGACATCATCAGTCGCCCCCCCTGCGGTGACCATGCTTCAATTTGCGGGAACCATCCCGGAGACTCTCTTTAAATCACGATTCAACCATGCTTAAAAATCTCGAAAACTACAAAATTCTGCTCGGCAGCAAATCACCGCGCCGCCGCGAACTGCTGCAATTACTGCGGATACCATTTACAGTGGTCAATATCCATAATGTGGAAGAGACCTGGCCGGAGGGGATGCCCGCCTGCGAAGTGCCTCAATATCTGTCGGGAATCAAAGCCGACGCCTATCTGGCGCATCTGCACGACAATGAATTGATTATCACGGCCGATACGCTCGTGATACTCGGCGAACGCATATTCGGAAAGCCAGGTTCGGCCGACGAGGCCATGGAGATGCTCTCGGCTCTGAGCGGGAAGACCCATCAGGTCATAACAGGCGTAACAATTGCCAGTCACCGTATGCGCGACTCTTTCACGGCTGTGACTGATGTGAGATTCTGCAATCTCTCAGAGGATGAAATCAGATATTATGTGGATAGTTTCGTGCCTTTCGACAAGGCCGGGGCCTATGGAATACAGGAATGGATCGGAGGTGTGGCCGTAGAGGAAATCAATGGCAGTTTCTATAATGTAATGGGACTTCCTATCCATCGGCTCTACCGTCAGCTTAAGAATTTCTGATACCTGCGGATACGGCAATCGCACTGCGGTCTAAAAAAATCCCGGGGAATCTGTCACAGACTCCCCGGGATACGTGATCTAATAATATGTTTAACCTCAATAATCCTTATGCTTCAGGTGCGACGGCGACAGAAGCTGACGCTGTCGCTGCCGGTGTGGCGGCAGGATACACCTGCGGAGCCTCTACCCGGAATTTTGCCTCCCAGCCAAGTGCGGAGGCTCCGAGTACGGCGGCATCGCTCTCCTTCAGTTCGGAAAGTATGATTTTTGTCTTTCCACGGAATATCGGGAATAGCGACTTCTCAAACGATTCTCGCAACGGCTTGAGCAGAAGATCGCCGCTCTTGGCCAGTCCGCCGAAAAGCACTATTGCCTGGGGGCTGGAGAATGCCACCATGTCGGCGAAAGCCTCTCCAAGCAGCTTGCCTGTGAATTCGAAAATCTCTTTGCCAAGTTTGTCGCCTGCCACAGCTGCATCGTATACGTCTTTCGATGTGATATCCTCTATATTGAGATTGCGGAGCGTAGAGGGGTCCGAACGAAGTTCGAGGAATTCGCGCGCTGTGCGGGCCACACCCGTGGCCGAGCAATATGCCTCCAGACATCCTGTCCGTCCGCAACCGCATACTCGCCCGTTGTTGCGCTTCATTATCACATGGCCAAGTTCGCCGGCAAAGCCATCATGGCCATAGACAAGCTGACCGTTCACCACTATGCCTGAACCTACTCCGGTGCCAAGCGTAATCATGATGAAATCCTTCATGCCGCGCGCCGCGCCGTAGGTCATCTCGCCCAGTGCCGCTGCATTGGCATCATTGGTCACTGCCACCGGGATGCCGTTGAATGCCATGCTTATCTTCTCCGCAAGAGGAAGAATACCGTTACCCCACGGAAGGTTCGGGGCATTCTGTATCTCGCCTGTATAATAGTTAGCGTTGGGTGCGCCTATCCCGATGCCCTGGATTTCATTCTCAACGTCATTGGATTTCAGCAGCCGCACCACCTCCGTGTGAAGCTCTGCTATATAATCATCAAAGTTGGTGTGCTTGCGAGTCTTGATTGAATCACTGGCCACCACATGACCGCGGGCATCCACGATGCCGAACACTGTATTTGTACCACCGATATCAATACCGAGTACGTAAGGTTTACTCATGGTTATTGTAAGCTTTTTATCTGATAATTAGTAATTTGTCTGATTTTAAGGCTAACCGTAAAGGATCTGTGGCAACTACGCTCCTGCCACACGCCGCCACGTCATACCTCTATTCTGGATGTAACCGATTGCAAATTTAAAAATTTTTTCCGTAACTCCGGCATTTTTTGCTATCTTTTTCGATTCCGGAATGTTATAATTCATGAAAAGCTATTTTCGCGGCTTTACACGGTCTTGTCGACGACAGGGCCGACAATGCCGCCGCGATTAAGTAAGTGTTTAATTTAAACACTTACTTAAAAACTACTTTAATTCAGCTCTCGCTCAGGCAAGTCGCTTGGATTTTTTTCTAAAACTTTAAATGTCGCGGGATTTGTCTTTTAAATCTCCATTTAAAAAGTTTAGGCGGCTTCAGGTTTTTTATACTCACTTTATAACGTTTATGGATATCAAAATGCACTTTGACCACTTCAACATCAATGTGACGGACCTCGATGCCTCTCTGGCTTTCTACAAGGAAAATCTCGGCCTCAATGAGGTCGGGGAGAAACGCGCTCCCGATGGATCGTTCATCCTGAAGTATCTGTCATCGCCGGGAAATGACTTCCGTCTCGAACTCACATGGCTCCGCAACCATGAAGGTCCCTACGAACTGGGGGAAAATGAGTCGCATCTCGCACTCCGATATGACGGAAATTATGATGAAATTCGTGAGTTTCATCGCAAAAACGGTGTCATCTGCTTCGAAAATCCCTCTATGGGCATATATTTCATCCATGACCCTGATGATTATTGGATTGAAATACTGCCCTACCGTTGATTCAGCACTTCCCCCCCCGGATTTGACAGATTAATCTGACAGATTAATTAATGCCGGGTTAAACCCGCCGCACATCCGGATTGTTAAATCTACGAATGGGAGAGAATCTGATCAGGGATGCCCATGATTCCAGGCATCTTTCCGCCCCCCCCCCGTCGAGGAAGAAGGGGGGCGACTCCATCACTCTCCCGGGCTTGACTGATTGAATCATCAAATACCACATATATATTATGAATTTTAATAATTTCACAATCAAATCACAGGAGATAGTGCAGAAGGCTATTGATCTGACCCGCCAGGCGGGACAGCAGCAGATTGAGCCGGTACATATCCTGAAAGCCATGATTTCTGAAAGTGAGACGATTCTGAATTTCATCTTTCAGAAACTGGGTGTGCCTATGCCCACAGTGGTCCAGGGTGTGGAGTCTGCCATAGCCTCGCTCCCGAAGGTGAGCGGAGGCGATGTGTTCCTGAGCCGCGAAGCCAACGATGCGATGCAGAAAGCTGTGGATTATTCCAAGTCCATGGGCGACGAGTATGTATCGGTCGAGGCTATGCTGATGGGAATACTCCGAACTAAATGCCGTGCATCCCAGCTCCTGAAGGATGCCGGAGTGACTGAAAAGGGGCTTGAGGCCGCTATCGCCGAACTGAGAAAGGGTAATAAGGTCAAAGACCAGAGTGCCGAAGAGTCTTATCAGGCTCTCTCCAAGTACGCCATCAATCTCAATGACCGCGCACGCTCCGGCAAACTCGACCCCGTAATCGGACGCGACGAGGAGATTCGCCGTGTGCTTCAGATTCTTTCACGCCGATCCAAAAACAACCCTATGCTCGTAGGCGAACCAGGCACCGGCAAAACGGCTATCGCCGAGGGACTTGCCCACCGTATCGTGCGCGGGGATGTGCCGGAGAATCTTAAATCGAAACAGATTTATTCTCTCGATATGGGCGCTCTCGTGGCAGGTGCGAAGTATAAAGGTGAGTTTGAGGAGCGACTGAAGGCTATCGTCAATGAGGTCACTCAAAGCGACGGCGAGATTATCCTCTTCATTGACGAAATCCACACTCTCGTGGGTGCCGGAAAGGGTGAAGGGGCTATGGATGCCGCCAATATACTGAAACCGGCTCTGGCTCGCGGAGAGCTTCGCTCTATCGGAGCCACGACACTCGATGAGTATCAGAAATATTTTGAAAAGGATAAGGCTCTCGAACGCCGATTCCAGAAGGTGATGGTCGACGAGCCGGATGAAATGTCGGCAATCTCGATTCTGCGTGGTCTGAAGGAACGCTATGAAAACCACCATAAGGTGCGCATCAAGGATGAAGCAATCATAGCCGCCGTGCAATTGAGCGTGCGTTATATCACCGACCGCTTTCTCCCCGACAAGGCTATTGACCTGATTGACGAGGCTGCATCCAAACTGCGTCTTGAGATGGACTCCATGCCCCAGGCTCTCGATGAGGCCACTCGAAAGATAATGCAGCTTGAAATCGAGCGTGAGGCCCTGAAGCGTGAAGGAAACGATTATAAGCTCAAAGAAATCGATGCCGAATTGGCCAATCTCCGCGATACCGAAAAATCACTTAAGGCGAAATGGCAGGCTGAGAAGACTGAAATCAACCGGATTCAGCAGAATAAGGTAGATATCGAGCAACTCAAACTTGAGGCCGAACGCGCCGAACGTGAAGGCGATTATGCAAAGGTGGCCGAAATACGCTATTCTTCCATCAAGCAGAAGGAAGATGAAAATGTGGAGATTCAGGCCCGTCTGAAGCAGCTTCAGGGGGAAGGCGCCATGATCAAGGAGGAGGTGGATGCCGAGGATATCGCTGAAATCGTAAGCCGATGGACCGGAATCCCTGTCAGGAAGATGGCCCAGAGCGAGAAGGAGAAACTGCTTCATCTCGAAGAGGAGCTGCATAAACGCGTCGTAGGCCAGGACGACGCCATTCGGGCCGTCAGCGATGCCGTGCGCAGATCGAGGGCCGGTCTCAATGACCCGCGTCGCCCTATCGGCTCATTCATTTTCCTCGGCACGACAGGTGTCGGCAAGACCGAACTGGCCAAGGCGCTGGCTGAATATCTATTCGATGATGAAGACATGATGACACGTATCGACATGTCGGAATATATGGAGAAGCATTCCGTAAGCCGACTGGTCGGAGCGCCTCCGGGATACGTAGGATATGAGGAAGGGGGGCAGCTCACAGAGGCTGTGCGCCGCAAACCATATAGTGTGGTGCTATTCGATGAAATTGAAAAGGCCAACCCGGATGTGTTCAATATCCTGCTTCAGGTGCTTGATGACGGACGTCTGACCGACAACAAGGGGCGTTTCATCAATTTCAAGAACACCATCATCATCATGACCTCTAATATGGGGTCTGACATCATCCGCGAGAATTTCAAGGGTTTCGCCGACAAGAATGATGAGGATAAGGTGCAGGTAATCGAAAATACAAAGCGAGATGTAATCGACCGTCTTAAACAGATAATACGTCCCGAATTCCTCAACCGTATCGATGAGACTGTGATGTTCACCCCTCTCGACAAGAAGGAGATTCAGGAAATTGTAGACATTCAGGTCAAGAGTGTCAGGAAGATGCTGGCCTCCAACGGAGTGCAGCTTGAAATCACCGCTCCGGCACTCGAATTGCTGGCCGAGGACGGATATGATCCGGAATTCGGTGCGCGTCCGGTGAAGAGAACTATCCAGCGTCTTGTGCTCAATCAGCTGTCAAAGGATATCCTGGCGCAGAAGGTAGACAACTCCCACCCCATCGTAATCGATGTGAAAGACAATGAACTGATCTTCCGCAACGACTGATCCCATCAAGTCCTGACCATAATGAAGCATGGCTCGAACGCTGATTTCTCGGCGTTCGAGTCTTCTTTTTGACGTCATATCCCCCTCTTTGCCAGGCTGTGATGAATCGGGAGGCGCTTCGGATGCCTCACATCCGGACAAGACACAATCTCTTGCGGGATGCCGATTTGGATGCCGATTTGTGTCATATGTTTCTCCGCGTATTCGATTGTCATCTCAGAAATTTTCGCTAAATTTGCATATAGATATCCACGCTGTGGGAGCGGCACACTGATTAGTGCAACGCTACGGCAAGCGGGAGTCTGACGACATATTTTTATAGAAAAGCGTATATTGACGCTTTGTCTTTGGCTGTTCAGAACTTAGGACACTCTGAAAACTCACCTTGGACAATGCAGCAATAGACGCCACGGGTATGTATATACCTACTCGGGCTCATTTCAAGCATCTGGCTTGAAATGGGTTTGGGGTATCTGCATATACAGCGTGGAGTCTGTTGCTCAATCCGGTGAGTTGGGCACGTCCTAAGGCCTTGAACAGCGGAGCGAGCAACGATAAGGCTCCTCGCTTTTCTTTTGCCCGAACTAATCTATCGCCATTTGGAGTCAATGGCTGTGATAGCTGATGGCTCGAATCTTCGACAACATAGACTTGAAGTTCACTCATGGGCTTCATGACATCATAACTAACGCAGGAGTCAGACGAGTTGATTTCTGCGTGGGATATTTCAATCTTCGCGGATGGGATTTGATCATTGACCAGATTGACCAACTCCCCGGCGATTATGTTGAGGAAGAATCTTCGCGTGAGCCTCAGTTAAGAGTCTGCCGATTGCTTGTAGGTATGCACCAGCCTCCGGAAGAATTGACGAGATGGCTGTATGGCAAAGAGGAGAATCTGCCGGATGCAGAGTTTGTACGCTGTCAGAAAGTGAAAATCGCCCGCGGGTTTCGCCGTCAGCTGCAACTCGGCCTTCCTACAAGGAAAGATGAAATCACACTTCGCCGTCTATCACAACAGCTGAAAGACGGCAAGGTCTGTGTCAAACTATATCTCCGCCACCCGCTACATGCCAAACTTTATCTTGCGCATCGCCCCGATGACAATTTCAACAAGATAATGGCACTTATGGGCAGCAGTAATCTAACATTCTCAGGTCTGCGTGGAAACGGTGAGCTGAATGCAGAATTTGCCGACAGCGACCAATCCAAGAAACTTGCCGATTGGTTTGACGAGCGTTGGGATGATAAATTCTGCATCAACATCACCAATGAACTTATTGAAGCCATCGACAACTCTTGGGCCGGAAAGGAAAACATCCCACCTTATTACATCTATCTCAAGACCGCATATCATCTCAGTGAAGAAGCTCGTAACGGCATCAAGGAATTTGCCCTGACTCCGGAATTTCGCCGTGAATTATTCGATTTCCAGCAGACAGCGGTAAAGATTGCCGCACGCCATCTGCGCAATGACAAACGCGGAGGTGCGATGATCGGCGATGTGGTGGGTCTGGGGAAGACGATCACCGCCTGTGCCATTGCCAAGATTTATGAAACGACCTACGCAAGCAGCACTCTCATCATCTGCCCGGCTAATCTTCAGGAAATGTGGAAGAAGTATGCCCGGAAGTATGACCTGAAAGTCGATATCATGTCGATGGCTAAACCGATTGATGTTGATAACTCTCGCTACTATCGGCTTATAATCATTGACGAGAGCCACAATCTGCGTAACGGTGCCAAGGGCAGCAGATACCGTAATATCAAGCAGCTGATTGACCGACAGGACAGCAACGTGCTCCTTCTCACAGCAACACCTTACAACAAGGATTTCTCCGACCTTGCCAATCAGCTTCGTCTGTTTATCGACGAAGACCAGGATCTCGGAATGCGTCCCGAAACATATATCCGCAACCTCGGTGGGGAGCGTCAGTTTATGCAGGCTCACAGCGAGACCTTTATCCGCAGTATAGCCGCATTTGACAAGAGCGATTGTGTCGAGGACTGGAACGAGCTGATGAAACTTTTCCTCGTGCGTCGTACCCGCACTTTTATCAAGGAGAATTATGCCAGGACAGACCCTGAAAACGGACGGCGCTATCTGGAATTTCCCGACAAAACTCGCTCTTATTTCCCCGACCGTATTCCAAAGGCGCTGAAATTTGAAACCGTCCCCGGCGACCAGTATTCCCGTCTTTACTCCGACCGGATGATAGAGATGATGGAATCGCTAAGTTTGCCCCGATACGGTCTGACAGCATTCCTTAATGAAGAAAAAGCAAAGGAGGCAACCGTCACCGAGAAAGGGATTATTGAAAACCTTTCGCGTGCCGGGACGCAACAGATGGGATTCTGCAAATCGACATTCTTCAAACGTATCGACAGTTGCGGATTCTCGTTTCTGCTGACTCTTTCAAGGCACATTCTCCGCAACATGGTTTTCATTTACGCTCTTGAAAACAAATTGCGTCTCCCTATCGGTGATGAAAATCAATTACCCGATGACTTCATTGACGATGAAGATGTCAACGGAAATATTCTTGGCGAAAATTCCGCCAGAGAGGACTTGCCCGGCAAAAGCGACCTACCTGAAATTTCAACAGACCTTGACAAGTATATGCGTCGTGCCGCTGAGTATTACAACTTTATCGCGGTAAAGAATAATGTCGGTTTTATCGATTCAAAATATTTCAAACGCACTCTCAAGCAGCAGTTGAGGAAAGACTGCGAGACTCTTATAGAGATGATTAAGCTATGTGGCGAATGGAATCCGGCCACCGACCAGAAGCTCAATCTTCTCTATGATATGCTCACCGGCAGCCACAAGGATGAGAAGGTAGTGGTGTTCACTCAATACTCCGATACAGCCAACTATATCTATCGCGAGCTTAAACGCCGTGGTTTGAAACAGCTTTCAGTTGTCACAGGAGGTTGCGACAATCCCACTGCCGAAGTGGAGAAATTCTCACCTGTGAGCAATGAACGCCCTGACATCTCGCCCGATGAGCAATACCGCGTGATGATTGCCACCGATGTCCTGTCCGAAGGTCAGAACCTTCAGGACAGCCACATCATTGTCAACTTTGACTTGCCGTGGGCTATTATCCGACTTATTCAACGCGCCGGTCGTGTTGACCGTATCGGGCAGAAGGAAGACCTGATCTATTGCTACTCCTTCTTTCCGGCGGATGGAGTTGAAAAAATCATATCACTTCGTGAGCGTCTCAACAACCGTATCAATCAGAATGCAAATATAATCGGGTCAGACGAAATATTCTTTGAGGGTAACGAGCAGAACCTACGGGATATGTTCAACGAAAAGGCTGGCACTCTCGATGATGAAGATGACGGCGATGTTGACCTTTCGTCGCAGGCTTTCCAGATATGGAAGAACGCCACCGATGCTAATCCGAAATTGAAAGAGATTATACCGCAGTTGCAAAACATGGTGTATTCCACAAAAGCGGTTGAGGATGCCGGAAACACCGGAGTCATAACATACGCCCGCACCTACAATGATTTCGATGTATTGACATGGCTTGCTCCTGACGGCACTGTAATGAGCCATTCGCAGAAGAAGATTCTTCAGGCAATGCAATGTTCTCTTGCCGATCCGTGGATCGAGCCCCTCGCTAATCATCACGAACTTGTGTGTCAGGCAGTGGAACAGGTTGAGCGGGAGACTGCCGACCCGACAACCGCCGGTATTCTCGGCAATCGCTTCTCGACCAGATACCGGCTTGTCGACCTTCTCGACCACTACTATAAACAGGATACTAATATTTTCTTTGGCGAGGAAGACAAGCAAGACCTAAAACTCGCCATAGACAACATTTACAATTATCCTCTTCTCGACTCAGCCAAACTGACCATCGGGCAAATGTTACGCCGCAATCAGAACAACGACGAGATAGTGCAGTATGTACTCGATCTACGTAAGAACGGTGCGCTCTGCCGTCTCCCTGTCGAGGGCAACTCTCACCGTGAACCTGTGATAGTATGTTCTCTCGGTATGCAATACACCAAATAATCCTCTGCCATGATTAGAAAGCCTCAATTTCTGAATCTCGTTCGTAAGGGAGATTTCAAGGAACTGTTCGTTACAGAATTAGGTTGGAACCGCTATCGCGGTCATGCGCAGCTTCCGTCCATCTTCGTTGACGATAAGGAGTATAATATTACGGCTATTGCCGAGCGAAGCGGTTTCCAGATACTATACTCGGAAGTTGATGAAATCCCCACACAAAGCATGGCGAAGAAGATTGACACCAAGCTTCGCCGTCAGGCTCTCGACTATATCTGCATTTACCGACTTCGCGGCACTGCTCACGACCTATGGGTGGTGCCTGTACGCACGAACGAGAAACGCGACCTTGTGCTTATTGAATACGACAATGCCAATGCCGAGGTTGTCTATCAGAAGATCGACGGAATCACATTTGATTTTGACGAGCAGACAAATATTGTCGATCTCCGCGCTAAGGTGCAGACTGCATTTGCCGTGAACTCCGAGAAAATCACGAAGGATTTCTATGCCGGGTTCAAGAAGCAGCATAAGGCTTTTGCGGAGTTTATAACAGGTATCGACGACTATGTAGAGACCAAGAACAACCGCAACAAGCAATGGTATGCGTCGGTTATGCTCAACCGACTCATGTTCTGTTACTTCATTCAGAAGAAAGGTTTTCTGAATCTTGATGTGGATTATCTGCGCAACAAGCTGAATTATGTGAGGGCTAACGAGGGTAATGATAAATTCTACAACTTCTACCGCAGTTTCCTCCGCAGTCTGTTCCATGACGGCTTGAACACCCCTAAACATTCCCGTGACTTTGAGGCGGTCTTCGGGAAAATTCCATATCTTAACGGCGGTATGTTCGACGAGCATCAGCTCGAAGCCGACTATGCCGACATCGATATCCCGGATGAGGCGTTTATCGGTCTGTTTGATTTCTTTGACAAATGGAACTGGCATCTTGACACGCGGCTCACAGCATCGGGCAAAGACATCAACCCGGACGTGCTCGGCTACATCTTTGAGCAGTATATCAACGACCGTGCACAGATGGGAGCTTACTATACCAAGGAGGATATCACCGAATATATAGGCCGCAACTGCATCTTGCCTTATCTCTTTGATCAGGTGCGCAACTCAACAAAGGATTCTGCCAAAGAGTTTGCTCCGGACGGCTATGTGTGGCGCACACTTCGCGAGAGCGGCGACCGATATATCTTCGATGCGGTAAAGAAGGGGTACGATGATTTCGACAAAATACCGGAATCAATCGCCCATGGCATCATCACTGATGACATGCGTAAGGAGTATTCCGAAATTCCTGTGGGCGACTTGCCCGACAGCCACATTCCCCTCGCCGAACTCCGTTCGGATTGGAACACCCGCACTCCCGAACAATGGGGATTGCCCAATGAGATTTGGAGAGAGTCTATCGATCGCTTGCAGCGTTGCGGTGAGATACTTGGCAAAATCAACCGTGGAGAAATCACCTCGATAAACGATTTTATCACCTACAATCTCGACATCCGCACATTTGCATCCGACCTTATCGCGCGGGGCGACAGCCGGTTTGTGGGGTGGTTCTATCATGCTCTGCAAAAAGTGACGATACTTGACCCGACGTGTGGCTCCGGTGCATTCCTTTTCGCCGCGATGAATATCCTCGAACCGCTCTATGAAATCTGCATAGACCGTATGCAGGAGTTCGACCGCGAGAATCCGACGAAATTCAAGGAGGAACTTGCCGAAATCACCGACCGATACCGCTCCAACATCCAGTATTTCATCTTCAAGTCGATAATCCTGCGCAATCTCTATGGCGTTGACATAATGGTTGAGGCCACAGAGATAGCCAAACTGCGACTGTTCTTGAAAATGGTGGCAGTGGTAGATGTGGAGCGACGCGCCGAAAACCTCGGGCTCGACCCGCTGCCCGACATTGATTTCAATATCCGTTGCGGCAACACCCTCGTAGGCTACGCTACTAAAGAGCAACTCGACAATGACCTAAATCATGCGGAAGATATTATGCAGGAACTTGCCAATCAGGATTTCAAGCAAGAGATTGACGAAGAGATGCATAAAGTGGCAGCAGCATACAGGATATTCGTTTTCCAACAGTTGCGTCAGGAGGAAGATATGATGGCTTTCAAACAAGCCAAGCACGACTTGCGCGAATTACTGAAGTCGCTCAACGACAAACTGAATCATCGACTCTATTCCGCTACATCTCCGAATATCAGCTATGACGAATGGCTCAAATCACACCAGCCATTCAACTGGCTCGCCGAGTTCTACCAAATCATCGAGGGCAACGGCGGCTTCGATGTCATTATAGGCAATCCCCCGTATGTAGAGTATACCCGAAAGAACAAAGAGTCGGGAAAGTGCATCCGAGACATCTACAAGCTCAATAATTACGCCACAATTAATTGTAGCAATCTTTACGCTTTTGTTATCGAACGGAGTTGTATTATATCTAAAATTAGAGATAATATTGGATTCATTGTACCTCTCTCTCTTGCTTCTAACAATAATATGGCTGACCTTCGTGACTATATTTGTGCAAAAGGGACTAGCTGGTATAGCCACTACGAAGTAAGACCGGCCAAGCTATTTGACGGTGCCGAACAGCGTCTGACTATTTTCTTTATAAGAGATACTAATATCAAAGCGTTATACAGTACAGCCATACAACGGTGGAACAATGAGCATAGAAATACCTTATTCAATCGACTTGCCTATGCACCTTCCTTCAATAACGGAAGTATCTGGAGGACATCCTCAGATATAGAGACATCCATATACTCTAAATTTAACACTCATAAGTCATCTGCATATCAGTTGAAGAAAGTAGGATCTGAACTTCATTATAGAACTGCAGGGGTTAGATATTGGATTATTTTCCTAAATAAGGGATTCGGTACTGAATCACTAAGCAATAAGGTTGCCTTCTTTGAGAACAATGAGGTTGCTAAATATTACATGGCAGCGTTTAATTCCAATCTATTTTGGTGGTATTACGCGTTAAATTTTGATATGTTCAATCTGAAAGACTACATGATTTTCAACTTTAAATTGGAATACATTCCAAATAAGGGAGTTGAGGATATAGCAGACATCCTTGAATCTGATTTGGAAAAAAATAAAGTTCATCAAGCGATTAATAGCAAAACGAGGGGGCAGGTTATAACTTCATACTATCAAAAGAAACAATCTAAATCGATAATTGACACTATTGACTGTGTATTGGCTAAAATTTTCAGATTTACAGAGGAAGAACTTGATTTCATAATCAACTACGACATCAAGTATCGTATGGGTGACGAACTTAACAATTCTGACGAGTGATGGAAACACTCGGTAACACTTCACTGCTTGACCGCAGGAAGATTGGCTACTTTGCCTCCGGCACGATAGCCTCTCTTTCGGTGCTTCCGACGCTCGACTGGGCTACAGAAGTCGCACGGCGTGAAGATGTTGCAATAGTCAGCGGTTTCCATTCCAAGATGGAGCGCGAAGTCTTAGAAACTGTTTAAAATTAGAATTGAAAAAATGTTATAGGGCATAACAAA
>ERZ778503.439-NODE-439-length-34532-cov-6.418540_pt1 | contig 34532 bp, 33 predicted proteins | sample MGYA00510047_ERZ778503 | MGnify/ENA primary metagenome ERZ778503 (study PRJEB29527, sample SAMN07138965) | mouse gut metagenome | material: feces | host: mouse | place: China:Nanjing | collected 2016-01-25 ... | reverse complement strand
ACCTCTAACCCCTAAACTAAAGAAAACGGCTCCGTGTCAACCCTGACACGGAGCCGTTTTTTTGTTATTGAATTTTTTTATTTTGCAGGATCGAGGATCACTACACGGTAGTTGTTCTGATCGAGCAACTGGCGCATGAAATTCTGTACGGCTTCTACGGTGATACCGTTTATGACATCAGCGGCGTTGGTGAATGTCTGTACGCCGTTGAGTCCTGTAGCAGAAATAGCGTTGACCCATTCGTCGTTCTTTTCGAGGCTTTCGGCGGCATCCTTGATCATGTATTCCTTTACAGGATTCAGCTCTTCAGCCTTGACTGTCGAGGTCATGTCGTTGATGATGCTGTGTACAGCGGCGAGAACCTCGTCCTTCATCTCAGGCTTCATGGGGAAAGGAACCTGGATAATGGTGTTCACGTCGCCGGTGCGGGTGAGCATGCTGCCGGCACCGATGGAATAGGTGGCACCCATTTCTTCGCGAACCTTGTCGAGCAGACGCTTCGAGAGGATCTGTCCGGCTATGGAAGCGAGAACCTTGTTTTCAGCTGTGTAGGGAGTCTTGCCGAACACACCGACGAAAGCCCATGTCTGGGGCGTTTCCATTGTTGTGGTGAAGTAATTGGTTTCGTTGCCCAGAGGAAGTTCGAATGCGCTGTCGGTGGTGAATTTCTTCGTGGCTTTCTTGGCGTTACCCTTCAGGCTGCCTATGTACTGGCACATCAGAGGCTTGAAGATTTCCTCGTCGATATTGCCGACGAATACAAAAGTGAAATCTGCGGCGTTGTCGAGAGCGTTGCGCACGATTTCGACTGATGCTTCGCGTTCGGCGGCAGCGATGTCGGCGGTGCTGATTGCCTGTTTCGACTCTGCTGCATAGAGGCTCTTGAGCAGGTTCTTGCTGAATATGTAGTCGGGAGTAGACTCCTGGTTTGCCAGCATGGCCGAGATAGAACTCTGCGTTGCTGCGAAGTCGCTTTCGGCGATGTCGAATCCGGAGAATGTGGCATAGATAAGTTCCATCAGAGTGGGCAGATCCTTGGCTGTGGAGTTGCCGTCGACCTGACGGACATAAGTGTCGATGTCGACGTCTACGTATGCCTGCTTGCCCTGCAGATACTTCTGGATATCTGAGCTGTTGTAGTTGAACAGGCTGTGGCGGTTGATGGCGTAGTCAAGGAATTTGACCGTCGGTGCGAGGCTCTGATCTATGGTCGATGTGCCTTTGCCCTTGGCGTTGGCGCAGAAATAGACCTCGTTGTTCTTGAATGTGGTGGGCTTCACGATCACTTTCACACCATTGCTGAGAGTGTATTCCGTGGCATCCCATTCGTCGAGGTGGCGTGTGGATTTGATTTTTCCGGCCTTGATGTCGAACGGAATCAGGGGATCGGTGCGCATTTCGTCGCGGTAGGGGGCGATATCCTCGGCTTCGACTCCGTTGATGATTGCGGCCACTTCCTCTTCCTGGGGGAATCCGAATGTTTCATTGTCGGGAAGCATAGCCATGAACACGCGGTTGTCAGCCTTGAGAATTTCGGGAAGCAGGGTGTTGAGCTGGTCGACGGTAACCATCTGCGAGATGGCGTCGTAGAGCTGCTTTTCGAGTTCTATGCCCGGGGCGGGGATATTCTCGGTGAAGAGCTTCACATATTCGCGGGCATAGCTGGTGTTGTCGCGGTCGTTGCGGCTTTCGTACATCTTCTCTATCTGGGAGATGAACTCGGCGCGGGCACGCTCGTACTCGCCGACGGTGAAACCGCCGCGGGCTGCGCGGAGCACTTCGCGGTAAACGGCTTCAAGAGCGGGCAGGATGCTGTTGCCTTTGGCGTATGCTTCTACGTCGAAAGCACCTTTGGTCTTGGCGAGGAAGAAATCGCCGAAGCTGACACGGGCGCTGGCGAATTCGGCGTCGGGCTGCTTGGCAAGGTCGCTGAGGCGGCTGTTGAGCATAGCCTGTACCATGTGCGTCATGTAGTCGACGGGGTAGTACATCTGCGTGTTGCGCAGTTCGACGGGAATCAACAGGTCATATTTGAACATAAGGTCGAATGCGCCTACGCTCATTTCCTTGTCCTTGCCGATTGCGAAAATGGTGCCGGGGGTATCGTCTACAGTGAAATACTCGCGAGGCTTGGCGTCGGCGGGCATGGGGATGGGAGCGAAGATTTCCTTGATCTTGTTCTCGATGTAGTCCACGTCGATGTCGCCGACAACTATGATGGCCTGCTGGTCGGGGCGGTACCATGTGTGGTAGTAGTCGCGCAGAACCTGCGGGTCGAAGTTGTCGACCACCTCCATCGTGCCTATGGGCAGACGGTAGCCGTAGCGGCCGCCGGCATATACTTTCGGGAGCTGCTCTTCGATGATGCGCATGGCGCCCTGGTTGCTGCGGCGCCATTCTTCGTGGATCACACCGCGTTCGGCGTTGATTTCTTCATCGTCGAGAGTCAGGGCGTTGGCCCAGTCGTGGAGGATAAGAAGGCACGAGTCCTGCACGCCGGTGCGTGCGACGGGTACCGACGAGATATTGTAGACAGTTTCGTCCACCGAGGTGTAGGCATTGAGGTTGTAGCCGAATTTTACGCCTACCGACTCAAGATAGTTGATGATGCCTTTGCCGGGGAAATTCTTGGTGCCGTTGAAGCACATGTGTTCAAGGAAGTGGGCGAGGCCGCGCTGGTTGTCTTCCTCAAGGATTGAACCTACTTTCTGGGCGATGAAGAAATCGGCCTGGCCTTTGGGAGTGTTGTTGTGGCGGATGTAATAGGTCATGCCGTTGTCGAGCACGCCTGTGCGCAGTGCGGGGTCTGTGGGCAGGGGCGGAATCTGGGAAAGATCCTGTGCCTGGCCGGCAGCCGTTGCGGTGAATGCCAGCATCAGGACTGACAGACCGCGGAGAATGAGCTTTTTCATATTCACTTATTTAGGTTTGTACTTATGTTGCAAATAGATGTTTATAGACAATTAGACGCGGCCGCTTTCCGGAAGTTACAGCCCACTGTGGTTAAATTAGGTTAATGAGCGGGGCTATTTGTAAAGGAAGCGGCGTATAGAGCGTTTGGGTGTCTTCTCGAATTCGCTCTCTACAAGCTCCACTTTGTCTATGTTCTCGTACGGAGCCACCAGTTTGTTGACCTCGCGGCGGTTGACCTCCATGGCCTCCGCAAGCGCGGCGGCATCGAGTCCGGCTTCGTTGGCGGCTTCCGAATCGGGGTGGACAAGCGCCACAAGATGGCCGTCGCGGTCCACCACAAGGCTTTCCGACACGTAAGGCATGTTGTTGAACTTGGCCTCGATTTCCTCGGGATAGATGTTCTGGCCGTTTGCCGACAGAATCATCGTCTTGTAGCGTCCGCGGATGAATATGGTGCGGCCGTCATTGTCTATGGTGCCCATGTCGCCGGTGTGCAGCCAACCCTCGGAGTCAAGGGCAGCCTCGGTGGCTTCGGGATTCTTGTAATAGCCTTTCATCACATTGAGTCCGCGGACAGCGATTTCGCCCAGAGGGCGTCCGTCGTGGCTGCTTTGGGTGTGGTCGGCCACTATCTTGGCCTCCATGATGTCCTTGAGGACGCGTCCGGCCGATCCGGGCACGAAGCGGCGCCAGGGTGTGTAGCTTATCAGCGGCGCGCATTCGGTCATGCCGTAGCCGACGGTGAAAGGAAACTTGATCTTGTAAAGGAAATCCTCGACCTCCGGATTGAGCGGGGCACCACCTACGATGACTTCCTCGAAAGAACCGCCGAAAGCTTCCACGAGTTTGCTGCGGATAAGGGCGTAGACAGCCTTGTCGAGCATCGGCACCGCAAGCACCCAGCGTATCGAAGGCTTGGTGATCATAGGCACGATCATCTTGCGGTAGATTTTCTCAAGAATCAGAGGAACGCATATTATCAGCGACGGACGCACCTGATTCAGGGCTTTTACCAGAAGCGCCGGAGTAGGCAGTTTGCCGAACAGTGTCACGTGGGTGCCGACTGCCAGCGGGACAAGCATATCGAACATGCAGCCGTAAGCATGTGCCAGCGGCAGGAACGACAATGCGCGCGAACCCTGATAGTGCAGCCGTGAGCGTATGCCGAACACAACGTTCCCGCGCAGGTTTTCGTAGGTGAGCATCACTCCCTTGGAGAAGCCCGTCGTGCCTGACGTGTAGTTGAGCACGGCCACGGCGTTGCCGTCCACATCCTTATAGTGTATGTCGGAGGGCTTGAAGCCGTTCGGATAGCGCTTGCGGAAATGGCGGCTGAGGTTCTTCACTATGACAGCATGGTCGCGCACGTAGCGCCCCATCTTGACGAAGCCCCGTTCGGCCACGACTTTGCGGCTGTCGAGCGACACCACCGCGCGGATTTCTGGAATCTCGTTGAAGTCGATTTGCTCCATCAGGCTGTCCGAGGCGAAGAGAAGTACTGCGTCGGAGTGGTTGATTATATTCACCGCGTCGGCCGGCGTGAAGTCATGCAGTATGGGCACTATGGTGGCGCCGTAGGTGATGGTGGCTAAGAATGTCATCACCCATGTAGGCGTGTTTTTTCCCAGCAGGGCTATTTTGTCGCCGGGGCGTACGCCGGCCATTTCGAAGTACAGGTGCAGGCGTGCTATTCGTTGTGCCACATCGCCGTATTTAAGAGTCTTGCCCGTGAGGTAATCTGTCAGAGCCGGCAGATTGAAGTTGTCGGCGAAAGAGTGCTGATAGATTTCGGACAGCCGGTCGTATGGCGGCTTGCTGTATATGCCTTCGAATTCGTATTTGGCCATGACGTGGTATTCGGGTGATGGTATGTGAGGAGTAGGGATGCGGATGAAAATCCGTTTTGTTCAGTTCTCGAATCCGTTGCGTGCCAGGGAGTCGCGGATCGAATTGTAGATGCTTTCCACGTCGCCCTTGCCGTCGATTGCGTGGTATTTGCCTTGTTCTTTATAATAATCGCGCAAGGGAGAAGTGCTGTTGTGGTACACGTCCAGACGCTTCTTTATCGTTTCCGGATTGTCGTCGGAGCGGCCCGACTGGCGGCCGCGCTCTATCATGCGGCGTATCAGCTCGTCTTCGTCCACTTCGAGTCCCACTACAGCGTGGACATCCGTATTATGTTCTTTCAGCAGCTTGCCCAGAGCCTCCGCCTGTGGAATAGTGCGGGGGAAACCGTCGAAAATCACGCCGGCGGCTGTTTTGTCGCTGTTGTTTTCAAGATGGTGGGCCAGAACGCGTATCATCAGATCGTCGGGAATAAGCTGGCCTTTGGATATGAAGCTGTCGGCGATTTTGCCCAGTTCGGTTCCGCGGGCGATATGGTCGCGCAGGAGCTCGCCCGTGGAGATGTGATGAAGTCCGTAGTCACGGATAAGCCGTTCGCTTTGCGTGCCCTTGCCGCTTCCGGGGGCACCGAATATCACGATATTCAACATTGCGGTAGTGTAGTGATTCTATTTTTCTTCTTTGAGGACGTAGATGTCGTTGAGGTTGCGGGCTTTGCCGTTGAGGTCGAGTCCGTAGCCGATGATGAATTTCGTAGGAATGTTGAAGCCTACATAGTCCGGCTTGACGGGGCGCACCAGCGCATCGGGTTTGAAAAGCAGTGTGGCCACCTTGATTTCAGCCGGCTGTTTGGCTTCCAGATCCTTTATAAGACGGAAGATGGTATTGCCCGTGTCGACGATGTCTTCCACGATGATTACCGTGCGACCGGCGATGTCGTCATGAAGACCCAGAACTTCCTTTACAACGCCTGTCGACCCCATGCCTTCGTAGCTTTTCAGGCGGATGAATGAAATTTCCGCGTCGATTCCCTCGACGGCACGGAACAGGTCGCTGGCAAAAGCAAATGCCCCGTTCAGAACGACAAGAAACAGAGGCATTTTTCCGGCGCAGTCGCGCGTTATGTCTTTGCCCAGCTCTGCGATGCGGGCGTTGATGGCTTCTCGGGTAATGTAAGGCTCGAATGTAAGCCCTTCGTAAGTCACTTGTTTCATCCTGGCATTAAAAAAATATATTGTGCAAAGTTAACACTTTTCCTAAATTCACACAAAAATATTTTCCGGAGGCTGCCGGAGGAACGGAGCGTGGCCTTCTTATTTATTATATGTATAGAATATGGTAAATATAAGGTAAAGTATGTAAAGTGCGATTGTGAACATCTGTAGAATCGGGATAAATCCGGAATTGAAAATTTTGTTGCCGCAAAGGTAGATAATCTGTAGCGGAAAAAGCGCCTTTTTACTGTTAAGAAAGATGAAAACAGGGGGGGGTAATGCGTTGTTAATCAATGTGTTATAGTGTAAGTTTTAAAGAATGGGAAATCGAGGCGCGCAAAATTTGCACAATTCGAAAAAAAAATGTAATTTTGCGCCGCTAATCAATACAAATCCAATTTCAATACAAACAAAAAATGGCAACAAAAATCAGATTACAACGTCATGGTCGCAAGCACTATGCGTTCTATCCCATTGTCATCGCCGATAGCAGGGCACCACGAGATGGTAGATTTATTGAAAGGATAGGTTCTTATAATCCGAACACTAATCCTGCTACAATCACTCTTAATTTCGAACGGGCTTTGTATTGGCTGACCGTCGGCGCTGAACCCACCGACACAGTACGCACAATCCTTTCCAACGAAGGCGTTCTGCTGATGAAGCACCTCCTCGGAGGTGTGAAAAAAGGCGCTTTCGACGAAGCTGAGGCTCAGCGCCGCTTCGACGACTGGAAAGCAAAGAAGACTGCCCGCACCGCAGCTGTCAAGTCCGCTATGGCCGACAGCCGTCTGGCTGCTGACCGCGAACGCCTCGAAGCCGAACAAGCCCGCAACAAGGCCAAGGCTGAAGCTGTAGCTAAGAAAAAGGCAGAACTTGCAGCCGCCAAGGCTGAAGCCGAGGCTGAAGCTGCAGCCGAACCCGCCGAAACAGAAGCTCCCGCCGCCGAATAATCAGCGCGCGAACGAAGCTCTTTCAGCACTTATAAAGAAGGGTGTGTACGCGTCTGTTGCTACACACCCTTTTTTGAATTTTTCCTCCTTATATTTATATTCCACATCCACGCAAATGAAAAAGTTCAAGGAATACTCCGGATTCAATCTCTCGGAAATAAATCGCGAGATGCTTAATGACTGGAACGGCAGCCGTCTGTTCGAGCAAAGCATGAAACTCCGCGAAGGCTGCCCGTCTTTTGTGTTCTACGAAGGCCCTCCTTCCGCAAACGGCATGCCCGGCATCCACCATGTGATGGCACGGACAATTAAGGACATTTTCTGCCGCTACAAGACCATGAAAGGATTCCATGTGAAGCGAAAGGCCGGATGGGATACACACGGACTGCCCGTTGAACTTGGCGTGGAACGTTCGCTGGGAATCACAAAGGAGGACATAGGCAAGAAAATATCTGTCGACGAATACAATGCCGCCTGCCGCCGCGAGGTAATGAAATTCACCCGCGAGTGGGAAACGCTCACCAACTCCATGGGCTACTGGGTGGACATGAACGATCCTTACATCACCTACGACAACCGCTACATCGAATCCGTGTGGTGGCTGCTCGCACAACTTTATAAAAAAGGCTTCCTTTACAAGGGCTACACCATCCAGCCTTACTCTCCTATGGCCGGCACCGGTCTGAGTTCACACGAACTGAACCAGCCGGGATGTTACCGCGACGTCAAGGACACCACCTGCATCGCGCAGTTCGAGGCTCTCGATCCGCTCGAAAGCATGAAAGGATGGGGCACTCCATGTTTCCTTGCATGGACAACCACACCCTGGACACTCCCATCGAACACGGCTCTTTGCGTAGGACCGTCGATACGCTATGCCATCGTGCGGACATACAACCCTTACAACGGCTCGCCCGTAACAGTCGTAGTGGCCGAAGCTCTTCTCTCGTCCGTTTTCGGAGCGAAGGCGGAAGGACTTGCGCTTGAGGACTATAAACCCGGCGACAAAACCGTGCCCTATCAGGTGGTCGACACCGTGAGCGGCACAGAACTCGTCGGCCTCCACTATCGTCAGCTCCTGCCTTGGGTCAATCCCGGAGAAGGCGCTTTCCGCGTCATCCCCGGCGACTATGTAAGCACCGAGGACGGCACGGGCATAGTACATATAGCCGGCACTTTCGGTGCCGACGACCAGCGTGTGTCGAAGCTCAACGGCATTCCGCCGCTCCACATGACCGACCGCGACGGCAATATCCGTCCCATGGTCGATTTCACCGGACGCTTCTTCCGTATAGAGGATCTCGACCCTGCTTTTGTGGCCGAACGCGTCGACGTGGCCGAGTATTCCCGCTGGGCAGGAAAATATGTGAAGAACGCCTATGATCCCGCAAAGACCGACACCGACGAAACTCTTGATGTCGAAATCTGCATGGAGCTGAAAAAAGAAGGCAAAGTGTTCCGCATCGAAAAGCACGTCCACAACTATCCCCATTGCTGGCGTACGGATGCGCCTATCGTATATTATCCGCTCGACAGCTGGTTCATCCGCACTACATCGGTGCGCGACCGCATGATGGAGCTGAACGACACCATCAAGTGGAAACCCGCATCGACCGGAACCGGACGCTTCGGAAAGTGGCTTGAGAATCTTCAGGACTGGAACCTTTCGCGCAGCCGTTACTGGGGTACTCCCCTGCCTATATGGCGCACCGAAAACGGAGCTGAGGAAATCTGCATCGAATCCGTCGAAATGCTTTACGACGAAATCGAAAAAGCCGTGGCAGCCGGCGTGATGGCCTCGAATCCGCTGAAAGAAAAAGGATTCGTGCCCGGCGACTATTCGAAGGCAAACTATGAACTGATCGATCTCCATCGTCCCTATGTCGACGATATAGTGCTCGTTTCTCCTTCCGGAGAGCCTATGCGCCGCGAACTCGACCTTATCGACGTATGGTTCGACTCAGGCTCGATGCCATACGCCCAGATCCACTATCCGTTCGAGAACAAGGACGCATTCGACGCCGGAGAGCTTTTCCCCGCCGACTTCATCGCCGAAGGTGTCGACCAGACTCGCGGATGGTTCTTCACACTCCACGCCATAGGCTCGATGGTATTTGACTCCAATGCTTATAAGGCTGTGATTTCAAACGGTCTTGTGCTCGATAAGAACGGCAACAAGATGTCGAAGCGCCTCGGCAATGCCGTCAATCCTTTCGAAACCATAGAGAAATTCGGTTCCGATCCCATGCGCTGGTACATGGTGGCCAATTCATCGCCGTGGGACAACCTGAAATATGATTCCGACGGTGTGGCTGAAGTATCGCGCAAGTTCTTCTCGACGCTCTCCAACACCTACAACTTCTTTGCAATGTATGCCAATGTCGACGGCTTCACCACCGACATGGAGCAGGTGCCGCTGGCCGAACGTCCCGAAACCGACCGCTGGATACTCTCTCTGCTCAACACCCTCGTCGGAACTGTCACCGAAGCCCTCGAAGACTACGAGCCGACCCGTGCCGCCCGCGCTATCAACGACTTTGTCTGCGACAACCTCTCCAACTGGTATGTGCGCCTCAACCGCAAGCGTTTCTGGAGCCGCGGATGCGACCGTAACAAAGTGGCTGCATACCAGACTCTGTACACCTGCCTGCTGACGCTGTCGAAACTTATAGCTCCCGTAGCGCCTTTCTACAGCGACCGCCTCTACCGCGATCTTACCGACGGATGTCCAGGAGCGGCCGCATCTGTCCATCTGGCCGATTTCCCGGACGTCGACGCATCGGCGATCGACAGCGATCTCGAATTCCGGATGGCCACCGCCCAGCAGCTCACATCGCTTGTGCTCTCGTTGCGCCACAAGGCAAAGATGAAAGTACGCCAGCCGCTTGCCAAGATGCTCGTGCCCGCTTCCGACGACTCGCAGCGCCGTGTATTTGAATCGGTAAGCGACATCGTGACAGCCGAAGTCAACGTCAAGCGCCTCGAGATCGTCAGCGGCGACAATGAAGTGTTCGTCAAACGCGTCGAACCCGATTTCAAGAAACTCGGCCCGAAATTCGGCAAGTCGATGAAACAGGCGGCCGCACTCATAAAGGGGCTTGCCAAAGAAGATATCGCACGCCTTGAACGCGACGGCGGAATAGATATAGCAATCGACGGCAATGACGTGCATGTCGATATAGCCGATGTCAAAATCATCTCCGAGGATATCCCCGGCTGGCTCGTGGCAAACGAAGGCAGCCTTACCGTAGCCCTCGACATAGAATTGACCGACGCCCTGCGTCGCGAAGGTCTTGCCCGCGAAATCATCAACCGTGTGCAGAATATCCGTAAGGATCGCGGCTACGAGATAACCGATACAGTGACTCTTGTCTTCGCACCCGGAAAAGAAGTCGAAGCGGCCGTTGAATCCTTCGGCGATTATATTGCCACACAGGTGCTTGCCCGCGCCATAGCCGTGGCACCCGTCGCCGACGCTTCGCCAACAGTCGAGCAGCTCGACATCGACGGCCTTGCTGTCCGTGTCGACATCAGCCGCGACTGATTCCTACTTAAAAAAATGATTGAAATGACAGATAAACTGAGATACAGCGACGAAGAGCTGGAGGAATTCCGTCAGCTCATTCTCTCGAAACTGAAAACGGCCACGGAGCTTTACGAATCGCTCCGTGCGTCGGTGATGAACAACGATGGCAACGACACAGCCGACACTTCGCCCACATTCAAAGTCCTTGAAGAGGGAGCCAACACTCTCGAACGCGAAGCCAACGCACGTCTGGCAGAACGTCAGCTCCAGTTCATAAACCACCTGCAGGCCGCCCTCAAGCGCATCGACAACAAAAGCTACGGAATATGCCGTGCCACAGGACGGCTGATTCCTAAAGAACGCCTGCGCGCAGTGCCGCACGCCACACTCTGCGTCGAAGAGAAAAACAACCGCCGATGAAATCCGGAACCCCTATGGCCCGCGGCTTCGCTTTCTTCCCTGCGCCACATGGCAGAGGCTACCTTGCCGCGGCAGTCATATTCGCTGTGATTGCCCTTGACCAGCTTCTGAAATTCTGGGTCAAGACCTCCTTCTATCTGGGAGAGGATCTGGAGATACTGCCTTTTTTTCACCTACGCTTTATCCAGAACAATGGCATGGCGTTCGGCATCGAGCTTGGCAGCAAACTCTTTCTCACCGGATTCCGTATTGTCCTTGTGGCGTTTTTGCTGTGGTACCTGTGCCGTATTGTCAAGTCGTTGCGTATGCCCATGGGCTATATCGTCGCGGTATCGCTCGTCACCGCCGGCGCCTTCGGCAATATAGTCGACTGTGTGCTTTACGGCGAGATTTTCACCAACCCGTATCCTCCCTATGTAGCGGAAATCGTGCCGCTTGGCCAAGGCTACGGCGACTGGTTCCAGGGTCTGGTGGTCGACATGTTCTATTTCCCGCTCTTCTCTTTCGATTGGCCGCAGTGGCTTCCGCTGATCGGCGGAAAGACATTCTCTTTCTTCGATCCCGTATTCAATCTGGCCGATGCGGCGATCACTGTCGGTATGGCCATGGTGATACTCTTCTATGCCAAATATATAGGCATGCCCGACAACGATGGCAAAGCGACAGAAGACACCGGGGCTGAGTAAGCCTTTCATTCCGGTGGCGTTGCTGCTGATGTCGTTTGCCGGATGTTCCAAAGTGCCCTCCTCGGTCGTGCAGCCCGAGGAGATGGCTCTCCTTATGGCCGACATACACACAGGCGAGGCCGTGGTGGAGCAGAACAGGCAATATTATCCTGACGATTCGGCGCGTCAGGTATTCCGTCAGTCCATCTACATGAAGCACGGCATTACCCCCGAGCAGTTCGACTCTTCGCTTAGCTGGTACGGCCATCATATCACAGAGTATATGGCTCTCTACGACAGGACAATCGAGATACTCGAAAACCGCCTGTCGGAAACAGGCAACCGCATAGCCGCCGAAAATGCGATATCGATGGCCGGCGACTCGGTCGACGTCTGGCCCGGAGCACGCTATATCACTCTGGCCGACCGTATGCCCTCGAAAATCATGACTTTCTCACTGCCTGCCGACCCGAACTGGGAACGTGGCGACTCCTATACACTCCGTGCGAAGTTCTTCAACCATCAGGATAATTCGGTATGGGGGCTTGCCGCCGACTATGGCGATTCAATTGCGGTGCGGCGGACGGAATACGTCGCCGCCACTTTTTCGGGCGACGGATGGCGCGAAGTCGCGATATATTCCGATTCAACCGAAATGCCGGTGCGTGTCTACGGCTATGTCAACATAAGCACTCGCGGAGCCACCGAAGTGCGCCTCGACAGCGTCGAACTTGTGCGCAAGCGTCTTAACCCGCGCACCTATAACCAGCGTTATCGTCAGCGCTCGGTCGTTCTGAAGCCATGATAATACATCCCGGCTCTGACCGATATCTTGCCCACAAAATATTTCATTGCGGCATGGAGTATTCCATGAGCGTGGTAGAAATAGCGTCGGACGGCATCGTCCGCATCACTCCTTTCACAGGCGAAACGCATTCCACTGTCTTCGTCAGCGGTCCGCTCTACGTACTCGATTCATCCGCCGCGCCGTGGGCTTCGCTTCTTACAGCCCCTCCCGATTCCGGAGAAGTCACCGCACGCGGGCTGTGGCACAGCGCAGGCGCACCCTTGTTTCTTCATTTCTGAAAAAAATCATCCCGATATTTGGATATACGAACTATAACTCTTAAATTTGTGTTATAAAAACAAAGGCAAGAGAGCCGCAGCAGGGTAGTAGGGACGTGCCGAGGCACGTCGGCGCTGCACATCCCGCATAAAGACATACCACATCAAAGTAGATTGGGAAACTCTTCAAATCAAACTGAAATCCCGAGACAAGCTTAGTCGCCCGATGGCGGGCCCCGACCTCGCAAGAGGTGCTTTAATGCCAGGCGGATTACAAAGGACGGCGAGCACTCAAATCCTGTCTATTCGGAGTTTCATCGCATCCTTTGGTGTGGCCCATACAAAAAGGAGCCGTCTTCGGCTCCTTTTTGCGTTTTATTGGTTTGTGGCCGAAATGTTTTGGAAAACAGATGTTTTCGATATTTTTGTGGAATGATGAAAATATGTTAATTGATGCCGGGGTGTTGTTTTTCTGTCGGACGGTAGATTCCGCATATTATCTTTGCAGTACTTGATTCATTAATTCCTAATCTTGTCAGCTATGAAAAGAATAAAGAAAGCGCGTGTGTCCACACTGTCTGTCAACTCCGGTTTTTTCGACACTCCCGAAGTAGGGAAGCTGCGTACCGCCGGCCGTATGGAGGCTGTTGTCACCTATCTTGCAATTATGTCCCTGATACGGGGCAGAAGGACTTATTTTGTCAGGTGCGACAGCGCCCTGTACTACGATCTGGAGGAGATGACACGGCGCTATCCCGCGGAAATTGAAAGTGATATGGATAAGCTCGTAGAGTGCGGATTTTTCGATAAGGAGATGTATGTCAAAAAGGGAATACTGACTTCGCGCCGCCTTCAGAACGGCTATCGCCGCCGCAAGGATGCCGAGCCTATCGATGAAAACTATCTTATCGTTACCGACGCCGACCGCCGGCGTGCCGCTCGTGAGGCGAAAAAGGCCGCTTTTGTCGCTCTTATCGAAAAGAAACTTATGGAGTCTATGGCTGTGAAAGGTCAGGCAGTACTGCACGGCGCGGATTCTGATGCTCCAGCAGACGGCCTCCCGAATGCTTCAGCATATTGTCCCACTCAGCGCGAGTGACTTCCATCATCGGAAATACGCCTTTGAACACATAGCCTGTGGCAACGAGGATATTCCCCGGCCGGACTTCGCTTTCGGATATGCTTTCGATGTCTATGCCCTGTTCGGCGAAGTGGCGGGCGGTCTGTCGGTCGAGGTCGATAATCCTGGCCGGCGTTTCGCGCCGCAGCGAGTAGATGTTGCGTTGCCAGATGCTCAGGTGTATGCTTGCGGGCAGGGTGTATCTGATTGTTACGGCGGCGGCTGCGACGATGCAGAGAAGCGTCAGCCGGCGGCACCATACAAGGGTATGCGCCCGGTCGCCGGAGCGCAGAAGGCAGAAATAGGCGCTGACTGGCACAAGCCACAGCTGGCAGTTGTAGCGCGCCCACCACGACTGGTCGAAGAAAAAGCAGCTTGCCAGTGCGCAGGCCATGATGAACAGTGGCAGGCGGCTGTCGCTGTCGCGGCGGAATTTCCATGCCGTGAATGCGCTGATGCCGAGCAACAGCACCATCAGGGGCGTGAATCCGTTGATACGTCCGTCGTAGCTCGGTCTTTCCGGATAGAGGAGCGATATGGCAAAGTCGGCGAAACGGTTGCCGGTATAGATGTCGGGGGTGTTTTCGCTCATGATGTCCTGCGCTCCTTCGCCCAGAAGAGGGTAGAGTGGATTGCCGTGGCCGATGAAATTCCCGACGTACGGATGCCAGGCTGCGAGCAGCCCGACGGCAAGAGCGCAGGCGCCGGTGACGATGATTGTGCGTGCTTCGTGCCGGCGGCGTGTGGCGGCGCACCATCCTGCGGCGGCAATCAGTGTAACGCCCTGCATGAAAAATATGTTGAACTTGGTGCCTATGGCCAGCACTGTGACGGCGCCTGCGAGCAGGTACGGTGCCGCCGTTCGCCGGCTGCCGGCAGCATCGACAAGCAGGATGATTGTCAGCAGGATGTAGATATAAAGAGTATAGTCTATATAGTATGTAGGCAATTGCGCTATTACCACAGGATTGGCCGTGGCGGCAAGCGAGAGGGCGATCGCCCGCTTTGCCGAGCCAAGATGCCGTTGTCCGAAATCATAGACAAGCAATGCGGCGGCGGCAGTCAGGATGAAATTTACGGCTTTTCCCGCTTCTATCGAGCCGACAGCAGAGGCTATGGCCGCCGATATTATTTCCATGCTCTTGGCATAGTGTAGCGTCCAGAGCAAAGCTCCGCCTTCGGGAGCGCCGTCGCGGTACGGATTCCATCCGTCGAGCATCAGGGATATTCCTTCCTGATGATACCAGCATCCGTCGCTCGTGTAGTCCGGCAGTAAGTGGCCGGTAAGTATGCCTGTGGCCGCAAGGGCGAGTGCCAGCATGGACGACATGGCTATGACGCGTTTTTTAGTGTGGCCTGTCAGAAGCGGTGCGGAGGCGAGCGCCGCCGCCATGGCAACGGGGAATATTGCGCCGTTGATCCGGCCTCCGCATGCGAAGACGGCTGCGGACAGGAGGTAGGTGAATACGGCTGTCAGCAATAATGCCGTGCCTGAGTTACGTATTGTTTCTGTCGTCGTGTGTTTCATTGGCGGTGCGGGAAAAGCAGGCAGGCGTCGCCGTAGCTCAGGAAACGGTAGTCGCCGGCAAGGGCGTGGTCGTAGAGCGCACGCCAGCTGTCGCCTATAAAGGCCGACACGAGCAGGAGCAGAGTGGATTGCGGCTGATGGAAGTTCGTTATCATGCCGTCGACGATGCGGTATCGGTAGCCCGGTGCGATGATTATGCGTGTGTGGGCCATCAGGGTGTCTTCGCCGAGGCTGTCGAGCCGGGCGAGTATGGCTTCCATGGATTCGGCCACGCTCAGTGCAGGATGCGCGGAGTCGTAGGCGTACCACTGTCCGAGTTCGCCCGTCCACTCTCCGCGGCTGATAAGGCAACCTATGTGGTAGAGGCTTTCGAGCGTGCGCACCGAAGTGGTGCCGACTGCTACGACAGGCCGTTCGCCTTTGTCGCGCAGGCCTTCTATCATGTCGCGGCCTACGGTGATGAACTCGCTGTGCATGTCGTGTCCGCCTATCATGGCTGCTTTCACGGGGCGGAAGGTGCCGGCGCCGACGTGGAGCGTCACTTCGCGGCGCTCTATGCCTGTGCGGTCGATGGCTTCGAGAAGTTCGGGAGTGAAGTGCAGTCCGGCTGTCGGAGCCGCTACGGATCCTTCGATTTCGCTGAAAACGGTCTGATAGTCCGTGGCGTCGCCCTCTTCAGATTCGCGGTTGAGGTATGGCGGAATGGGAATCTCTCCTGCCGCGCCGATTATCTCGCTGAAACTTATGTCGGAACGGTTCCAGCTGAATTCGACCACCGACGCTGTGTCGGAGCGGCCTGTGCGTTCGGCCGACAGCACTACTTCGCCTTTTCCGTCGACTTCGATGCGGCGGTGAAGCGCTCCTTCTTTCCACTTTTTGGAGTTTCCTACCAGGCACTGCCATGAACAAGGTCCTGTCGATGCGAAGTTGCGCTCGTAGTCGGCGGGCGCTTCAGGTTCGAGGCAGAAAATCTCTATGGCTGCTCCGGAGTCTTTGTTCATGCGCACGCGGGCATTGATGACTCGCGTGTTGTTGCAGACCATTATTGCATCCGTGGGAAGGAGTGCGGGCAGTTCGTTGAAAATACGGTCGTCGATGCTGCCGTCGGTGTTGGAAACAAGTAGTTTGCAGGCATCTCGCTGCGCAAGCGGATGGCGTGCTATGCGCCCGTCGGGCAACGGGTAGTTATATTGTTCTATCGATATCTCTTTCGGATCCATGCTGAAAACGGAATATTTCCTACAAAGATAGTCAAAATTCCGATGTGTTGCGGCATGTTCGGTTTGGGAGTGGTTTGTAATTGGGTTTTAAAGCGGGTTTGTGGTGGGATGCCGGAATTCGAGCCGGCGCCAGAGCGGGTCGGGAATTAGGCGCCAGAGGGCTGTCACGACAGCCCAGCGCGAGTCGATGACGGCGCGACGGCGGCCTGTCAGTATGGCTTTTTCGATGCGCGGGGCTATGTAGTCGACGCTCATTTTCATCGGGTAGTCGGTACGGTCGTTGGCAAGGAGTGCGGTGTCGACGAATCCGGGGCGGATGTCGGTTATGCCGACGTTTACGTGCTGTTGGTGCGCGAGTTGGTCGAGAGCCTGAAGATAGGTCCACTGGTAGCGTTTGGAGGCGGAGTATGTGGCCGATATGCCTATGCCTTTTGTGCCGGCGATGGAGGTGATGACGGCGATGCGTCCGCGATGGAGGTTGGCGGTGTCCTTGAAGTAGGAGTAAGCGGCGTTGACGATGCGGGTGAATCCTGTGACGTTGACTCCTATTGTGGCGGCATCGACAGATGGGTCGAGGGTGGGGTTGTACCATCCTGTGCCTGAGCAGTAGAGCAGGATATCCATGCCGTCGATCAGTTCGACCAGTCGGTAGAAGCGTTCGACGGCGTTGTCGGCGGTGACGTCGAGAGCCATTGTTTCCACGTTTCCGGGGTGTTCTTTTTTCAAGGTGTCGAGCAGGTCGAGGCGGCGTGCTGCCGCGCCTACGCGCCAGCCCATGCGGGCGAAGTCGGAGGCTATTCGCCGGCCTATGCCTGACGATGCTCCGATGACGATTATTTTTTTCATGAAAGTTTTTTTAATGTTGATTCTGAGTCAGGTCTTCTGTCTTATCAACATTGTCGTCGCTGATCTTGTTCAGGCCTCCACGGTGGAACGGAATTGTGTAGATTATTGAGAAGCTGCCGGTGATGGCGCCGGAACGGGATCCGTAGCCGGGGATGTACCATGGTTTGCCGTAGGTGGCGCGTGACTCGTGGAGTATCGTTTGGTATTTGACGTTCCAGCCTGCCGATATGGGTCCCCACAGGCGTACGCGCAGGCCGAGGCAGAATTCGAACCATCCGGCGGTGGCGTGCTGCGCGGGGATGCTGAATGTTGTGCTTTCGTCCCAGTATGGAGAGTCAAGGGTTACGTCGCCGACGGTGTAGCTGAACGGGCTGAAGCCGTAGCGCACTCCGGCGTGGAACTGATAGGCGGGATCGGAGTTGTAGAGGAAGTTGTAGTCGGCGCCCACACGGAAGTAGAAGCTCATGGGCGAGCGGTAGCTGTAGTTTTGTCCGGCAGGGGTGTAGTCTGCTTTTCCGAGTCCGAGTTCGACCACGGGGTTGTAGCGGTTGTGTATGCTCAGTTCAAGCCATGCGTCGGCCAGGCCGTAGTGCTGCCCGAAAGCGCGCATTACGGGATCCCATAAGTTGACGCCGACAGCCAGGCTGTGGAACAGGGGGTATTTCATAGGCGGCACGCGGCGTCCTGCGGCGAGGGAGTCGATCCATTCCTCACCGCTGACGGTGTCGACGTAGACGGTGCGTCCTTCCTTGTTTATGTAGGTGGTCGAGCGTGCGCGTCGCTCGGCGTTGATGCGTGCGGTGTCGTTGCGGGTTTCGTTGACCGACTGTGTTGTTGTGGCCGCCGTGGTGACGGGAGTCATTCGCCGGCGTTGTTGTGCGGGCTTGCTGCCGTCGGCTGATTCCGGCGGTTCGGCCGCCGACGCCATTGCGGCGATCAGTACGGCGACAGAGCACAGGGCGATGATATGCAGGCGTCGGAATGTTTTCATATCGCTATGTCGGGGTCTGACGGCTCGTCGCCGATGCGGAAATAAATCTTGAAGCTTATGCGGTCGGCATTTGTGACAAGGGAGTCGACTACTGTCACGGAGTCGATGAGGTTGGTGCTTGTTTCGACGGATGATATGCGGTAGTAGTACATCGCTCCGCATTCTTCCGATGCGAAATATGGTATGGAGGAGTAGCGGAATGTGATGGTGTCGTTGAATTCCGGTTTGTCGATGCCTTGCTGAGTGTAGGCTATGCACCATTCGGTCGATGTCGCGGTGGAGCGCATCGGCAGGTAGACCTGGTTTGCGGCGGTGCCGGAAGCCAGAATCGCCGAGTCGCCGGGTGCTCCTACACCGTGGATGCGCAGGATATTGAGTGTGGCGGCTTCACCGGTGGCCGAAGAGTAGAATCCGGCCAAGGGTATCGCGCTTTGGTTTTCAAGGCATCCGGAGGTGTTGCAGCCTCCCCATAGAAGCGGAAGGAGGAGAGCCGCTGCGGCGGCGGCCACGCGCAGTCGCGCCCGTATGTCGCTGCGGTTCAGTCGCGCCATGTGATGATTTCTTCGGGCTGCTTGCGGTTCTTTGCGGGGATTTTGTCAGATGCGGGGTAGCCTACGGGCAGTATGGCGACGGGCGTCAGCTTGTCGTCGAGTCCGAGCTTGCCGCGCAGCACGGCGGGATCGAAATTGCAGACCCAGCATGTTGCAAGTCCGTGTTCGGTTGCCGACAGGCAGAGGTGCTCGACGGCTATGGCGAGGTCGACGTCGATGTGTGAGTGTTCGTCGAAAGGTCGCGTCCATCCTTCGGCGGGCAGGCCGCAGGCTATGATGTAGGCGGGAGCTGTTGCAATCCACGGGCGGCCGTAGGCGGCTGTCACGGCTTCGCGTCCGGCGGTGTCGTCGGGGCGGTCTATGACTATGAAGCGCCAGGGCTGGCGGTTGCATGCCGAGGGGGCGAGGCGTGCGGCTTCGAGAATTTCGCCGAGCAGGCGGCGGTCGACGGGACGGTCGGAATAGTCGCGGCAGGAGTAGCGCTGCGAGAGGGTTTCGTTAAAAGTCATGATAGTCAGGTTTAGCCTTGTTTTCTGTCGCCGGCGACGGGACAGTCGATGTTGAGGTATTCGTCGATTTCGTAGTCGTTGCGTTTGTTGGAGTTGCGCACTACCAGTTCGCCTATGAATCCGGCGAGGAAGAGCTGGCAGCCGAGGATCATCAGTGTCAGCGACAGGAAGAAGTAGGGAGAGTTTGTCACAAGTGTATAGGGGGCGCCGCTGTACATGTTGTATAGCTTCATTCCTCCGACAATAGCGACAGCCACGAATCCGAGGATGAACATAAGCGAGCCGAGCAGGCCGAAGAAGTGCATGGGTTTTTTGCCGAAACGGCCTGTGAACCAAAGCGTGAGCAGATCGAGATAGCCGTTGACGAAGCGGTCGAGTCCGAATTTGGTGCGGCCGTACTTTCTGGCCTGATGCTTCACCACTTTTTCGCCTATCCTGTTGAAGCCCGCGAGTTTGGCGAGGTAGGGGATGTAGCGGTGCATGTCGCCGTAGACTTCGATGTGGCGGACGACTTTGGCGCGGTAGGCCTTGAGTCCGCAGTTGAAATCGTGGAGGTTGCGGATTCCGCTGACGCGGCGTGCCGTGGCGTTGAACAGTTTTGTCGGAATGGTCTTCGACAGGGGGTCGTAGCGCTTCTGCTTGTAACCCGACACGAGGTCGTAGCCGCCGGCTGTGACCATCCGGTACAGTTCGGGAATCTCGTCGGGGCTGTCCTGCAGGTCGGCGTCCATTGTTATGACCACATCGCCCTGTGCGAGTCGGAATCCGGTGTTTAGGGCAGGCGATTTGCCGTAGTTGCGGCGGAACGACACGCCGCGGACTGTCTGCGGGTGCTGTTGCTGAAGATGGCGGATAACCTTCCAGGAGTCGTCGGTGGATCCGTCGTCGACAAATATTATTTCGTAGCTGAAGCGGTTGGCGTCCATCACCCGGGCAATCCAGGCCTCGAGTTCGGGTAGCGATTCGGCTTCGTTGTAAAGCGGGACTATTACGGAGATGTCCATTATCGGTTGTCTGAGTTTTTATCGGGGTGTGATTCGGTGTATCGGCGGCGCTTTTCGGGCGAGCGGTAGGCGGATATTGCCGCTAATGAGGCGAATAGCGAGAGCACGAAACCTGCGATGATGTTGAAAGCCACAAGCTGTATGGCTATGTCGGTCGGTCTGGGGAGTCCTGTCGAGGCAACGATGCTTTCGATGTTGTCGGCCAAGGCTATGGTCGACGGGTCGGCGGCGGCGCGCAGGATTTCCATGGCGGTGTTGACCTGGGTTTCAATGAATCCGGGAGCGATGAAGCGTAGGCAGATGTAGACAGTCAGAGCCTGAAAGAGGCTGCCGAGGAGATAGCTTACTATGCCTTCGGCCCACAGGTCGACGAAACGGCTGCGGAAATCGGATGCCGCGTAGCCGCGCACGATAATGCGGTAGGTGTAGAAAGGCAGATAGATTGTCAGCGCCCATACGAGCAGGGAGAGCAGCGGCACGGTTGCCGACAGGCCGCTGCCGACAGCGAGAGCCGACAGGTATGCTCCGAGCCAAAGGCCGTTGTGGCCTGCGCGGTTGATGATAAGGCTTGGCGGGGGAACTGATTTTTCTTCCATCGTAGGGTCTTTTTTATTTATCCGGCAAAAATAGCGAAAAAAATCCAGATTCCGCTCTCTTGGCCGATATGCCTTTAAATTATAGGTCTGCCGGCATGCGAAATAACATTTTTTGTCTGTCAACCTGACAAGACGTGCCGCGGCACGTCCCTACGTGAAAGCAATGAAACAGGCTGCGCCATAAAAACGGAAATGAATTTGTTTTTGCGCTCTCTTATTCGTACTTTTGACTTTGTCTTAAGTACTTTCGTTCGGCAAAAATCAAATGAATTTGTTTTTGCGCTCTCTTATTCGTACTTTTGCAGTCGGTTAAAAAGCCTTATTTTATCACAATCATCATTTCGAAGCAATGGCACAGACCTTAGTTTCCACAGATTACAATTTTCCGGGCCAGGAGGCTGTCTATCACGGTAAAGTTCGCGATGTCTATACTCTCGACGGCGACCGTCTTGTAATGATAGCCACTGACCGCATCTCGGCATTCGACGTCATTCTCCCCAAGGGTATTCCCTACAAGGGTCAGGTTCTCAATTCTATAGCCGCCAAGTTTCTTGACGCGACGGCGGATGCTGTTCCGAACTGGAAGCGTGCGGTCCCGGATCCGATGGTGACTGCGGGAGTGCGTTGCGAGGGTTTCCGCGTCGAGATGATCATACGCGGTTATCTGACGGGCAGCGCCTGGCGCGAGTATGCGTCGGGTGTCAGGGAGATCTGCGGAGTGCGTCTTCCCGAGGGTATGCGCGAGAACGAGCGTTTCCCCGAGCCTATCATCACTCCTACGACCAAGGCCGAGGCCGGCCATGACGAGAATATCTCGCGAGAGGAGATCATAGCCCGCGGAATTGTCAGCGCCGAGGATTACGAGGTGATGGAGCGCTATACGCGCACTCTTTTCGAGATAGGCACCCGTATGGCTGCCGAGAAGGGTCTGATTCTTGTCGACACTAAGTATGAGTTCGGCAAGCACGATGGCCGGGTGATGCTTATCGACGAAATCCATACTCCTGATTCGTCGCGCTATTTCTATGCCGACGGTTACGAGGAGCGTTTTGCTGCCGGCGAACCCCAGCGCCAGCTTTCGAAGGAGTTCGTGCGCCAGTGGCTTATCGAGAACGGTTTCATGGGCCGTCCGGGCGAGCAGGTGCCTGAAATGACGCCTGAGATATGTGAAAGTATTTCGGACCGCTATATAGAGCTTTACGAACGCATTACCGGCGAGAAGTTTGTAAAGGCCGATGATGCCGACCCTGCCGCACGCATAGGCCGCAATGTTGAGGCGTGGCTTACTTCAAAGTAAATTTTCGGTGTTTTGGACAAGGCTGAATGCATAAAGCCCTACAAGGATGACGGGCGGGCCAAGGGCGAACAGGTGCGCGATATGTTCGACAGCATCGCGCCGGCCTACGACTTCATGAACCGTGCGATGACCATGGGCATAGACCGAATATGGCGCCGCCGGGCTGTCGACCGTGTTGCCGCGCGCTGTCCGGCCGATATTGTGGATGTGGCCAGCGGTACGGGTGATCTTGCCATCGCGATGGCAAGGCGTCTTCCGTCGGCTCGCATTCTGGGTATAGATCTTTCGGAGGGTATGCTCGAGATAGGGCGCCGAAAAGCAGCCGAGGCTGTTCCTGATGCGGCTGTTAGCTTTATGACCGGCGATTGTCTGGATCTGCCGCTTGCCGATGCGTCGGCCGATGTGGTGACGGTGGCTTACGGTGTACGCAATTTCGCGGACATTGCCGGCGGCTACCGCGAGATGCTTCGTGTGCTCAGGCCCGGCGGCATGCTTGCGGTTCTGGAGCTTTCGGTTCCGACGTCGCCGCTTGTGCGTCCGCTCTACAATTTTTATACGAAACGGATAATTCCGGCTGCCGGCCGCGTGGTGTCGCACGACACGAGCGCTTATTCCTATCTTCCCGAGAGTATAGCGGCTGTGGCGCAGGGGCGCGAGATGCTGGCGCTGATGGAAGAGGCCGGATTCGCCGATTGTGCTTTCCGCAGTTTTACTTTCGGCACTTGCACCCTCTATACGGCGTTCAGACCGCTTTCGTAACTCAAGTTTCATCTATTTATAGAAATTATACGTAAAACACAGCAACGATATATGTACAGACCAACAGCGATTTTTGCCGCGGCTTTCATGCTGGCCGGTGCAGTGCCGGCGGTTTCGTCTCAGGAGAATGTCACGGAGTTTTCAGCCGCTGTCGTTTCTCCTTTCCGGGCTTCCGATTATGTTTCAGCCGCTATTGCGACCGACAGTGTCGCCGAACGTCCGGCGTATTTCCAGATTATCGACAGTCTGGCTCAGGAGCGGCCATACGATGAGCTTGTGGGCACGCTTCCGCTTCCCGATTATTTCTTCATTCCGGCTGTTTACGATCATTATGAGTTCCCGCAGGGGGACAATATGACTTCGGCGGATCTGTCGGGCCGTCCCGAAATGCGTTGGATAGAGGAGCATGACGCTCTTCAGAGCAAGATGAAGACGATGAAGTATAATCTGTTCTATTCATCGCCTGATGCTGTGTTCTACAATGTCGGGATGCTTCCGGAGGCTCCCAAGGAATATCATGCGGTTGTGAATCCGGAGGATCATACCATAGAGATACGCGAGTTGCCGGGCGCCGACCAGGTGGCTCCGACGATCGAGGTGGCACCGGTGAAGAAGCGCCACTGGCTGCGGACATTTACGGCGTCGCTGCAGTTCTCGCAGGCTTATGTGTCGCCGAACTGGTATCAGGGTGGTAACAACAACCTGAACATGCTGGGCAATATATACTACAATGTGAAGCTTAACCAGGAGTATCATCCCAATCTGCTTTTCGAAACTACGGCCCAATATAAGCTTGGCATGAACAACGCGCCGGACGACGAGGTGCATGACTACAATATTTCGGACGACTTGTTCCAGATAAATTCCACGTTCGGTCTGAAAGCCGCCCGCAGGTGGTACTACTCACTCAATGCCCAGTTCAAGACGCAGCTGTTGAATTCGTATGCCTCGAACAGCATGGATCTGCGCTCGTCATTTCTTTCGCCGGGCGAGCTGACGGCCGGTATCGGTATGACTTACAATTACGAGAACCAGAAGAAGACGGTGAAGTTCGATATGTCGCTCGCGCCGCTTTCCTACAATATGTGGACGTGTATAAACAACCGCATAGATGAAACGGCCTACAACATAGAGCCGGGGCGCAACACGGTGCACAAGATAGGTTCGAGCGCGGAGTTCAAGGTGGCATGGAAAATCATGCACAATATATCTCTGTCGTCACGTCTGTTCGTTTTCACGGACTACGGCCAGATTCAGGGCGACTGGGAGAATACGGTTTCGTTCGAGATCAACCGTTTCCTGACGACGCAGATTTATGTGCATGCGCGTTATGACAGCAAGACTCCTCCTTGCGAGGATCCGGGATGGCACAAGTTGCAGGTCAAGGAAATTCTGTCGATCGGTTTTGCCTATAAGTTCTCAAGTATCTGATGAGGGGTATTCCAAGAATATTCGTGGCGGCTGCGGTGTTTCTTTTCGCCGCGGCCGCCGCTTTTTCAGGCAGGCCTGTGCTGTCGGCTGATTATGCGCCTTATTTCAGCGGCCGTGCTGATCTGGCGCCTGTCGAGGGTGTGTGGCTTATGAGCGGCGACGGTGCACTGCTTGCCATAGAGCGCCGGGCGGGAAGTTTGGATGTGTATGATGTGGTGTTGCTCGATTCTCCTGATTTTACGGTTATGCCGGGTACTCAGCTGGGGCTGTTGAGGCAGACTGCCAGGGCAGGGGTGTACGATGTTTCGTTGCGGACTGCGCCGGGTTTGCGCAGCGATTACAAGGATAAGTTAGGCCGTGGGCATGATTATGTTCTTGAGCTTGGCGAGGATGGCCGCTTTACTCTGTCGGGTTACCACCGCGGGAAACGCATCAGCCTGAGGCGCTGGCTTCCTTATCTGTTCAGAGTGTCGGTGGTTGAGAACTCGACAAGGCCGGAGGGGCTTGACGGCGCTGTGAGGGTCTTTCCTCCTTCGGCGGGAGCGCGCGGGCCGGTGGTTTTGTGATTAGATCAGAAATTTCCGCTTATAGATTAGGGAAAAATAGTTTCAGGATTGTTATAAAGAAAGATATGAAAAACGAATTATTCTCTGTTTTTGTTCTTTCGGCTGTCGCGCTGACGGCTGCCGATTGCGATGTGATGGCGCAACGGACTACGCGCCGCAATCTTCATGCGCAGGCTGCTGCGGATGTCCGGGCTGATGTCCGCGACGTTTCGTCGTTGCGTTCTGTGGCGGCTCCCGATGCGTCGGTTGTGACGGTCCGCGGTTATGACAAGCCGTTGCGTTCGCGCCGTGAAACTTTTTTTGTCACGAACAACATGAAGAGCGATACTCTTCGCCGGGTGTATCTGACGTTCACCTATGTCGACGGTAGCGGGCGGATGCTGCACTCGCAGTCGCGCGAGGTGGAATGCGAACTTCCGCCGGCGGAAACCCGCCAGATGAATGTGCCGTCGTGGGATGTGCAGCAGAATTTTTATTTTGTGCGTTCGTCGGTATCGAACCGTGCGGCGCAGGCCACGCCTTTCGATGTCAAGATCACGGTCGATTCGATTTCGGTGTCGACAGGTTCAAAGCGATAGCCAGAAGTTTTCGAAGCGCCGCGCGACGGTGTCGATGTCGTTGTGGCGTTGTACGAATTCGCGTCCCTGAGCCTGTATGGATCTGAAAAGTTCGCGGTCGGTGACGATGCGTTCGAGCCGGCTGCATGTTTTTTCAAAGTCGCATGGGTCGGGGTTTATGATAGGGCGTAGTTCTTTCTCGCCTATAAAGTCGTAGAATTCGGGTTCGGCTCCGCTGACGGGTACTGCACCGAGAGCCATTGCCAGCAGAGCTGTGGTTGCGGGGGTGAATGAGTATAGCTGGTCGGTTACTATGTCGCTGTGACGCAGTATTTCGATGAACTGTGTGTAGGGGACGTTGTCGGGGCAGCTGAGTATTACTTTTTGGGGATGACGTGCGGCTACTTCGCGGGCTGCGCGCAGGAGTATGTCGGCTCCTTTTTCGCCTTCGCGCCCGCGGTGGGCGGCGTAGGTGAGCAGCAGCGCGCGCTTGTCGTCGTCGCTGCCGCCGGTCCGTCTGGGGAGCGCGTTAAGGTCGATCGGTATTCCTCCGTAGGCGACGGGTACGTCGGGGTACATGTGGCGGCATACGGTGTCGTATTCGTATAGAGCCGACACGATACCGTCGATATGGGTATAGAGGTGGTCGCTGAGGCGGTAAAGTTCGTCGGAGAGCCAGATGTCGCGTGCAGCTTCGGGTCTTGCGCTCCATTCTGTCGGGCCTGAGGGCAGCTGCCATTCGGAGTAGCGCAGGGGCGGGTCTTTTTTTGTGCATGCACGGACGAATATGCTGTCGGTGCCGAGTGCGGAGAGGAATATCTTGCCGTTGTCGTGTCGCAGGCGGTCGAATATTGTCAGCATCCGCTGCGGTTTCAGGCTGACAAAGCCGTTTGATGCTATATGGACTATGTCGTAGCCTTTCAGGCGTGAGGCCAGGACAGTGTTGAGGCGCGCCCACAGAATGGCTCCGCCTATTTTTCCGGCGGGTTTTCGCGAGAGGTCGATGTCGCGAGCGGTTTCCATCCATCCGGAGCCGTTAGATGCGACTGTGACGTTGTGGCCGAGGCGTGCGAGACCTGTGGCGAGGCAGCGGTGGTAGTTGCTTGCGTCGCCCATCAACAGTACTTTCATAGTTCTTTACGGTGTATGATGGAGTAGATGAATCCGTCGATGTAGCAATATATCGCTTTGAAGAATCCGGCAGGCGAGCGCAGGGCTTCTATAGGGTAGCGGATGAGTGCTCCTATGTTTCCGTGGATTATGCGGAAAACGGCTCCTTTTGAGCGCAGTACGCGCGGGTCGTCGTAAAGACGCCAATATGTTGTGGAACCGGGGTGTTCGACAATGTCTGCCGGAAAGAAGCGGCCTTTAAGCCCTTTTCGCAGAGCATGGAAAATGAGCAGGTCTTCCTCGCCGGCGGCGAGTCGGGGAGCGGCTACTCCTGTCAGATGGCTGAAACGCAGTCCGATGCGTTCGACGGCGTCGCGTCGCAGGGCTATCTCGAACATTACCGGTGTGTAGAATCGGAATGGAATGTCGAGGTCGTGCTCGGTGTCGGGATGTATTCTCGGATCGGGCATTGCGGCTCGGAATGTGGCTATGTCGATGCCGGGGTGCGAGTCGAATGTGTCGATCACCCGGCGTAGCCCCTCGGCTTTGTAGCGCAGGTCGTCGTCGGCGAGCAGGAGGTACGGGGCGCGTGCGAGGTCGAATGCGTGGTTGCGGTTGACGGCGGAGCCGCGGTCGGCGAAGTAGTGGATGGAGATGTCGGGACGGCGGAGCAGTGGTGCGGCTTCGCTGTCGAGGTTTTCGCCTGCGGGGTTCTGGCAGCATACGAGGTAACGTACGCCTTCGACTTCGGGCAGGTTCATTTCTATTACCCGTCCGAGGCCGTCGCGGCCGAATGTGGCGATCAGGACTTCGAGTTTCGGAGAGATCATAGGATTCTGTTGGCGCGAAGAACTGAATCGGTGGCGGCAACGGTCGCTTCACGGTTCCAGTCGTTGCGGTTGGCGAAGATTATGTAGTTGATGCCTTTTTCGGGTATTGTTGCGGCGTATGTACAGAATGCTCCGTTGTCGCCGGTGTGGAAAATCTTACGCGGCATTTCCGGTTTTTCCTCGATAAAGAATCCGTAGCCATAGCCGGTGTCCGGAATGTCGGTGGTTATATGCGGCTGTATGGCTTGATACAGAGCTTCTTCCGATATTATTTTTCCTGAGAAAAGAGCATGTTGCCATTTGAGGAAATCGCGTGCGCTTGTGTATATTCCTCCGTCGGCTTTTGTGGTGAAGTAGTTTGCTTCGCCGTAGTCGAATTCTTCCCAGCGACCGTTTTCGCTTATGTATGCGTTTGTATGCCGGGTCGAGTCGGCGAGTCGGTAGGCATGTGCCATTCGTGGAATTATCCGGCCTTGCTGGACATAATAGGTTTCGGTCATTCCTGCCGGCATGAATATGTTCTCTTTCATCCAAAGGTCGAAGTTTTTTCCTGTTACGCTTTCGACAATCGGCAGGACGAGCTGATATGTCGGGTTCTGATAGTCGTAGGCGGTTCCCGGTTCGAATTTCAATGTGTCCAGGTTTTCATAGAAAGCGCAACTTTCCTGCCAGGGGCAGTAGTGGCAGAAATCGGATATGTTGTTGAAGCAGCTCTGGTGAATTTTTGAATATTCTTTCCAGTCGTCTTCGGTGTAAGGACGGTTGTCGGGTAGTCCTGACGTGTGGGAGAGGAGGTTGCTCAGGGCTATTTTGTTGAAAATTCCGGATTTGTACTGCGGGAAGTATTTTTTTACTGTGTCATCGAGAGAGAGTAGTTCCAGTTCTTCGAGTTTAAGGAGTGCGACAGCGGAGAATTGTTTCGATATAGAGCAGATGTTGAGCAGAGTGCTGTCGGTCATTTTCAGCGGTTTGTCAAGGGCTGCCATTCCGAAAGAGCGTTTGTAGACCAAGCTGTCGTCTTTTGTTATCATCACTATTGCTCCCGGGGCATCGGGGAGTCTGAATACTGATGTGAATACGGAGTCGAGAGATTGCTGCAGTGGAGCCGGGGTTTCGTGAGTCTTTATTTTTTTACATGCGAAAAAGCCGCCTAAGGCTATTGCCGCTATAATTAGTCCTGATAAAAATAATCGAATTCCTGAATTCATCGTTATGCTTTGTCTGATGGCGGCAAAATTACGATTTTACCGCATGAAGCCAAAACAAAACGGGCTACAATGCTGCTACATTCCGGTTGAATCAGGTGACAATACGGCGACAATTCACATCATAGGACGCAGGATTCTTGCTGCGCCACGTCCGCCAAGGCGAGTGTAGGTGTAGGCTGCGTGCCATATCATGCGCCATGCCGGCGATGAGGTGCGGCCGAGGACCGAGTTCAGGACATCGCGGGCTGCGCGGGGGTCTTCGGCGGCTGATATGGCAGCCTGTATTACGCGCTTAAGCTCGCACCAGTTTTTTTTGCCGGGCGGGAGTGTCCGGGCTATGCTCTGCAATGCCGGTTCCATCAGCGAAAGGGTTGGGGCGTTGCTTGTGCAGCTTATACATTCGGCGGATTCATGGACGAATACTGTGATTTCTTTGCCGGCATGTACTGCCATGGGGTTGAGCGCGAGCATGCGTGCACCGAGTTCTATGTCGTCCCAGAAGCGTATGTCGGGGTTCCATCCGCCGGCGCGTCGTACGAGTGCGGTGCGTGCGCACCATCGCAGTGTTGCCATGGAGCCGTTGAACAGCGAGTGCCATTGGCAGCGGGTGGCGGAGAATTTATTTCGGGAGCTGTTGCCTTTGAGATCGTGCCGCATGACGTCCCATCCGATTATGTCGGCTCGGGGATTGTCGTCGATCACAAGCAATGCGCGGCTGATGTGGAGCGGTGCCATGGTGTCGTCGGAGTCAAAGAACATGACCCATTCGGTGGTGACGGCTTCAAGCCCGCGGTTGCGCGCGGCTGCTGCTCCGGGCTTTTTTTCGGATAGTACGGTTACGCGGAAAGCATCGTCCTGTACGGTATTTTTCCATCGCCCGAGTACTTCGACGGTGCCGTCGGTGGAGTTGTTGTCGACAAGTATTATGTCGAGCGGGCGGGCTGTCTGGGAGGCGACGGATGCGAGAGTACGCTGTACGATGCCGGCGCGGTTGTAGACCGGAATTACGATGCTTATTCGTGCGTTGTCCATGGCGTTTCTGCTTCCGGCCGGTTCAGTCGTCGATGCGGCTTACGCGCACGCGCGTATTTTTCATTCGGTGCGGTATAAGTGTTTTGACGAGTTCACGCGCCAGCTCGCGTGGGACGGCTACGTATGCGCAGTGGTCGCGTATGTCTATCGTTCCGACCTGAGCTGATTGTAGTCCTCCTTTGTGGATCAGGAATCCGGCTACATCGCCTCGGGAGATTTTTTCTTTTTTTCCGGCGTTGATATGCAGAGTCTGCCACGGGGATTCGGCGGGATTGCCGCCGGATGTTGCCGTCGGGGTGTAAGGGTGATCCCATCGTATGAATTCCGGAATGTCGTCGGCTTCGGAGTTTATGATGTAGACATGTCCTTCGGAGCCTTGGCGTGCGGTGCGTCCGTTGCGGTGTGTCCATGCTTCGGCGTCGACGGGCATGTGGTAGTGGACTACGGCTTCGACAGCGGGTATGTCGAGTCCGCGTGCGGCGAGGTCGGTGCTTACAAGGACGGGCGTGGTGCCGTTCCCGAACATTACCAGTGCCCGTTCGCGCTGCTGTTGTTCGAGTCCGCCGTGGTACAGTCCTGCGGGGAATCCCCGGCGGCGCATGTCGGAGTGTATGCGCTCGGCGGCATCGCGGTGGTTGACGAATACCATCACTCTTGATGCGGGAGCCATTGATGCGAGGAGGTCGGCGAGGGTCTGCAGTTTGTCGCGGACGGGACTTTCGACAATCGCTATGTCGAGTTTCGGGGCCGGCGCTTTTTCGGCGGCTCCGGTGAAATCGAGAGTACGCATCCCCCGGGTGTCGAGGTATTGCGGGGGTGTCTGAAGCTTTGTTGCTGAGGTAAGGATGAGTGTGCGTATGTTTTTCATCCTTGCGCTTATGCGCCGCATTTCGTCGTCGAAGCCAAGGTCGAGCGATTTGTCGTATTCGTCGAGGACGAGAGCGGATGTTTTGTCGAGGCTGAGGGTTCCGCGCCTAAGATGGTCGAGGAGGCGTCCGGGAGTGGCGACTATTATGTCGGGCTCCGGAATGACTGATCGGACTTCATCGGCCATGGGATGGCCGCCGTAGAAGGCTACGGTCTTGAATCCTGTTGCTATTCGCCGGATAACTTCATATATCTGCAGGACAAGTTCGCGCGATGGCGCTATGATGACACCGCCGACCTGTCCGCGTCCGGGTGCCGGAAGGGAGCGGAGGAATGGCAGTGCGAACGCGACTGTTTTTCCACTTCCGGTGGGGGCGAGAAGGAGCAGTCGGCATGGCGGTGTTATTGCCGCCGTTGCCTCCTGCATAGCGTTGAGTTTTTTTATCTGCAGGCGCGAATTTATGGCGCTGATGATGTCTTTAAGAGTCATTCTATTTTGTTACCTCGGCGATAATGGCGTCGAATTTTTCAGCAGGAAGGATGTCGGATGTTCCTGTGAATCGTTTTGTGGATCCGTCGGGCATAAGTATCACGACAGTGGGTATTCCGCGTATGGCGAATGCGGTGGCGGTTTTGGGGTTGGCATCGGTGTCGACAGAGATGAAGTCGGCTTTTCCGGTAAATTTTTCGGCGGCGGCATGGAATGCCGGTGCGAACTGTCGGCAAGGACCGCACCACACGGCATTGAAGTCGAGTACGGTCGGTCGGCTTACTTTTGTGGTTGGTGTGAAGCTGTTGTCGTCGGCGAGCACGGTCACGGCTTCGGCTGTGGCGGCGATGGGGCTGCCGGTTTCCTCGGCGGAGGTTTCCGCTTTGATTATGTCTTCGTTTTTTTGTGCTGCCTGTGCAGCCTGTGCGGAGTCGGTGTTTCCGGCGTTGCATGCGCACATAAGGGCGACAGATGCGGCTGAGATTGCGATCTTTTTCAGTTTCATGTCTTTTGCGTTGTTGATTTTGTCAAGAAACGCGCGCTCCGGTATCATTGACGGAGCGCGCGTCCTTTATTGTAACAAGCGTTTACGGCTTATTGTTGTGTCAAGCAAGAGCTGCGTTTGTTTTGTGTACGGCTTCGGCGCTTGCGTGGAAGAGAGCTTTTTCTTTGTCGTTGAGGTCGAATTCAACGATTTTTTCGATACCGTTGCGACCGAGGATACAGGGAACGCCTATGCAGAGATCGCTTTCGCCGTATTCTCCTTCGAGGAGGGCTGAGCAGGAGATCATGCGTTTCTGGTCGTGGAGGACGGCTGCGCATACCTGTGCAGCAGCGGCACCTGGTGCGTACCATGCCGATGTGCCGAGGAGTTTTGTGAGGGTTGCGCCTCCTACCATTGTGTCGGCAGCCACTTTTTCCATTTTTTCGGCGGAAAGGATGCTTTCGGCGGGAATTCCGCGGTATGCCGCATAGCGAGTCAGGGGGATCATGGTTGTGTCGCCGTGTCCGCCGATAACGATGCCTTCGACTTCGGTTGCGTTAGCGCCGAGTGCCTGGCAGAGGAAGTATTTGAAGCGGGCGCTGTCGAGTGCGCCACCCATGCCTATGATGCGGTTTTTGGGCAGACCTGTCACTTTGTGGATGAGGTAGGTCATGGTGTCCATTGGGTTGCTGACGCAGAGAATTATAGCGTTGGGTGAGTGCGCGAGGATGTTCTCGGTCACTGATTTCACGATGCCGGCATTTACGCCGATGAGTTCTTCACGGGTCATTCCGGGTTTGCGGGGAATGCCGGATGTGATCACAACCATGTCGGAGCCTTCTGTGGCGGCATAATCGTTGGTGACGCCTGTCAGGCGGGTGTTGATGCCGAGGATAGATGCTGTCTGCATGATGTCCATGGCTTTGCCTTCGGACACGCCTTCTTTGATGTCGAGCAGAACTACTTCATCGGCAATCTGGTTTGTAACCAGTACATTAGCACATGTAGCGCCTACGTTGCCGGCGCCTACAACTGTAATTTTAGACATAGCTTTAATGTATAATGTTGGTGTTAGTTATATGGTCGTCTGTTTCTAATGGCAAAGTTATGTAAATTTATCATATTTCCCAAAAGAAAAATTTTAGTGTCCGCTGATTATGTCCGGTGCGTGTTTTTGTATTGAGGGCAACCAATAATATTCGGAAATTGTTGTAATTTTGTATTACGTTTCAAATCAAGATAGTTATGAAAGGACGAAATCTATTGCTTACGGCACTTGTCATGGTGGCCGCAGGTGTTCTGATTCTTTTGACTTACAAAAGCATAACGACCTCAGGAGTCGTGACTGTGACTGCGATTGTATTTATCGTTGCATCGCTTATGAATGTCGCTGTTTTCGCCGGTTCCGGCAAGAAGTCGGGCAGTAACGCCATGGGGCATGCCTTCGGCTGGATTAGCAGCGCCGCAGCTTTTGTGCTGGGTGTGACCATGCTGATTTTCAAGCCGAAGTTCATGGAACTTATCACCTTCATATTCGGCGTGGTGATTCTTTTCGGAGCTTTGTTCCAGATATTTCTCCTTGTGTTCGGTTCCCGTCCGACCCGATTGCCCAACTGGCTTTTTATCACGCCTATTCTTCTTGTGGCGGCGGCTGTATATGTGTTCTTCCAGACTCCGGCTCTCAATGATAACTCGATAATGCTTGTGACGGGGGTCTGCCTGCTGCTTTTTGGTGTTACTACTTTTGTCGAGTCGATGATGATAGGCCGTGTGAACCACAAGCAGTTGAAATCGGTAAAGGAGCCGAGCATCGACTCTGAAACAGTGAAAACCGAACCCGAAGCCGAAAAGGCGGTTGCGGTTCCGGCAGCCGGTGCTGCCGAGGAGGCTCCGGCAGACCGGACAGGGAATGATGGAGTCAGGGAAGAGTGACGAGTCCCGCCGGATGCGTTATCTGTGGTTCGATATCGACGATACGCTCTGGGATATGAGCGGAAACAGTACCGCCGTGCTGTCGGAACTCTTTTATTCCGACCCGGCGGTGCACGGCTTTTTCCGCGAGCGCGGGTTGCAGGAATGGCTTGACTGCTATCATTCAGTGAATGTCGACCTGTGGGACTCGTATAATCGCGGGGCGATAGGGCGCGATTATCTGCGATCGGAGCGTTTTGCGCGGCCTTTGCGTATGTGCGGCTGCGGCGAGGAAGAGGCTGCCGCGGCTTCGGCAAGGCTCGATGCCGACTATCTTGACAGGCTTGGCCGCTGTACGGGACTTGTCGCCGGCGCTGATGAGCTGTTGTCGGCATTGTCGGGGTTTGGCTACAGGATGGGGCTGCTGAGCAACGGATTCAAGGAGGTTCAGCACCGCAAATTGTGTTCTGGCGGCATAGCCTCTTATTTCGACACGCTTGTGCTCAGCGACGACATAGGCATTAATAAGCCGGATCCCCGGATTTTCGGCTATGCTCTTGAGCGTGCGGGCGTAAGTGCCGCCGAATCGGTTCTCATAGGAGATAATCCGTTGACGGATGTTGCCGGGGCACTTGGCGCCGGCTGGTCGGCCGTGTGGTTCAATCCGTCGGGAGAGTCTGCTTCGGGTGTCGATTTTGCTACGGAGCGATTTCTCGGTTGTGCCCGGACGCTGGATGAAGTGGCGCGTATTATTTGCAAGACAGAAGAAATAAATCCGAAAAAAACTATATAACACAGCAATAACTCAAAAAAAACTTGGGAAATATTGCAATTGATTAAAAAAAAAGTGCGATATTTGCACTGCGAAAAAATGAAGGGCTATCGTAGCCCGCTTTTTTGTAAGACAGGTAATTGAATCAACATTATCAAACGTATAATAAATAAAAAAATGACAAAAGCTGACATCGTCAACGAAATCTCAAAGAGCACCGGCATCGAGAAGGCCCCCGTTCTTGGCACCATC